>ENA-OQDD01000008-OQDD01000008.1-human-gut-metagenome-genome-assembly--contig:-NODE-8-length-64892-cov-2.631267_pt1 | contig 64892 bp, 71 predicted proteins | sample MGYA00242507_ERZ504598 | MGnify/ENA primary metagenome ERZ504598 (study PRJEB26092, sample SAMD00036318) | human gut metagenome | host: Homo sapiens | study: EMG produced TPA metagenomics assembly of the...
GTTGGTTATTCCCCACCGACCGTTCTTTTATAGCAGCTTTTAAGGGAAAATAAGAGTATGGTTACAATATAATAAAAAAGAGCGTGATTATGGCGAAGTATAAGAATTGGTATTTGGCTGGAGAACCGGGAATGAAGGATGAGAGAAAAAAATTAAAATTAATTATATTACAATGTATAGCTGTGATAACTGCAAATTTTATTACAATCTGGTATTTCGAAGAACTTTTTTTCAGGGGATTTTGGTATGTTATTTTTGCATCATTTATTTTAACTTTTATATATATCATACGGAGTTTTTGCTGTTTGAGAAAGACTCGTGTATTTTGGTTTGCGGCAATACCAGTTTTTCTATTTGGAATATATCTGGCATTTTTGTTTAATGATGGTATAAAGAAATTAAACTTTCAGGTATATAAGGAAAAAAGGACTGAAATTGTTCAGATGGTACAGAATAACCAGATAAAACTAAGGAAAGATATGGAATTAATCGAACTACCAGAAGATTATAAAAAATGTTCTTCAGGTGGAGAAGCTGTAGTCCGGCAAAATAATGGCAGTTATACAGTGGGATTCTGGTATACACAAGGCTTTTTGGACAGTGGATTTTCTTTATTTGCCTATAGTAATGATGACAGCCGGACAGATGTGATTCAGATGGTAAAAGAATATGGAGGAATAGAATATGAAATTAATCTGTCTGAGAAAGAAAAGGGCTGGTATTATGTTACGGCAAAAGTCGGTGAGTAATTGAGAAAATGAAAGCGAAATATGTCTGGCGATTCAAATTAGAATTAAGGAGAACAGAAATATGGATATACAAATACTAAATATTGCTGAACTGTTACTATTTGTTTTCATGATCTGTACTTGTATAAGGATATACAGACAAAAGAAACAAAAAGGAAAAATATCGTTAAAAACGTTAATTATGTTTTTGATAAACCTTATATTCTATGCTATGGTAACTGGAACTAATTATCATCGAACTCACCCGGGAGAGAGTAAATTTCAGGCAGGGATTACATATAATAATGTACGTATATTTATTTATAGTATTGTCTTTTGTTTAGCCTGGCAATCATGAAGAAAATGAAAAAGCTTGCGTCAAAGTGGATTATAACATGGGCGATATTATGTACGGTATTTCTAATTGTAATGTCGTTTTGCGAAATAGAAAATGCATATGTGAGTTTTTCAACAGCAGATCAGGCAGAAAAGTATTATGGAATTGAAAAAAATAAAATAGATGAAATATATGGTGAAAGATTCCATAGAGATATTATATCTTGAAGATAGACAAATGAATAGTAAAATAATTTATAAAGAAGAAGGAAGGTGGAAATGTACATCACATTCTGAGATAAAATGTCTTTATAATAGGGCTGATTTTAAGAAAGATAATACAATTGTTGTGCGAGAATGTACGATAACCGGAGAACTGTATATCAGTGTTATTTGTGGAAAGAAAGATAATAAAGATTTCCAGATATCAGATACACAAAATACAATTTTTACAAAAAAAAGAATTTGTAAAATAAAAAATGGAGAACAGATAAGTTATAATGGCTATCTTGGAAAAGAAAAACCAAAAAATTATGTGATTTACTTAGATGGCGAAGAGATATCTATAGACTGGAACGAAAGTGATATTATGATTGTTTGACAGGAACAAAGTTAAAGATGAATAAAGTTGATTATGAAGAGAACGGTTGGCATTTCCCCACCGACCGTTTTTTTTGTACCTATTTTTAAGAAAAAGAGAGGTGAAAACTATGAAATACAGAATAATTACATTAATTGGTCTTGCCGGAAGTACTCTGGCAGTGTGTTTTGGAGGCTGGGATAAATTCCTGCAGACATTGCTTTTGTTTATGGCAATCGACTGGTTTACAGGAGGAATCCTTCTTCCGGCAGTATTTGGAAAAAGTCCGAAATCTGAAATGTGCACTGGAAGCAGAGCTGGATGGAAAGGTTTGTGCAGAAAAGGCATGACATTGTTGTATGTTCTCATTGCTGCCCGTCTGGATGCATTGATGGGGACAGAATATCTGAGAGATGCGGTATGCATTGGATTTATTGCAAATGAAGGTCTTTCTATCATAGAGAATGCGGGACTGATGGGTCTGCCTCTTCCGGAAAGCATTTGCCAGGCAATTGATGTACTGAAACGACATTCACAAAATACGATAGAAAAACAGACTTAGAAAAGATATATGATTTCAGCAGAAAGGAGCAGATTATGAATATAAATCAGCAGTATATATCAGAAAGAAACAGTTATTCGGGACAAATACCAAGATATATTGTAATCCACAATACGGACAATTACAGCACAGGTGCAGATGCCAGGGCTCATGCAATGGCACAGTATCATGGGAATTTTGATGGATATTCAGCTCATGTGTATGTGGATGATAAATCAGCATATCAGGCAATGCCATATAGCAGAGGCGCATGGCATGTAGGGGTGAATTATGGAGGAAGATTATTTGGAACAGTGAATAACCGTAATTCTGTAGGAATTGAAATGTGTGTGCAGGCCGGTTTTGATTATGATAAGGCATTTACAAATACAGCAGAGGTGTGCAGACGGCTTATGTCGGAATTGAATATTCCGGCAGACAGAGTAGTACAGCACTATGATGTATGCGCCAAAAACTGTCCTTCCGCTATCCGTGCAAAAAATGACTGGAACCGTTTTAAAAAGCTGATTCAGGAAAAGGAAGAAGAGAATTCGCCTTCAGGTGGGAAGAAAATAACACTGACAGAAGAACTGAGAGTCATCCTTCCTGAATTATCCAGGGGATGTACGGGTACAGCTGTAAAGATGCTGCAGGTATTTTTACAGGTGCAGGCAGATGGTATTTTCGGAACAGAAACAGAAAATGCGCTTCGTACATTTCAGAAGAATACGAATCAGTCGGCTGATGGAATTTGTGGCAAAAACAGCTGGACGGCAATTGCTGTACATATGAGAGAGAATACGTATGCAGGTTATTAATTATTTGATAGAGTTTAATAAAATTCATTTTGTAAAGACAGTTGCTGTATAGCTTGACTGTGCCATATCTATTCGGAGAATCAAAATGATCATATATAGTAAAAGAGTACTTGCGGTCAACTATAATTATGTTCAGGATTGACCATATATAATAAAAGAGTGATTGAGGTCAACAATAAACATAATTAGTGATGACGTATATAATAAAAGAGCGATTGAGGTCAACAATAAACGTGATTAGTGATGACCGTATATAATAAAAGAGCGATTGAGGTCAACAATAAACGTGATTAATAATGACCGTATATAATAAAAGAGCAATTGCAGTCAACAATAAACATGTTCAGGATTGACCTCATATAATAAAAGTACAATCGCAGGTCAATTAAAATTTCGATTATAGTTGACCTGAAATGAAAATCAAAAAATAAAGTCAATACAAATAGTATTTTGGGTATCTTTCGTTCATGGTAATATTTCCTGAGATATGTCTTGCGCATTGATTGCTGCAAAAAATAAATTACTTTTCGCTAAGATGTAGAAAAGCCCATTTTTCTGTGATAAGATGATAAGGATTCGGTAAACAATGATTGTTTTACGAACAGACAGAAAGCATGCATCAAACTGCATGACAGAAGAGAACGGAGTTGAAAAGGTGAAAAAAAGAAAAATTTTTTCAGAAGTCTGCGTTTTCGTATTCTGATCATCCTGATCATTCTGGGAATCGTGCCGGGGGTTATTGTAACATATACGATGCTTCATAACTATCAGAACCGGGCGGTTGCAATGCTTACAGAGACAGTGGGTGATCAGTGCGATATTTTATGTAATCTGATCATCAGGGAGAATTATCTCAATGATACAGATTCAGAGGTTGTAAACAGCAAGCTGGAACTGTTTTCCAATGTGTATAACGGACGCATCTTGCTGGCTGACAGAGATTTTAAGATAGTAAGTGATACCTTCCACACAGAGGAGGGAAAGACGCTTCTCAGTTCACTGGCTGTAGCCTGTCTGAAAGGAGAAGAGACAAGCAATTATGACGCAAGGAGTAAAGTACTGGAGCTTGCGGTTCCTGTACAGAGTCCGGATGTGCAGCAGCTTCAGGGCGTGATGCTGGTAAGCGTTTCGGCTGTTGATATTGCGGAAACACTGGCAGAGATGGAACAGAGAGGCGTGATGTTGATCGGAAGTATTGTTGTTCTTTCGGTATTTCTGGCATGGCTGCTCTCTACAATACTTGTAAAACCACTTGCAAGAGTGACGAAGGCCATTGAAGACCTGACAGATGGCATGCTGGATGAAGAAATCAGTGTTCCTGACTATACGGAGACAGAGCTGATCACAGATGCATTCAACAAGATGGTCAACCGTATGAAAATCCTTGATGAATCCAGACAGGAGTTTGTATCCAATGTGTCCCATGAACTGAAGACACCCCTGACTTCCATGAAGGTTCTGGCAGATTCTCTGGTTGGACAGCAGGGAGTCCCGGAGGAACTGTATCAGGAGTTTATGAGTGATATTACTGCTGAAATCGACAGAGAGAATAAGATCATTACAGATCTGCTCTCGCTGGTAAAGATGGATAAGAAAGCAGCAGATGTAAACATCACCATATGGATATCAATCAGCTTCTGGAGGATATCCTCAAGCGCTTGCGTCCCATTGCAGACAGGCGCAATATCGATCTGATCCTGGATTGCTTCCGACCTGTGGATGCAGATGTGGATGAGGTGAAGTTTACTCTTGCTGTCAGCAATCTGGTGGAGAATGGCATTAAATATAATGTGGATGATGGATGGGTGCGCGTGTCACTGGATGCAGACCATAAATATTTCTATATAACAGTGGCGGATTCCGGTATGGGAATCCTGAGGACAGTATAGAGAGAATCTTTGAGCGTTTCTATCGTGTGGACAAGTCCCATTCCAAGGAAATCGGGGGAACCGGTCTGGGACTGGCGATCACCAAGAGTTCTATTGCAATGCACCATGGAACGATCAAAGTATTCAGTAAAGAAGGAGAGGGAACTACATTTTCTGTGCGTATTCCTCTGTCTTATATACCGTCATAGGAGGTGCCATTGTGAAAAAGAAACTTTCAATCATTATAACAGCGTTAATACTAAGCATCCTTGCGGCCGGGTGTTCTGTGGAGATACATGAAGATTCGGGTAAGCAGGATGCCAAATATTATCTGTACGATATCAGCTCTGATGAAACTCAGCTTCAGAAGGAAAGCTACTCTCCGGAGGAGACAACTGCAGACTATATGCTTAAGGATATGATGCAGCGGATGAACAGCCAGCAGACAGATTCGCAGAACCGGGTCAGTCTGCTTCCTGAAGGAGTACAGATGAATTACAGTGTAGAAGAGGACGTGCTGGTGGTCAACTTTAACAGTCAGTACAGCAGCATGAGCCGCGCCAGGGAATTACTTGTGCGGGCAGGTGTTGTGAAGACTTTCCTTCAGGTTCCGGGGATTAATTCTGTGCGTTTTACAATAGAAAATGAAGATCTGACAGATTCCAGGGGACAGGCTGTGGGAAATATGACTGCAGATACCTTTGCCGAGTTCACGGGAACTGAACCGGATGCCTATTGCAGCAATACCTTTACGCTTTATTTTACTGATAAGAGTGGTCAGAAGCTGGTAAAAGAACAGCGTACTGTGCGGTATAAACGCAGTATCCCCAAAGAGAGGATCGTTCTGGAACAGTTAATGAAGGGACCGCTGGAAAAAGGGCATTACCCCACAATTCCGGAGAATACGGAGGTTCTGAATGTGACCATAGCAGACAGGATCTGCTATGTGGCATTTGACGGAGTATTTTCTTCCTATGCGCTGGATGTATCGGAGAAAATACCGGTATATTCTGTGGTAAATTCGCTGCTGGATGCGCTGGATGCAGACAAAGTGCAGATTACGGTCGGCGGGAAGGACAGGCTGGATACCTTTGGTAAGAAGATGGAGCTGTATCATTTTTATGAAAGAAATGATAAGCTGGTAGTCAAGGAAAAAGAGTGATATTCATAAACGAAGAGGAGGCACAAAAGTGAGGAGACGCCCTGTGTGTATCCTGTGCATGCTTCTGGTTGTTTTTCTGTGTGTGACAGACTGGCTGGGATTTTCCTGATAAGGGGGAATCCGCTGCCACAGTCTGTGCAGACATGGATCAGAAAGCATCCGGAATCCACCATCTGCGGGGAGGTGGCCAGGTGCCGGGAGAATGAAGATTTTCAATCTGTATATCTTAGAAATACTTATCTTATTTACAATTCTGAAAAAGTTTCCATTGATAATATAAAGGTTTATTTAAAACAAAAAAAGAATCATAGCGGTAACAGTGATGTTGATAAACTTCTGGCAGGAAGTCTTGTTCTGGTGTCCGGAAAACTGGAAGAGGTGCAAAGTCCCACGAATCCGGGAGAATTTGACAGCAAAGCATACTATGGCTGCCAGAGGATCTATTATGTGATGAAGAAAGGAAGGATAAAGAAGCAGTCGCAGAGTCATTCTGCATATGGGCAGTTCCTGATCGATATGCAGCAGAAATTTGCAGGTATTCTGGAGAAGACCTGTGGAATGGAAGCTGGAGCGTTTGAAGCAATCGTGCTGGGAGATAAAACAAATCTGGATCCGGAGTTGAAAATGCGTTATCAGATGGCAGGGATTATCCATATCCTGGCGATTTCGGGGCTCCATATCAGTCTTCTTGGAATGGGACTGTATAATCTGCTGAAAAAAATCGGTCTGGGTATCTGGCCGGCAGGCTTGCTGGCGCTGGTGATCATGCTTCAGTATGGGATGATGACCGGAGGGACTGTTTCAACTATGCGGGCAGTATGTATGTTTTTACTTTCTGTAGGTGCAAAGATTGCAGGACGGATTTATGATATGCCTACAGGAATGGCGGCTGCGGCGATCCTGATCCTTATGGAAAATCCGGCGTATCTGCTTGATGGAGGTTTTCTGCTGTCTTTTGGATCGGTGATTGGGATTGGCTGTGTCTGGCCAATGGTGCAGGAGGGGATGGATGTATTAAACCGGAAAAAACGAAGTAAGGTTAATGAGAAGGGAAAAATCAGAAATAAACTTCTGATGTCATTTCTGGCATCCGGAGTTGTGCAGCTTACCACACTTCCCATAGTGCTGTGGTTTTACGGAGAAGTGTCGGTGCTGGGGATTTTTCTGAATCTGCTGGTGCTTCCTACTGTGGGGATTGTACTGGGAAGCGGAACTGCCGGTGCATTACTTGGATTAGTCACTGTCAGAGGAGCGTTTCTGGCTGTTGTTCCGGGCAGGATTATTCTGAGAGGATATGAGTTTCTGACAGTGCTGCTGGGGCGACTCTCGTTTTGTACATGGATCGGCGGAAAGCCGGAAGTGTGGCAGATCGTTGGATATTATCTGGTTCTGGCAACAGCGGTGTGGATGTACAGAGCGGGTGTGATGAAAAGTGAAAATGGTAAGATCTTTGCGTGGAAAATCCGGGCTGTATATGCAGGTATGGTATGCTTTGCAATTCTGCTGATCAGTTACAGACCGCATGAAGATTTCCGTATCGCCTGTCTGGATGTGGGACAGGGAGACGGAATTGTGGTGGAATAGAAAACAGATGGAATATCCTGATCGACGGGGCAGTACGAATAAGAATGAACTGGGAAAATATCAGTTGCTCCCATACTTGAAGAGCAGAGGGATTTCCAGACTGGACGGAATTTATGTTTCTCACACAGATGAAGATCATATCAGCGGGGTGCGGGAACTTCTGGAATTTGTTGAGAAAGATCTGACTTCTCTGCGCATAGAGAATCTGATCCTGCCCAAATGGAGCGATATTCAGGAGAATAAAAATTATCGGGAGCTGACAGAGCTGGCAGAGTCAGCGGGAGTCCGGGTGCTTACTGTGAAAGCAGGAGATGAGATCAGATATGGAACTGTCAGACTGAAGGTTCTGTGGCCGGAGTCCACAGCATCAGGGAAGGAAGTAAATGAAGATGCGATGGTTCTGGAAATGATAAGCAAAGATTTCAAAGGGCTTTTTACCGGAGATATCGGGATGGTGACAGAAGAAAAACTGATACAGAATGGGTGTCTTGAAGATGTGGACTTCCTGAAAACTGCTCATCACGGTTCCAGATATTCTACAGGAGCAGAGTTTCTGGAAATCGTCAGACCGGAACTGGCTGTTGTTTCCTGTTCTGCAACAAACACATACGGGCATCCGTCGCCGGATACGCTGGAACGGCTGAAGAAGAGTGGAAGCAGAGTGCTGATCACCAGAGACTGTGGGGCGGTTACAATAGTCAATGGAAAATCTGTTTCTGCCTTTAACCGAATCAAGTAAGACCCCTGTGGAGATGTGAAAAGCAATAAGCAGTAGGATTTTCAAAGTGATTACGTTCACAGTAACTCAAAGCAAACAATGTTGTCATAATTATATACAGGTGTCTTGACACCTGTATATCCGGGGAGTATAATTGCACAGACAAACGAAAATCAGGCATGATGTGAGGAAAGAAAGATGAAAGAACATTATGATGTCATTATTGTGGGAACAGGGGCAGCTGGACTGTACTGTGCACTGAACCTTCCGGAGAAAATGAAAATCCTGCTTATCACCAAGCAGGAGGCAGACCAGTCAGATTCATCCTGGCACAGGGCGGAATCTGTATGCTGCGTGGCGAAGATGACTATGAAAATTATTTTGAAGATACCATGCGGGCAGGACATTATGAGAATAATAAACGGGCAGTAGATCTGATGATCCGCAGCTCCAATGATATTATCAGAGATCTTCTGCGTTATCATGTGGATTTTGCAAGGGATGGTCTGGGAAATCTGGCATTTACCAGAGAGGGAGCACATTCCCAGCCAAGAATTCTTTTTCATGAGGATATTACAGGAAAAGAAATCACACAGACTCTCTTAACTGCTGCAAAAATAAAAGAAAATATTGAAATTTGTGAATATATGACTATGGTAGACCTGATTTCCAAAGACAATACAGTCTGCGGAATCATTGCAATGGACCGGAATGACCAGGCATTTCCTGTTTATTCTCAGTATGTGGTTCTTGCCTGCGGCGGAATCGGCGGGCTTTTTAAAAACTCTACCAACTTTTCGCATATTGCGGGAGATGGTGTGGGAATTGCAATGAAGCATCATGTGGAAATGGAAAATCTGGACTATATCCAGATTCATCCGACAACTCTCTATTCAAAGAAACCCGGACGGCGTTTCCTGGTTTCAGAATCAGTCAGAGGAGAAGGTGCTCTTCTGTACGATAAGAACGGACAGCGTTTTACAAACGAATTACAGCCGAGAGATCTGCTGAGCCAGAAGATTTTTGCCCAGATGGAAAAGGATGGAACAGAGTTTGTATGGGAAGATATGCGTCCTCTGGGAGAGAAAACAATTCTGGAACATTTTCCTCATATTTATGAACAGTGCGTGGAAGAAGGCTTTGATCCGAGAAAAGAGCCAATCCCGGTTGTTCCGGCACAGCATTATTTTATGGGTGGGATCAAGGTAAATCTGGGAAGCAAAACTTCCATGAAGGGACTTTATGCCTGTGGAGAGACAAGTTGTAATGGTGTTCATGGAAGAAACCGTCTGGCAAGTAATTCTCTTCTGGAATCTCTGGTCTTTGCAAGAAAGGCTGCAGATGATATGATATTTGGACAGACACCGGAATATGTGCGGGCAGATGCAATTGATATGAATATGTATGAAAGCAGAGAAGAACTGCTTAATGCCTGCCACGAAACCGTATTAAAAGAAATTGAAAGGATGAAAAAAAGTCATGAATAGTATTACAATGAAAATGCAGGCAGACAAGCTGATCCGTATGGCGCTTCAGGAGGACATTACCAGTGAGGATGTTTCCACGAATGCAGTGATGCGAAGCGCGGTAAAAGGAACCGTAGATCTGATCGCAAAGGAAGACGGAATCATTGCCGGACTGGATGTATATGCGAGAGTATTCCAGATTCTGGATGAGAAAACAGAGATCAGTTTCAACTTTAAAGACGGTGAGGCAGTAAAGAAGGGCGATCTTCTTGGAACAGTAACAGGAGATATCCGGGTGCTTCTTTCCGGAGAGAGAGTTGCCCTGAATTATCTCCAGAGAATGAGTGGTATCGCTACTTATACAAAACAGGTTTCAAAGCTTCTGGAAGGAAGTAAGGTAACACTTCTGGACACCAGAAAGACAACTCCGAACTGTCGTGTTTTTGAAAAATATGCTGTACGCATAGGCGGCGGATGCAACCACAGATATAATCTTTCTGACGGAGTACTGCTTAAGGATAATCATATCGGAGCAGCCGGAAGCGTAGCGAAAGCAGTGGCCATGGCAAAAGAATATGCACCATTTGTCCGTAAGATCGAGATTGAAGTAGAGACTATGGAACAGGTAAAAGAAGCAGTAGAAGCAGGAGCAGATATCATTATGCTTGACAATATGACACCGGAAATGATGAAAGAAGCAGTAGAGCTTATCGCAGGCCGGGCACAGACAGAATGCTCCGGAAATATCACAAAGGAAAATATTGCCAAAATCCTGGAAACAGGTGTGGATTTTGTTTCCAGCGGTGCACTGACACATTCTGCTCCAATCCTTGACATTTCCATGAAGAATCTTCATGCAATATAATAACATGGCAGCGAAGCTGTTTTGCAGCGGATAATTTGCTATAGGATTATATCGTGGAGAAAGGATGGGAAAGTATGAATACTGCTCAGAGAAGAACTGAAATTTTAAAGCTCCTTCAGCAGGAAGAAAAACCTGTGGCTGCCAGGGCGATGGCATCACAGTTCGGAGTAAGCAGACAGGTGATCGTGCAGGATATGGCTGTGATACGTGCATCTACACCGGGAATCCTGTCAACGACCAGAGGATATGTGTTGCAGCAGGATAAAGATATTGCATGCACCAGGGAATTTAAAGTACGCCATGGGCAGGAACAGGCAGCGGAGGAACTGAATCTGATCGTGGACTGTGGCGGGCGGGTGAAAAATATCAGCATCAGCACAGGGTTTATGGCCGTGTCACTGCAGAAATGGATATTCGTTCCAGACAGGATGTGAATGAATTTGTCCAGGCGATCAATAGCAGCCATTCCAGCGTATTAAGCAGTGCTACTTCCGGGTATCACTATCATCTGATAGAAGCATCCAGCCAGGAAAGGCTGGATCTGATCGGAGAACAGTTAAAGAAAGCAGGTTTCCTTGCACCACTTCAGCCATGGGAAAAGGAAAAACATCATAATATATAAGTAAGAAGGGGTTCAGAAGATGACAATAGCAGAAATTCAGCAGGAAATCCTGCGAATGAAAAAAGAACAGGATACCTGTATTCTTGCACACGCATATCAGGGTCAGGAGATTCTGGAAGTGGCGGACTATACAGGAGATTCCTATGGCCTGAGTGTACAGGCATCCAAAAGAGACTGCAGCGGTGTGATCATGTGCGGCGTTCGTTTTATGGCAGAAACCTGCAAGATTTTAAGCCCGAAGAAGAGAGTATGGCTTGCTAATCCTGTAGCCGGATGTCCCATGGCAGAGCAGTTGGATCTGGAAGGTCTGCGTGAATTAAAAGCACAGTATCCGGATTATGCAGTTGTCGCCTATATTAATACAACTTCAGAACTGAAAACAGAATGTGACGTATGCGTTACGTCCTCATCAGCGGTTGAAATCTGCAAAAAGCTGGAGCAGGATAAGATTTTATTTATTCCGGATCCGAACCTGGGACACTACGTGGCAGAGAAGCTCCCGGAGAAAACTTTTGCATTTTACAAGGGCGGATGTCCGAGACATATCGTGGTCAGTGCAAAAGATGTAGAAAAAGCCCGCGCAGCGCATCCGGATGCACTTTTCCTGGTACACCCGGAATGCCGTCAGGAAGTAGTAGAGCAGGCTGATTATGTAGGCTCCACCACAGGAATCATGGAATTTGCAAAGAAATCTGAACATAAAGAATTTATCATCGGAACAGAAAACAGCATTGTAGAGCATCTTCAGTTTGAATGTCCTGATAAGAAATTTTACCCGGTTGCAGTACAGCTTACATGCATGAATATGAAGGTTACCACCTTAATGGATATCTACAACTGTCTGAAAGGACAGGGCGGGGAAGAAATCTTCCTTCCGGAAAATATCATGGAAGGCGCCGGAAGATGCATTCACAGAATGGTGGAGCTGGGCGGTTGAATAATAATCTGAAATTTTCTGCTGGCTATTATGTCATGGAATTGATACAATAAAAGTAACGTTACTGAGAACAGTAACAAAGTAACTGCTCTGCAGTCTGATATCCTGGTATCTGTGAATAGAACAACAGATTGCTGAACAGTTACAGACAAAACAGCCTCAGGAGTAGAAAATTGAAAAATATACAGGCAGACATTAAATCAGGAAATTTTAAACAGGTGTATCTTCTCTATGGAGAGGAAGCATATCTGAAACAACAGTATAAACAGAATCTGGTAAAGGCACTGAATCCGGATGGGGATACTATGAACTTCAATCACTATGAAGGCAAGGGGATTGATGTAAAACAGTTGATCGACCTCTGTGAAACCATGCCATTTTTCGCAGAGCGCAGAGTTGTTTTGCTGGAAGATACAGGTTTTTTCAAAAATAAGTGTGAGGAACTGGCAGATTATATGAAAGAGCTGCCGGACTATCTGTATCTGGTTTTTGCAGAAACGGAAGTAGACAAGAGAAACCGCATGTACAAAGCAGTAAAAGCCTGCGGAAGTATTGCGGAATTTATCAGACAGGATGAAAAAACTCTGATGCGCTGGGCAGCAGGGATCCTGGGGAAAGCCGGAAAAAAGATCACCCAGAGAGACATGGAACTTCTGCTGACCAAAACAGGAACTGATATGGGGAATCTCAGGATGGAGATGGAGAAGCTTATCAGTTATACAGAAGGCAGGGATGTGGTGACTGCAGAGGATATTGAAGAAATCTGCACCACCCAGACAACCAACAGAATTTTTGATATGGTGCGTGCGGTAACAGAGAAAAATCAGAAGCGTGCACTGGAACTTTATTATGATCTGCTGACATTGAAAGAGCCACCGATGAGGATCCTGTTTCTTCTTGCGAAGCAGTATCGCCAGCTGCTGTTGGCAAAACAGTTTGCAGCAGCAGGACTTGCGCAGACGGAGATAGCCTCAAAACTGGGAGTGCCCGGGTTTGTTGTGAAAAATATCACAACATGTGCCAGAGCCTATACTATATCAGAACTGGAACAGGCAGTAAAAGATTTTGTGGATGCAGAAGAATCGGTGAAAACAGGACGCCTGGAAGATAAGCTGAGCGTAGAATTACTGATCATTAAGTACAGCAGTAAAGTAAAATAAGAAAAACGGTAACTGCCGGATATTCTGGCAGTTACAAAAGATAATAACAAAAAAGACAGCCACATGACGGTGATGGCTGTCCTTTTTAATCATAAGCTTATAATTAAAAATTCAATCTATAATTAGTCAATGCTGTTAACAGCTTTAGCTAAACGGGCAACTTTTCTTGCACAGTTGTTTTTATGATAAACACCTTTGGATGTAGCTTTGCTGATTGTGGAAACAGCATCCTTTAATGCTACTTCTGCAGCTGCCTTATCTTTATTTGCTACTGCTGCTTCAACTTTCTTCATAGAAGTTTTAACTGCAGATTTGATTGCTTTGTTTCTTGCTGCTTTAGTTCTGTTTACTAAAATTCTTTTCTTAGCAGATTTAATGTTAGCCAATTCGTACACCTCCAATTTAATTCGATAAAATATTATTATACTCCTGTCATAGAAACAGACACGGGCGCTCCTATGAACATGCTTATATATATTATCTCAAATACTCTTCCTTGTCAATACATATTTCTATAAAAAAAGCTAAAAATAGATATAAAAGATTGTTATAAGAACGGAGTAAACAGTAACAAATATTGAATGAAGTACGGAGGGAAAAGAGATGCTGGATAATTACGGAATAAGAACGGACCTGGCACTGGAGACAACTGAACGGTTTACAGAGGAAAACGTAGAAATCCGGGGAGTGGAGATCCACGAAGATTATAATGAAGAGAAAGATATCCGTACCACTGTGGTAAAGATACCACAGAAAACGGTGCCCGGACAATGGGACGGCCTCAGGGAAACTATATTACAATAGAAGCACCGGGGCTTTCTGTACATGATGAGGATTATCACAGAGAAATTTCCCTGGAAATCGCCCGCCATTTACAGAATGTGATCAATCTGAAGCGTGAGCAGTCCATTCTGGTAGTAGGTCTGGGAAATTCAGCGATCACAGCCGATTCCCTGGGACCTCATGTGGTAGAGAACCTTCATATAACGAGACATATGATAAGAGAGTATGGCCTGCAGAGTCTTGGAAAAGAAAAAATGCACCGTATCAGCGGAATTATCCCGGGAGTAATGGCACAGACAGGCATGGAGACGTCTGAGATCATACAGGGAATCGTGGCAGAGACAAAGCCGGACATAGTGATTGCCATTGATGCGCTGGCAGCAAGAAGCACCAGACGCCTGAACCGTACAATTCAGATCACAGACACAGGAATCAACCGGGTTCCGGTGTAGGCAATCACAGAGTGGGGCTTACAGAAGAAAATCTGCAGGTAAAAGTGATTGGGATCGGAGTACCCACCGTAGTAGATGCGGCAACTATCGTCCATGATTCCATGGCACACCTTCTGGAAGCTCTGGAAGAGGCAGAACAGAAAGAATTTCTGGAAGAAATGATATCTCCTCATCTTCACACCATGTTTGTAACTCCCAAAGATGTGGATGAGACAGTAAAATACCTGAGCTTCACAATCTCAGAAGGACTGAACATGGCGTTTGAGGAAATAGGCGGCTGACCGGAAAATTGTTCCGTCAGTGTGAACAGGGTATAAATGGGAAAACATGGACATAGGATAAGTCAAGAGGTGATCCATGTGACAAACGTTCAGAAAGCGTTCTGCATTCTGCTTAGCATGTGCTTTTTTGCCACTCTGGCAGTATTGCCGGGGACATTTTTTACAGGAGAAAATGTGTACAGGCATCTGCCCTGTACCGCTTTCTGGAAAAAAGAGCTCATATGAGTTCCTATGAAGATATTGAAACTTATAAAAAAATAGCAGGAGAAAACGGAAAATATCTGGGAGAGCGTGCACGGTCCGAACAATTGCTGGCAGAAAAAGGTGAATCTGAAGAATTACAGACACCAGAATCTACACCGGTACCGGAAAAAACAGCAATCCCCTCAAAAACAGTAAAATCAGCGAAAATATCAGAGTCAGCGAAAATATCAGAATCAGAACAAACTTCAAAAAAATCAGACAAGACACCTAAACCGAAAAAGACAACTGTGTCACCGGAAAATCATGAAACGGACAAATCACAGAAGCCGCAAGAGTCAGCAGCGCAGAATGACCAAAATATTCAGAACAGCACAGAAACCATTGCTGCTGCAGTTCCTCATCCAATAATCGACCTGTCCCCCGAAAAACTGGCAGATTATAATTATCTTCTGGGACAATTCTATATCGTAGATTCCAACACAGAAGCAGATGCCGTACAGATTAATGCCGGGGATTTTCTGAAACAGGACTTAAAAATTACCAAAGAAACCGATACCCCTCAGATTCTGATCTATCACAGCCATTCGCAGGAAACCTTTGCAGATTCCAGAGAAGGGGAAGAATCCGACACAATTGTAGGAGTAGGAGATTATCTGACACAGCTTCTCACAGAAAACTACGGTTATCAGGTAGTCCATCTCAAAGAGCAGTTTGACATGGCAGGCGGTGAACTGGACCGCAGCGCCGCTTATGATTATGCCCGCGATTATCTGGAACCCTACCTGCAGGAAAACCCGGATATCCAGGTGATCATAGACCTTCACCGGGACGGCGTCCTGAAGACCGGCATCTTGTAACAGAGATCAATGGAAAACCCACAGCTCAGATCCTTTTTTACAATGGACTGAGTTATACGACATCCAAAGGTTCCCTGGACTATCTGCCAAATCCATACATACAGCAAAATCTGGCATTCTCCTTTCAGCTGGAATACCAGGCAGCCCAATACTATCCTCAATTTTACCGGGGAATTTACCTTGCAGGTTACCGCTACAATCTCCATCTCCGTCCACGCTCCCTTCTCCTGGAAGCCGGAGCCCAGACCAACACTGTCCAGGAAGTAAAAAATGCCATGGAACCATTTGCCGACATTTTAGACAAGGTACTGCAAGGATAAATTCTATAGCAATTCCATAAAATAATGCAATCAAGACAGTTCAGCAGAGTGCGAAGGACAAGGAAGATACCTGCAGGCGTGCTGACGCACGGCAAAGATAATAATTACCAGGATGTTTCTGTGCGTCCCTGTAGATAAACAGATGACAAACCCTTGCTCCATATGCTATAATACAGAATTAGCAAACCCATCAATTACAGTATATAAGAAAGAACTCAGGAGGGAATTCCTTAATGATAGACCAGAGCAAAATCAGAAATTTCTGTATTATTGCACACATAGACCACGGCAAATCCACTCTTGCCGACCGAATCATCGAAATGACCGGCACTCTGACAGAACGTGAAATGCAGTCACAGGTACTGGACAACATGGAACTTGAAAGAGAACGTGGAATCACCATTAAATCTCAGGCAGTACGAATCGTATACAAAGCCAAAGACGGCGAAGAATACATCTTCAACCTGATTGACACCCCCGGCCATGTAGACTTCAATTACGAAGTATCCCGAAGCCTTGCAGCCTGCGACGGTGCAATCCTGGTAGTAGATGCAGCTCAGGGAATTGAAGCCCAGACACTGGCAAATGTATATCTTGCCCTTGACCATGACCTGGATGTCCTTCCGGTCATCAACAAAATCGACCTGCCAAGTGCAGAACCGGATCGTGTGGTAAATGAAATCGAAGATGTCATCGGCCTTGAAGCCCATGACGCACCAAGGATTTCTGCCAAAACAGGACTTAATGTAGAAGAAGTCCTGGAACAGATCGTAACAAAGATCCCGGCACCTCATGGTGATGTAGATGCACCATTAAAAGCCCTGATCTTTGACTCCATTTATGATGCATACAAAGGCGTTATCGTATTCTGCCGTGTCATGGATGGCCGTGTGAAAAGAGGCACCCAGATCCATATGATGGCAACTGGCTTCACCACAGAAGTTGTGGAAGTCGGATACTTTGGTGCAGGTCAGTTTATTCCATGTGAGGAACTGACAGCAGGCATGGTAGGATACATCACTGCGAGTATTAAAAACCTTGGTGACACTCGTGTAGGTGATACAGTTACAGATAAGGAAAGACCATGTGCAGAAGCACTTCCGGGCTATAAGAAAGTAAACCCTATGGTATACTGCGGATTATATCCGGCAGATGGTGCCAAATACGGTGATCTGAGAGATGCTCTTGAGAAGCTTCAGCTCAATGATGCCTCTCTGTTCTATGAACCGGAGACATCCGTAGCCCTTGGCTTTGGTTTCCGATGTGGTTTTCTGGGATTGCTCCATCTTGAGATCATTCAGGAGCGACTGGAAAGAGAATACAACCTTGATCTTGTGACCACAGCTCCCGGTGTTATTTACAAAGTACACAAAACTAACGGTGAAGTTATCAATCTGACAAACCCCAGCAATCTGCCGGACCCGTCAGAGATTGAATACATGGAAGAACCAATGGTAAATGCCGAGATCATGGTAACAACTGAATTTATCGGTGCAATTATGGATCTTTGCCAGGAACGAAGAGGGCAGTATCTGGGAATGGATTATATGGAAGAAACACGTGCGCTTCTGAAATATAAGCTGCCGTTAAATGAGATTATCTATGATTTCTTTGATGCCCTCAAATCCCGCTCAAGAGGCTATGCTTCTCTGGATTACGAGCTCTGCGGATATGAGCGCAGTGAGCTTGTGAAACTGGATATTCTGGTAAACAAAGAAGAAGTGGATGCCCTTTCCTTTATCGTACATGCAGATACAGCATATGAGAGAGGCCGTAAGATGTGCGAGAAATTAAAAGACGAGATTCCCCGCCAGCTTTTTGAGATTCCGATCCAGGCAGCTGTCGGAAGCAAGATTATTGCCAGGGAGACAGTCAGAGCCATGCGTAAGGATGTACTTGCCAATGTTACGGCGGTGATATTTCCCGTAAGAAGAAACTTCTGGAGAAACAGAAGGAAGGTAAGAAACGTATGCGTCAGGTAGGCAATGTGGAGATTCCGCAGAAAGCATTTATGAGTGTATTGAAACTGGATGATAAATAAAGTATGAATGGTAACTATTCGGCAGCCTGCTGTCCAGATAACTGTGAAGGTACTGAACAGCTACCTGTGAATAGTGTTCATCTCAACAGAAGGTTAAGATATTGAAGAAAATGATTAAGCGAAAAACAGTTATACTATGTATGTTATTGCTTGGAATTTCTGTCTCCGGATGTGGGAAAACCAGGGAGGCAGATGAAACGTCCTCCAAAGTGATCCAGATCAGTGTTGCGCCGGAAGAGACAAGTCCCACTCCGGCACCGGATCAGGTAGATTCCGCAGCAGTTACCACAAATGGTAATCTGACAATGGTAAATACGTATCTGGCAGAGCAGGATGCAGCAGGTATCTCATCTGCGGAAAGTTCAGACAGCCAAAGTGATGCTGACAGTACAGATAACAGTGTCGACTCAGCAGATAACAATGAGCAAGACAGCAGTACATCAGATACTGAGGAATAGAAAACAGGTCATAACAGGAGCAGATTACAATGGAGAGAAGGAATATCACAGATTCTCCCATGGAAATCTATATCCACATTCCATTTTGCATAAAAAAATGTGATTACTGTGATTTCCTTTCCGGTCCGTCAGGTCCAAAGGAGCAGGCTGATTATGTAGATGCTCTGCTTGAAGAAATCAATGCAGCAGAAGAAGGAAAAGGAAGGAGTGTATCCTCTGTATTTATTGGAGGGGGCACTCCTTCTGTTTTGGATGAGAGATTCATAGGAGAAATTTTAAATCATATAAGACGAAATTTTCAGATTGGGGATCATGCTGAGATCACCATAGAAGTAAATCCGGGGACTGCAGACAGAAACAAACTGCAGGCATACAGAACATATGGAATCAACCGCCTGAGTATAGGCTTACAGTCACCGGATGACAGGGAATTGAAAATACTTGGAAGGATCCACAATTATGAGCAGTTTCTGGAGACCTACAGAAGTGCAAGAGAGGCAGGGTTCGACAATATCAATATTGATCTGATGAGTGCGATCCCGGATCAGACTTATGAAGGATGGATCCACAATCTTCGCGCTGTTGCAGGACTGGATCCGGAACATATTTCCGCATACAGCCTGATCATCGAGGAGGGCACACCTTTTGCATCGCGGACGCTGAATTTGCCGGATGAAGATGCGGAGTACAATATGTATGAGGCAACAGCACAGATTCTGAGAGAATATGGCTTTGAGCAGTATGAGATTTCCAATTACGCAAAGAAAGGCAGAGAATGCAGGCATAACGTGGGCTATTGGATCCGACAGGATTATCTGGGGTTTGGCCTGGGAGCTTCCTCTCTTTATGGAAAGGAACGTTTTGCCAATACACAGGATATGAAAAAATATCTGGAAAACAGCAGAACTCCGGAAAAAATAAGAGAAAAAGAGCCGCCCCTCACCAGAGAGGATGAGATGGCGGAGTTCATGTTCCTGGGACTTCGAATGACCAGAGGAATCTCAAAAGCTGAGTTTGAGCGGCAGTTTGGCAGTGAGACAGATGCAATATACGGGGATGTTCTGAGAAAATATAAGTCAATGGGACTGCTTTTGGAAGAAAACGGAAGGATTTTTCTGAGCAGAGAGGGAATCCACGTAAGTAATTCCGTTATGGCGGATTTTTTGCCGTAAACGCCTTGACGAACAAATGTTCCTGTATTATACTGATGCCATGAGGATTGCGGGGCAGCGAAACTGCGCACAATCCATGAATATCATAACATACGAAAAAGGTGTAACTGTCAAGGTAAGAAACAGTTATTATTTATAAATGAGAAACAGGAGCCCACAATGGCAGCAGATACAACGAAGAAGCACTTTATCAGGATCAGAGGTGCCAATGTTAATAATCTTAAGAATTTAAGTGTGGATATTCCCAGAGATAAGTTTGTGGTATTTACAGGACTGAGCGGCTCCGGTAAATCTTCACTGGCTTTTGATACCATCTATGCAGAGGGACAGCGCCGTTATATGGAATCTCTCTCTTCCTATGCAAGACAGTTCCTGGGACAGATGGAGAAGCCGGATGTGGAGAGCATCGAAGGTCTGCCGCCGGCCATTTCCATTGATCAGAAATCTACCAACCGCAATCCCCGTTCCACAGTAGGAACAGTGACAGAAATCTATGATTATTTCCGACTTCTGTATGCCAGAGTGGGAATCCCTCATTGTCCGAAGTGCGGAAGAGAGATTAAGAAGCAGACAGTTGACCAGATGGTAGACAGTATCATGTCTTTTCCGGAGAGAACGAAGATCCAGCTTCTGGCGCCTGTTGTGCGGGGGCGCAAGGGAACTCATGCAAAGCTTCTGGAGCAGGCAAAGAGAAGCGGATATGTACGTGTGCAGATTGACGGAAACCTGTATGAGCTTTCCGAGGAGATCAGTCTGGACAAGAATATCAAGCATAATATAGAGATTGTGGTAGACCGTCTGATCGTGAAGCCCGGGATTGAGAAAAGACTCTCAGATTCCATTGAGACAGTGCTGGATCTGGCAGAGGGCCTTCTGATGGTAGATACTATGGATGGAAATATCCACAATTTCAGCCAGAGCTTTTCCTGCCCTGACTGCGGTATCAGTGTGGATGAGATCGAACCGAGAAGCTTTTCTTTCAATAATCCTTTTGGTGCCTGCCGGATTGTCTGGGACTTGGGTATAAAATGGAATTTGATATTGATCTGATGATCCCGGATAGATCTCTGAGTATCCTGGATGGTGCCATTGTGGTCACAGGATGGCAGTCCTGCACAAATGAGGGAAGCTTTTCCAGGGCAATCCTGGATGCTCTTGCCAGAGAATATGATTTCAGCCTGGCAACACCTTTTGAGGAGTATCCGGAGAAGATACAGGACATTCTGATCAACGGAACTAATGGACATTCTGTAAAGGTTTACTATAAAGGCAGCGCGGAGAGGGCGTTTACGATGTGGCGTTTCCGGGGCTGATCCGAAATGTGGAGCAGCGTTACAGAGAGACAGGATCTGATGCCATGAAGCAGGAGTATGAATCTTTCATGCGCATTACTCCATGTAAAACCTGTAAAGGTCAGAGACTGAAGAAGGAATCACTGGCTGTGACTGTGGCGGATAAGAATATTTATGAGGTCACCAATCTTTCCATAGAGAAGCTGAAAGCCTTTCTGGCGGATATGCAGCTCTCCGAGCAGCAGCAGCTTATCGGCAGACAGATTCTGAAGGAAATCAGGGCAAGGGTAAGTTTCCTGTCAGATGTAGGACTGGATTATCTTTCATTGGGACGTGCGACAGGAACTCTTTCCGGCGGCGAGGCGCAGAGAATCCGTCTGGCTACCCAGATTGGTTCCGGGCTGGTAGGAGTTGCCTATATTCTGGATGAACCGAGTATCGGACTTCACCAGAGGGATAATGACAGACTTCTTGGTTCTCTGATGAAACTGCGTGATCTTGGAAACAGCCTGATCGTTGTGGAGCATGATGAAGATACCATGCGTGCCGCAGACTGCATTGTAGATATAGGTCCCGGTGCAGGGGAGCATGGCGGACAACTGGTTGCCATGGGAACTGCAGAGGATTTGATGAAGAACGAGGATTCCATCACAGGAGCTTATCTGAGCGGAAAATTAAAAATCCCGGTACCTTTGGAGAGACGGAAGCCAACCGGTTTTCTTACTGTCAAGGGGGCGGCAGAGAATAATCTCAAGAATATCGATGTGAAGATACCTCTTGGGATCATGACCTGTATCACAGGAGTTTCGGGCTCAGGTAAGAGCTCTCTGATCAATGAGATTCTTTATAAACGCCTGGCAAGAGATCTGAACCGGGCAAGAGTGATTCCGGGAAAACATAAGGATATTCTGGGAACAGACCAACTGGATAAGGTTATCAATATTGACCAGTCACCTATTGGCCGTACTCCACGTTCTAATCCTGCGACTTATACCGGGGTATTTGACCAGATCAGAGATCTTTTTGCAGCAACAGCAGATGCCAAGGCAAAAGGATATAAGAAAGGACGATTCAGTTTTAATGTAAAGGGCGGAAGATGTGAGGCATGCAGCGGCGACGGTATTATCAAAATTGAGATGCATTTCCTTCCGGACGTATATGTACCATGCGAGGTCTGCAAAGGTAAGAGATATAACAGAGAAACCCTGGAAGTAAAGTATAAGGATAAGAATATTTACGATGTGCTGAATATGACGGTGGAGGAAGCACTGACTTTTTTTGAGAATGTTCCTTCTGTTAAAAGAAAGATACAGACTCTTTATGATGTAGGACTTTCCTATATCCGGCTGGGACAGCCGTCCACAGAGCTTTCCGGAGGAGAGGCACAGAGGATCAAGCTTGCCACAGAGCTGAGCAAGCGCAGCACAGGTAAGACTATTTACATTCTGGATGAGCCTACCACAGGTCTGCATTTTGCGGATGTGCATAAGCTGGTGGAGATTCTGAAACGATTATCGGAGGGCGGTAATACAGTAGTTGTGATCGAGCATAATCTGGATGTGATTAAGACCGCAGATTATATCATTGATATCGGACCGGAGGGTGGAGACAAAGGAGGTACCGTAGTTGCTCAGGGAACTCCTGAGGAGGTGGCACAGTCACCGGTTTCCTATACCGGAAAATATGTAAAGAAATATCTGAAATAATCTTGAAATCATATTGCAGGACTTTCTTTTTAAATGGAAGTTGTATATAATAGAAGAGATTATTTATAGCAATTCTCGTAAATAATATATTTTGATCCGGCTTATCAGGATGTGAAGCCCTGTTGGACTGTTTTGATCGCATTATTTTATGGAGTTGTTATAACTAAACCGGATAAGTCCCCGGTAGAGACTGTAAAAGTAATGATCAGTTGAAGGGGATGAGGAGAACGTAAGAACAGAAAGGGGATTTCCATGCCGACAAGTGATATTGGAATTGACCTGGGAACCAGGAACAGTCTGGCTTATTCTACAGGAAAGGGGCTTGTGCTAAATGAGCCTTCGATCGTAGTTTATGATAAAAATACAGAGAAGATACGTGCGATCGGTGAAGAAGCCCGTCTGATGGAAGGGCGCATTACTTCAGATATGGAGATCATCCGTCCCATCAGACAGGGCGTGATCGTTGATTATACAGTTACAGAGAAGATGTTGAAATACTTTATATCCAGAGCAATAGGAAGAAGAGCTTTCCGCAAGCCCAGGATCAGTATCTGTGTTCCCAGTGGAATTACAGAGATTGAGAAAAAGGCAGTGGAGGAAGCAACCTATCAGGCTGGTGCCAGAGATGTCTATATGGTGGAGGAACCTATAGCTGCGGCAATCGGAGCCGGGGTGGATGTGACCAAGCCCTTTGGAAATCTGGTCGTAGACATTGGAGCCGGAACTTCGGATGTTGCGGTTATCTCTCTTGCGGGGGTTGTGGTTTCCGCTTCTGTGAAAGTTGCAGGGGACACGTTTAATCAGGCTATACTGAACTATGTGAGAAAGAATCATGGACTTTTTATCGGAGAAGATATGGCAGAGAAGATCAAAATTCAGATTGGTACGGCTATAGAGGAATCAAATCCGAGAACAATGGAAGTAAAGGGGAGAAATGTGATCACCGGTCTGCCGAAGACAGTGACACTTACCTCAGAAGAAATACGTGTGGCGTTAAAGGATGCTACAAGCCAGATTGTGGAGACTGTTCATGGAATTCTGGAAAAGACACCGCCGGAACTGGCTGCGGATATTGTAGACAGAGGAATCGTACTTACAGGCGGCGGTGCCCTTCTTCATGGGATGGATACACTGATCGAGCAGAGAACCGGAGTAAGTACACTGACTGTGCAGGATGCAATGAGCGTGGTCGCAGTGGGAACCGGTAAGTATGCAGAGGTAATGGCACGTTTTGACGGATAAAGCAGGAGGTACTGCACAGTGCAGTGCCTTTTTGCGTTGTCAGAGGCTCAAAGAAGCAGGAGGTGTGGAGAAAAGCACATGGGTGAAACTGTCACAGGATACATAGATCATGTTATTTTCAGAAATGAAGATAACGGATATACAGTTATGGTACTGAAAGGTACAAAAAAAGAGGAAGAGCTGACCTGCGTGGGAAGTTTCCCTGCGATCACACAGGGGGCATCTATTGAAGCAACCGGAGTATATATCCATCATCCGGTATATGGCAAACAGTTTCAGATCAGTTCTTTTACAGAGAAGATGCCGGAGGATACATATGGAATAGAACGTTATCTGGGTTCGGGCGCATCAGGGGAATCGGTGCTGCACTGGCTGCCAGGATCGTGCGGAAGTTTGGAGATGACACACTCCGTATCGTAGAAGAAGAGCCGGAGCGGCTTGCAGAGGTAAAGGGGATCAGTGAGAAAAAAGCCCGGGAGATCGCTGCGCAGGTAAGTGAGAAGGCAGAGATGCGAAAAGTAATGATCTTTCTGCAGAATATGGGATTTCCCTGAACCTGGGCGCAAAGATTTATCAGAAATATAAGGAATCTGTCTATACGATCCTTCAGGAGAATCCTTACAGACTTGCGGAAGATATTTCCGGTGTGGGATTTAAGATTGCTGATGAGATTGCTGCCAGAGTCGGTATTCACGCAGACTCAGATTACAGAATCCGCAGCGGAATGCTGTATACTCTTCTGCAGGCTTCGGGAGAAGGACATACTTATCTTCCGAGGGAACAGTTATTTACAAGATGTGCCAGACTTCTGGGAGTAGATGAATCCTATATGGAGAAACATCTTATGGATATGGTTATTGACAGGAAGCTGGTGCTGAAAGAAAAAAGCGGAGAAACTATCGTTTATCCGGCACAGTATTATTATCTGGAACTGAACACTGCCAGGATGCTTAATGAACTGAATATTGTGTGTCCTGAGGATAAAGAGCTTGTCAGGCACAGAATTGAGCTGATCGAGAAAGAGACAGGAACTGTTCTGGATGAAATGCAGAAGAAAGCAATCACTGAAGCAGCGGATCATGGACTCTTTATTCTTACAGGAGGCCCCGGTACAGGTAAAACGACAACGATCAATGCGATCATCCGCTTTTTTGAGGGAGAAGGTGCAGAGATTCGGCTGGCTGCACCTACCGGACGTGCTGCAAAGAGAATGACAGAGACTACCGGATATGAGGCGCAGACAATTCACCGTCTGCTGGAACTGAATGGAATGCCGGAGGAAGAGAGGGATGGGCATTCAGCTAAATTCGAGAGGAATGCACAGAATCCGCTGGAGGCAGATGTGATCATTATTGATGAAATGTCTATGGTGGATATTCATCTGATGCATTCTCTTCTTCTTGCAGTGGTAGCAGGAACCAGACTGATCCTTGTGGAGATGAGAATCAGCTTCCGAGTGTAGGCCCGGGCAATGTGCTGAGAGATATTATCCGAAGCAGATGTTTCCCTGTAGTGGAACTGACTAAGATATTCAGACAGGCATCAGAGAGTGATATTGTTGTAAATGCTCATAAGATAAATAAGGGAGAACAGGTTCAGATCAATAATAAGAGCAGGGATTTCTTTTTTCTGAAGAGATATGATGCAGATATCATTATAAGAGTAGTGATCGCGCTGATCCAGGAGAAACTGCCGCGCTATGTAGATGCCAAACCCTTTGAGATACAGGTACTGACACCTATGAGAAAGGGACTTCTGGGAGTAGAGCGGCTGAATCAGATCCTGCAGAGATACCTGAATCCGCCGGAAGACGGGAAATCCGAGAGGGCGGTTGGAGACCGGCTGTTCCGCACAGGGGACAAGGTCATGCAGATCAGAAATAATTATCAGATGGAATGGGAAATCCGGGGACGATATGGGGTTGTCATTGAGAAAGGCGTGGGAGTATTTAACGGAGACACCGGAATCCTCAGGGAAATCAATGAATTTGCTGAGACAGCAGAAGTGGAATTTGAGGATGGACGTTTTGCAATGTACTCGTTCAAACAGCTGGAGGAACTGGAACTTGCATATGCTATTACAATCCACAAGTCTCAGGGATCTGAGTATCCGGCAGTCATACTTCCATTGCTTTCCGGACCACAGATGCTTTTAAACAGGAACCTTCTTTATACCGCAGTTACCAGAGCAAGAAAATGTGTGACAGTTGTGGGAAACGAGGAGACCTTTGCAGAGATGATACGCAATGAAAAACAGCAGAAGAGATACAGTGCACTGGATGAACGGATCAGAGAACTGAGTGAGACTACAGGGGATAATAATACAGATGGTGAAGAATGATATTGCAGACTGTGATCTGATGACTGAATAATAACAGAGAAAAAATTTATTCCGATAATATGAGAAAAACAGAAATACAGAGGATAGCAAAACAGAGAGTAAAATAGTGGAAGGAAATGGAAATGAAACGGTTTCTGAACATGGTTGCTGATATTTTTTACCCGAGATGCTGTCCGGTCTGTCAGAAAATACTGGCAGATCAGCGAAGGATGATCTGTCCGGAATGCGAGAAAGAACTTCGTCCGATTGGTCATCCCAGATGTTATAAATGTGGAAAACCCATAGAAACAGGGGAATACTGCAGAGACTGTCAGAAACACAGGCATGTGTATGAACAGGGAAGAGGGATTTTTGTCTATGATGGCATAATGAGAAGATCTGTTACCAGATATAAGTACTATGGATGCAGAGAATACGGTGATTTTTATGCCAGAGCAATGTATCGATATGCGCAGAAAGAATTGCGGGAATGGAAGCCGGATCTGATCGTGCCGGTTCCCGTACACAGGTCGAAGGAGCGGCAGAGAGGTTTTAATCAGGCTGCATATCTGGCGGAAAAACTCGGCCATTATACCGGGATTTCCACAGATGTCAATATTGTGCAGAAAGTTTTAAAGACAAAGTCGCAGAAAAAACTGAATGCTTTGCAGAGAAGAAAAAACCTGGAAAAAGCGTTCTGCGTGACCGGAGATGTCAGGGGAAAGAATATCCTGGTGATAGATGATGTGTATACAACAGGAAGTACGATCGATGCAATGGCCGGATGCCTGAAGAGAAAAGGTGCCGGAAATGTTTATTTTCTTACGGTTTGCATAGGCAGGAGATAAGAAAAAACACTTTTCATACATAATGATATATGTTACAATTAATCTGTATGATTATATGAATGATATCAGGTTGTTGCTGAGAACAGAGTGAACAGTAATAGCGGATTATAGCAAAAGGAAAAGCATACAGTAAGGAGTAATTTATGTTAAATGAAGAGAAGATAAAAATCATGAATAAACTTGCCATGTATGAACAGGGTGAAGGAAAGAAATATCTTCCGGTCAGCAGGTACTACCGTAGTGATTATATCGGACTTGCCATGATTAAGAATTTTTTCCTTGTTACGATTGGGTATTGCCTGATTCTGGCCGGTATCGCAGCATATTTTGCTGAATATCTGATAGATAATGTTCATAAGATGAACCTTGTTTCACTGGGCGTGGAAGTTATTCTGGGATATGTGGCAGTGCTGGTACTGTTTTCTGTCCTGACATATATCCAATATACGGTGAAATACCATAAAGCAAAGAAAAGTGTGAAAATTATTATGAAGAACTTACACAATTAAGTAAAATCTACGGTCGCGAAGATAAAAAATCTTCAGCCAGAGGAGTTACAGGAGGATATAAAAAATGACAGCATTACTCGAATTAAAACAGCGAATAAAGAATTTATACAGCCAGTATGAGATTTATATCCTGCCTGTCTTACGTTTTGTTCTGGCAATGGCTTATTTCATATGGATCAATACCAATATGGGATATATGAAGCAGATCGATAATATATTTATTGTTCTGATCCTTGCACTGATCTGTTCCATTCTTCCTTCGGGTGTAATGATTTTTGTAGGATTTGCCCTGATGGTCGCACATGGTTATGCACTGGGGATAGAAGTTGCAGGTTTTATGCTTGTGCTGATCCTGTTTATGGCAATTCTCTTTCTGAGATTCAGTTCAGACAATAATTTAGTACTTGTATTTACACCGCTTTCCTTTGGATTCAGTGTTCCGACGCTTCTTCCTATCGGAAGCGGACTTTTGTGCAATGCGTTTTCTGCACTTCCTGCAGGCTGCGGAGTGATTATTTACTATTTTATCCGTTTTATACGTGTACAGCATAAACTTCTGGAAAACCCGGATGTTGCCATAGCTGACAAATTAAAACTTCTGACAGATGGAATCGTGCAGAACTGGGGAATGTGGATCACAGTGATTGCCTTTATCGCAGTGATTTTGCTGGTGAATCTGATACGTACCCGCTCTTTTGACTATGCATGGAGAATTGCCATTATTGCAGGTGGAGTTGTGTATGTTCTGATGATTATTGCAGGTGGATTTTATTTTAGACTGGATATTGATGTTGTTACGCTGATCATTTATACAGTGATCTCTGTGGTGATAGGATTACTTCTTGAATTCTTTGTATTTGGTGGTGACTATACCCGTACCGAGAGACTGGAATATGAGGATGATGAATATTATTATTATGTAAAAGCAGTGCCGAAAGCCTGTGTCACAACATCTGAAAGAAGTATAAAGAAGATTAACGGAAGTTCCGCAAAGGATGAAAGACCGGCACAGGATAACGTTGTTTCTTATGCGAATCCTATTTTTCATGGTGATGAGAAAGCAGTGACGACAGATGAGGTTGCAGCACCTGTAGAGAGAAAGAAAGATATTGACAGCGTGGATTTTGAGAAGAAACTGGAAGAATCATTAAAAAATCTGTAAAAAGCAGTTTCCGGTAACGATGAGACAAAATCGTTACTGTGAACGGAGTGAACAGTAACACAAAATCCACTGAAAACATTTTCAACGATAAGGTATATAAAAATGATAAGGAAAGGAGAGCCATATGCAGGAATTTTCAGGAAATTTGATAGAGACATTATCAAGACTGGCATTTCCTAAGATTGGGATTATAGATATCATACAGATTGCACTGATCGCTTTTTTTGTATATCAGTTCATGGTATGGATCAAATATACTCATGCATATACACTTCTGAAAGGAATACTGGTCGTTCTCCTCTTCATTCTGATCGCGTATATTTTCAGGATGAATACGATTCTGTGGATTTTTTCAAATCTGGCAAGTACACTGATCGTAGGTGTGATCGTTATTTTTCAGCCGGAGCTCAGAAAAGTTCTGGAACAGCTTGGACAAAAGCGGATCATGGCTTCACTGATACCTTTTGATGCAGGTAAAGAGGTGAAGGAAAGATTTACGGATAAAACCATCAGTGAGCTGGTCAAAGCATGTTTTGATATGGGAGAAGTTAAGACCGGAGCACTGATCGTAATTGAGCAGAATGAGCTGCTGACCGATTATATAAGAACAGGTATTAATCTGGATGCAATCCTTACCAGTCAGCTTCTGATCAATATATTTGAACATAACACACCACTTCATGACGGAGCTGTTATTGTAAGAGAGAACAGGATTGTGGCTGCAACATGCTATCTTCCACTGTCTGATAATATGGAACTGAGCAAACAGCTTGGAACGCGGCACAGGGCAGGTGTGGGGATCAGTGAGCAGACAGATTCTGTTACGATCATTGTATCAGAGGAAACCGGTCAGGTATCTGTAGCGCAGGGAGGAAAGCTGACCAGAGGTGTAAACAGTGCAAAACTCAGAGAGATCCTGGTCAGAGCGCAGAATAAGCAGGTTGTAGACAACAGCAAACTTCGCCATTTACTGAAAGGAAGAGTGAAGCATGAAGAAGCGAAAAATAACAGATAATATACCTCTGAAAATCATGTCTGTCGCAATAGCTGTTGTGCTATGGCTGATCGTTGTAAATATAGATAATCCGACAGGAACCAATTACTATACGCTCAATGATGTGGAACTGATCAACAAGGAATATGTGGAATCTTCAGATACCATCGGTAAGATGTGTATGCCGGAACAGAACCAGGATTCCATAAAAGTTGCGATCACTGCAACCAAGAAGATCAGAGACAAGATCAAAGTCACAGACATCTCTGCGGTAGCTGATCTTCAGCAGGCGGTAAGCCTGGATACAAATCCGGTTATGGTTCCTATTACCGTTACCTGTTCTGTACCGGGGGTATCTCCCAGTGATATCAAAGTTACTCCTCAGAATCTCAGTGTAAATCTTGATGAAAAAGAGACACAGGAGTTTGTGGTAAATGTCAGCAGAGGTGATACGAAACCGGGCAAAGATTATGAAGTAGGAAGTCTGACTGCCAGTCCGGAGAAAGTAAGGATTACAGGCCCGAAGACGCTGATCAATAAAATAGATAAGGTAAATGCTTCCATTGAACTGGATGGGAATACAGAGGATTTTACACAGGATGTAAACCTTACGATCATTGATAAGAATCAGGAGGTACTTACCGATTCTGAAATGAATTCATTGCGGATTGAGAATAATGCAAAAGTAACAGTGACTGCAAAATTATGGAAAATCGTCAGGGAGTGCAGATATCTGCAGATTATGTAGGGACACCGGCTGAAGGATATCAGGTTGGGGCTGTGAGAACAGTGCCGGATACGATCAGTGTAGCAGGCAGTGCAGAAGGTCTTGAAAGTCTTGCGGATAATAATAATGTGATCACTATACCGGAAGACAGTATTGATATTTCCGGTGAATCCGAAGATGTGGAGAAAAAAATCAGTCTTACGAATCTTCTGCCGGACAATGTGAAACTTACCAGTGACTCCAGTGAAGATGTATGGGTAACTGTAAGTATTCTTCCGGCCGGAAGCAGAGAGTTTGAATTTCCGACTAAGAATATAGAGGTTAAGAATAAGCCGAAAGATCTGCAGGTAACATTTGAGACTGCGCAGATAGAAGTGCGGATCAAATCTGATAACAAAGATCTGGATGATCTGAATAATGACAAAGACATTAAGGCATCTATAGATCTGGATGGCAAAAAAGAAGGAAGTTATGAAGTTCCGGTTAAGATAGTCTTGCCGGATGGTTATGAGACAGTGGAAGATGTGACTACGGAAGTTGTGATTTCATCAGGGACTGCTGTTGATGACAGGAAGGAAAACAAGGAATAAAAGAATTCTCCACTTACAGAAGGGGTAGTAACAATATAAGAGGAACAGTGAAATGGTCAGTAAAAAAGTGACAGTTAAAAATCCCACAGGTCTTCATCTGAGACCTGCGGGGATCCTGTGCAATGAGGCAATGAAATACCAGTCACAGATAACATTTGTCTACAATGGGGGAATGGCAAACGCAAAGAGTGTACTGAGTGTACTTGGTGCATGTGTAAAATGCGGAGATGAGATAGAACTTACCTGTGAAGGCGTTGATGAACGGGAAGCCCTGGATCATCTTGTTACCGCTATTGATGGCGGGCTTGGCGAGTAGAAAGCTGCTGTGCACAAACAGAGTGAACAGTAACCATAAAGTAACATGAATAAAAGAGGAGGAACTTATTGTGAAAAGAAGATTAGTTGCGGTTACATTGAGTCTTATTATGACAATGGCAACTGTCAGTGAAGCAGGTGCTGCTACATTTACTTCACCTGATACAGATTTGGCTGTTGCCACACAGACAGATGCAGAAGAAGTAAATGATACAGAAGAAACTTCTGAAACAGGAACTTCTGAAACAGAAACCTCTGGAACAGAAGCAGACGATTTTTCAGATGGAGATGATGGGACAGCAGTACCATCACAGGAACAGACAGATGACGCATTTACAGCGGGAACGGATACGGCTGCTTCATTGCCGGACGAGACGCGTCAACAGCAGATGCTACGGATGCCGTTGGAGCCGCTGTAGTGAAAGCTGAGGACTGGGTAAGCACAGAGAATGGCTTTAAACTGCGCAAACCTGCAAAAAATCAGGATACAGCAAATACAGATGATCAGAAAGCAGCAACAGCAGAACTACCCGATGAGGAGATACCGTCTGAGACTGACGAATTCACAGGAGATCAGACAGAATCATCTGAAACAGCAGTGGCTGAAACAGATACAACAGCTGTGACAGCAGAGGCTACAGCAATAGAAACACCAGCAGCAATGGATACAGTGTCTGTAACAAATGCAGAATTTTATACAGCGGCAGACGGAATTGTAAAGGTCAGCACAGAGTATAAAGGGGAAATCCATACAGGATATTATCTGTTTGATGAAGAGGGAATCCTTGTAACAGGACAGGCTGAAGTAAAAGAAAACTCTTCAGCTGATGAAGAACCGGCATCAGATGCAGCTCAGTCAGCAGGAGAAGATGCCGCAGGGGAAGAAACAGAAGCCCAGACAAATCAGTCTTATTTTACAACTGCAGACGAGGCTGTTGTTTATACCGGATGTGAAGGAGAAGAGATAACTCCATATACATCTACAGTAGGTCAGCAGGAGAAGAGTGTATGGAAATGGACAGGAACATATTTCCAGTACTACGATGAGAATGGTAATCTGGAGACAATTGCACAGCTTGAAGCGAAAGCAAAAGCAGAAGGTACATATACCGGATATTTCAAGATCAATGAGGATTATTACTGCCTCGATTCTGAAGGTAAGCCACAGACAGGAGAGATCACCCTCACAGTTAACGGCGAATCAAACCTGTATTATTTTGATCCTGCAAGCAGCGACATCCCCGGAAAAATGTTCCACAATGGATGGCTTCGCTCAGATACCACTAAGGGAGAGCGCTGGCTGTATTTTAAAAAGGGAAGTGTTCCGGCAGATATAGGTAAATATTATAAGCGTGGCGTAGTTGCCACAGCTATTCCGGAGAAAGGAACCGGAAGTTATTTGCTGGATGCCAATGGATATGTTCTGAAATCAGTGATAAAGAAGGCTCAGAATGGTGCATATTACTGTACCGACAGTAACGGCCAGATTTATAGAAATAAACTTGTAAAATACGGCAATTTCAGATATTATTTTGGTTCAAACGGAAAGCGGGCAACCTGGACAAAGAGATGGGCAAAAGCAGGCGATCATTACTATTACTTTGGAAGTACTCCGGGTCGTGTTGTTGAGAAACATGGCTGGCAGAAACTTGTCAGCACCAGTGGCAAATTCCTTGGCTGGCTGTATTTTGATTCCAATGGAAATCATTATACGGATAAGTGGACTTCCGCAGGTTATTATTTTAAACCATCAGGAAAGCTTGCAAGCGGTTTGACAGAAATCGATGGAAAGAAATATATATTTGAATCATCTACATCCACAGAACATAAAGGTAAAGTATATAAGAGCACAATGGTGCGCTATAAAAAGAAATGGTATATCGCATCCTCTAAGGGAAGTCTGTATAAGAGTGGATGGAGAAAATACAGCGGCAATTACTATTATCTTAAAGAATGTGTGGTTCAGACAAATCAGTTTATGAAAAAGAATGGAGTAAACGGTTATCTGGATGCAAACGGTAAATATACAAGAGGATGGGTAATTGTAAGTAATGCTAAAAATCTGGTGAGATATATCGATCCGTCAGGAAACGGATTTGCAAGAAATAAGAGTATGAGAGTTAATGGAATTCTGTATTACTTTGACAGTAACGGATACCGTATCACTGATCTGACAAACAGATACAGAGGACCGTATTCTGTTCAGGTAGACAGAGTAAACGGAGTTATGACTGTTTATGCTGATTCAGCCAGAACAATTCCTGTTAAGACGATCAGAGTATCTGTAGGTTTACCGGGAACACCAACTCCGACCGGTAACTATACAATGAGCAGAAGCCTGAGGTGGCAGCCTCTTATGGGACCGTCCTGGGGACAGTATGGAACTCATGTAGACGGTGCCGGACAGGGAGGAATCTTTGTTCATTCTGTAGCCAGCGGGCAGGCAAACTCATTTAATCTTCCTGCAGGAGAGTACAATAAGCTTGGATCTCCCGCATCACATGGATGTATCAGAACCTGTGTGGCAGATGCGAAGTGGTTTATGAGAACTGTAATGGCGCACCGATCAGTATTATTGATGGTAAATATAAAGCAGATGATGCAATGAAAGGACCTCTTGGAAAGAAAGCACTGACTCCGTTAAGGGGAACTGGTAATTTCGATCCTACAGATCCGGCTGTCTGATCCGGATGGTTTCTGCCAGGATAAACAGAATTGCTATAGAAATGAAATATGCAAAACGCTGCACAGAGCAAGAAGTGTGCAGCCGTTTTTGGTTATATATCAGGGATTATCTTGCGGAAATGTAATATAGTATGTATAATAGTTAATAGTATTGTAATAAAATGGACGTTTATTAGAAGACAGGACAGGAGTAGAAAGATGAAAAGAGATTTTTTTAAAATCAGAAAAAGGATCATGGTTGGTTGTCTGACAGCTGCGATAGCTGTAGTGCAGCCTGTAAGCTCTGTTTTTGCAAATCCGCATTATGACAGACGTGATACAGTGGCTGAGGAGGAATTTATTTATTCTGCAAGAACTTCCGGTACAGAGTCATCAAGAAAAAAAGTGAATCCCAAAGCATGGAAAAAGATCAACGGTGTCTGCTATAACGGAAGTGGTGAAATCATTCCGGGTGCGATAACCAGAGGCATGGATGTCTCTGAATGGCAGGGCAATATCGACTGGAAACAGGTGAAGAAGTCTGATATAGATTTTGCGTTTGTCCGGATCTCCTATGGCCTGACTCACGAAGATTATACCTATGATGAGAATATGACAAATGCAGAACTTGCCGGAGTACCCACAGGCACCTATGTGTACAGTACAGCCTTATCGACAACTACCGCGTTAAAGGAAGCGCAGCTTGCCATCAGCAAAATGCAGGGTTACAAGGTTTCCTATCCGGTCGTATATGATCTGGAGTACGCAAAGCAAGTAAGCTTCTGCAAAAAGTCTCAGAGATGGCACTGACCTTCTGCAATGAAGTGCGCAGGGCCGGATATTATCCAATGGTTACTGCAATACCAACTGGTATGATAATTACATAGACTGGTCCTTATTATCAGGAGTGGATGTGTGGATCGGCAAGATACGGGGACACGATTCAGGCACCTGATAAGGGGCGGTACAACTATACAATATGGCAGTCCACAGACGGTAACCGGGAAAGCGGACTGAACAGTACCAGCGGACTGGTAGCAGGAATCCCTGCAGGCAATGATGTTGATATGGATTTTGGCTATGTGGATTATACAAAGAAAATCACGCGAGATGGAAATCTCTGGATTCCTATGTTCCGGCGGTGAAACCCGATACAGGCAGCAACGATGGAAGCCAGGAACAGACAGGACTTCATCAGGAAAATGGAAAATACTATTATGTCAATGAAAATGGTGAACGTGTGTCAGATCAGTGGATAACTGTAAATGGAAAGACCTATTATATCAGCTCTGATGGTTATGCTCTGATGGGAATGAAGAAAGTAGACGGGAAATATTACTGGTTCCATACAAAATCCGGATATATGTTTAAAAACCGCCGCGTGACCAGATCTACCGGCGATATCTACTATTTTGGAAGCAACGGTGTACGCTATGAAAATGGAATGTACAAAGTCAGGGAAAAAAGCGGTGAGCACACCTATTATTTCCAGAAAAACGGAAAAGCGTATAAGGGATGGCTGACACTGAATGGTAAAAAATACTATTTTTACAAAGGCAGTTTTGCACTTTCCGGTACGCGTGCGAGAACATTACGCTTACCAGTTCCAACAGGATTGTATCTGTGTTTGATGGAAATGGAGTGTGTATCAGACAATATAAAAAGAGGTAAAAAATATTGAAACATATAAAAAGATCCTGCAGCTGCGGCACTGATGGAAATTCTGCAACAGCTCCGGGATCTTTTTATGAAATTGCCGTAATTAAAGCGTATAGATCAGGATACCGGCAATGATGATCAGGTTTCCCATGATTTTTCCTTTCGTGATCTTTTCCTTCAGAATGAAATGAGAGAGAAGCAGGACAAACACATAGGCGGCAGTATCAATGACAGGACCATAGCGCATATCTACTTTTGTATAACACCATGTATTAAGGAGGAGGATCAGCATATATATGGTGTATGAGAGAATCACCCGGAAATTGAGATATTCCCTGATTCGGTTTTCGTATCTGATATTTGCACTCTGTTTCAGAAGTATCTGTGAAACAGCGGAAAAAAATGTTCCGCTCAACATGATTAAAAAAAAATGTTCTATTCATATCTCTGCACCGTCCATACTCCAAATAAAACCACCAGAATACCTATGATATTCTGAATGGAAAGATTTCATGAAAGATCAGCACTGCCCATATCTGCGACCACAGAAGATAAACACTTTTATTGGCATAGGCAGTAGACAAAGAGAATTTCTTGATGACCTGCTGCCAGGTGATGGCGTAGATTCCGCAGTTGGCTACCATCAGGAACAGGAACAGGTAAAGCAGAGGACTGCTGAGACCATGTTTATTATACTGAACAGATGCAGCTTTGGAAAAAACACTTGTCAGTGAAAACAGCAGGATATTCAGATGAAGTTGTATGTAGGCTTTGAGTTTTGACATAATACCTCCGGGCGATAATGGTATTTTACGGATTTCGTCCAATAGAGCGTGTCTGAAAAATCATTCCCGCAAATTGTGACGCACATCTTGCAGAAAGCCTTTTTCAGACACGCTCTAGCCTGAAAGCTGTCGGACAGTAACTATTTTACATAAAAAAGCAGGGAAGTCAAGGTTTGTGCAGCAGGAATCTTGAAAAGAAATGTTGAAAATGATATGATAAAAATGATTGCAAAAAGATGAAAAGAGAAAGGAAAAGCATATGAGCTATATTCAGTGGTTGTTCCTGTATATAATTCTGAACATACACTGGGAGAACTATATACCCGTTTGGAGAAAGTATTCCGGGAAACTCTTAAAGAAGACTTTGAACTGATCCTGGTAGATGACGGATCAAAGGACAGATCTTATGAGATCATGACAGAACTCAGAGAAAAGGATCACAGGGTACGGATCATACAGATGGCCCGTAACTTCGGACAGCATCCGGCACTTCTGTGCGGATTTGCACATGTAAAAGGAGAGTTTGTGGTAACAATGGATGATGACCTTCAGCATCAGCCGGAGGAACTTCCGAAGATGGTCAGAACCATGCAGGAGAGACCGGATGTGGATGTTATCATTGCAAGCTATGAAGGAAGAAAGCATGGTCCGATACGCAAACTGGGAACGAAATTTTCTGTATGGGCAACTTCAAAGATGCTGGGAAAAGATCCGGATCTTCAGATCACCAGTTACAGACTGATCCGCAGATTCCTTGTGGATGCCATGGTAAAAACAAATACATATCTTCCACAGATTGGAAACCTTCTGATCAGGAGTTCTAACCGCATTATTAATGTTCCGGTTCAGCATGCAGACAGAGCTTACGGAAAAAGCGGTTATTCCTTTAAGAGACTGCTGAAAGATCTGATTTATGATATCACGACACATACTGCATTTCCGCTTCTGCTGGTGAGAAATATCGGAATTGTCAGTTTCCTGATAAGTGCAGTTCTGGCGGTCTGTTATCTGGTAAGATATTTTACACTGGGCATATCTGTGCAGGGCTGGACTTCGCTGATGCTGGTTATGCTGGCGTTTTTTGGACTGATTCTGTTATCAATAGGAATTATGGGAATCTATTTAATGAACATTCTTAATGAGGCAAAAAAAAATGCCCCATTATGTAATACGTCGGGAGGATACGGACGAATAATGAAGGAAATTGGCGGATATTTTCAGCTGGAAGAGATGCGGGAGAGGAATATTATCCTGATCTGTATAGGGTCAATCTTGGAAGAACCGCACTTCTGTGGCTTTTGAAGAGCCGCAGGTGCAGGAAAATCCTATTGCCGTATTTTCTGTGTGAATCAGTGGTGCATACCTGTCAGGAGAATCAGATAGAGACAGAATTTTATCATCTGAATGAGAAACTGGAAGTTCTGTGTCCGAAAGAACAACTTCCGGAAGGGGAATATCTTTATCTGGTTAATTACTATGGTCAGTTGTCTGATTCCCGGATATCAGAGTATAAAAAGATTTACGGAAACATCATAGTGGATCATACCCATGCATTTTTTCAGAAACCATTAAAAGGGATAGATACACTGTATTCCTGCAGAAAATTCTGGGGTGTCAGCGATGGCGCATATCTGTCAACAGATGCCAGCCTGACAGAAAATAAGACTGTCGATTATTCTGCAGAGCGTATGAAACATATTCTGGGGCGTTATGAGCATAATGCCGGAACCTACTACAAAGATATGCTGGAAAATGCGGCAAAATATGACGGGATGGAGCTTCGGCAGATGTCAAAGCTTACGCAGAATCTTCTGAAAGCTGTGGATTATGACAGAGCAAAGAAAAAAAGGGAAGAAAACTACCGGATTCTCGGAGAACTGCTTCCATCGGAAAGTATATTTAATCAGACTGTGCCGGAGGGACCTTTTGCATATCCGTATTTCCACGCTGATGGAATGAAACTTCGCAGATATCTTGCCGAAAAGAAGATATTTGTGCCGACTTACTGGAAAAATATAATTGAGAACTCTGAGACAAAAAGTCTGGAATATACCTGGGCTGCCAATATTCTTCCGTTGCCCTGCGATCAGCGTTACAGTGTGGAGGATATGAAATATATGGCTTCGGTTGTCAGAGAATGTGAGGAACGGATATGAAACATAAAGTGTTGATTTCTGGGAACGCTCGGAGAATTTACAGAGCTGGTAAAGAAAGCAAAAGAGAAAGGTTATGAGACTGTTGTGTGCGACGGATATGCAGATGGTATTGCCAGAACGTATGCAGATAAGGCTTATACCATTCCTGTAACAGATGTAGATGCTATTGCCCTGATGTGCAGGGAAGAAGGTGTGGACGGGATCATCACATCATTTTCAGATCTGCTCCTGGAGTGTATGGTTAAAATTGCAGATAAAGCAGGACTGCCCTGTTATCTGAAACCGGAACAGCTTTCCTGGTACAGGGATAAATCGGCATGCGGGATGTTCTGGACAAGCTTGGACTGCCGGCACCGGGATTTCGGAAAATATCTGTGGAACTGCTGAAACAGGGATCAGAAGAAGAAATACAACAGAGTATTGTAAATCTGCAGTATCCTCTGATCAGTAAACCTCTGGATAAATATGGTTCAAGAGGAATATTTATTATTCATCATTCAGATGAAGTCAGGAAAAAAGCCCTGCAGACAGCGGAATATACGGACTGTCAGGAAATTCTGGTTGAGGAATACAATGACGGTTATGAGTTTAACATGATGACATGGGTAATGGATGGGAAAGTCAATGTGATCAGTATTGCAGATCGTGAGAAAACGGAAATGGAAGAGGGAATGCTTCCGCTCAGCACACGAAATGTTTATCCATCCCGTTTCCTGACGGAGGTCGAAAAAAGTGCCACAGATATTCTGCAGAATTATATCCGCTATACCGGACAGACGGAAGGTGCATTATCCATGCAGTTTTTCTGGAAACCTGGCAGGGGCATTCAGGTATGTGAGATTGCAGGACGTTTCTTTGGATATGAACATGAGCTGACAGATATGGTTTATGGATTTCAGACAGAGGAACTGCTGCTGGATTATCTTTATGAAAAAGACCGGATAAAGGAGATGTTTCACCGTCATGATATTCATCATCCGGTAAAATATGGGGCTGTACTGTATTTTCAGGGACGACAGCTTCAGATTGCAGATCAGACGGCAGCCTGTGAGCTTGCAAAAGAAAAATGCGTTGTAAACCCTGGATTTTTATAAAGAAGGCGAACGTGTGATAGAATATGGGCCGAATCCATATCTTGCATTGTATTATATAGAAACAGAAAACCGCAGGCAGCTGGAGCTGGAGACTGAGAAATTTTTCAGTGAGATGAGTATCCGGGATCCGGAGGGAAGAGAAGTTGCCTACAGAAATAAGATACCGGAATATGAGAAGGAAAAGAAAACAGATGATTGATTTTAACAGACCTGCTTTTACAGGCAGGGAATTTGATTACATACGTGATGCGGTACAGAGAGGAATGCTCTGTGGGGATGGAGAATATACGAAAAGATGTTCTCAGTGGATGATGGATAAATTTCATGTGAATCATGTAATGCTTACCACATCCTGTACCCATGCTCTGGAAATGGCAGCCCATCTTTGCGACATTAAGCCCGGTGATGAGGTGATCATGCCGTCCTATACATTTGTTTCAACTGCAGATGCCTTTGTATTAAAGGGAGCAAAGATTGTATTTGTTGATATCAGACCGGATACAATGAATATTGATGAGAAACTGATCGAGGCGGCAGTGACTGAGAAAACAAAAGTGATCGTCCCGGTCCACTATGCAGGGGTTGCCTGTGAGATGGATACCATTATGGAGATTGCAAAAAATACAATCTGAAGGTTGTTGAAGACGCTGCGCAGGGAGTAGATGCCTGTTATAAGGGAAAAGCTCTTGGTACCATTGGAGATTTTGGGTGTTACAGTTTCCATGAGACAAAGAACTATACTATGGGAGAGGGCGGTGCAATCCTTTTTAACAGGGATGAATATCTGGAGAAGGCAGAGATCCTGAGAGAAAAGGGAACTGACAGAAGTAAGTTTTTCCGCGGACAGATTGATAAGTACCGCTGGATAGATTATGGTTCTTCCTATCTTCCAAGTGAACTGAATGCAGCATATCTTTATGCACAGCTGGAAGCAAGAGATCAGATTTTTACCAAAAGAATGGAGATATACAATTATTATCATAAAAATCTGGCCCATCTTGCACAGGAGGGTAAGATCGAACAGCCTTATGTGCCGGAGGAATGTGGTCACAATGCCCATATGTATTATATCAAGGTGCGTGATATGCAGGTAAGAACCCGGCTGATTGCTTACCTTCGGGAAAAAGGAATCTGCAGCGTATTTCATTACGTGCCTCTTCATTCTGCACCTGCGGGACAGAAATTTGGAAGATTTTCAGGGGAAGATGTTTATACTACAAAGGAAAGTGAACGTCTGTTGAGACTGCCGATGTTTTATAATCTGGATATGGAGGATGTGAAGTATATCACAGATACCATAGCTTCTTTTGACGGATTCTGATAATCGTGTGCCGCAAGTCTGTTTCAGAAATCAACTTGTCGGCACATCGGACGGAAAACAGATATATATATTAAGAGGAAATATTATGAAAAAATGGAAGCATTTATTAAAGGCTGTTATGGCTGTGGGAGTCATTGCAATGACTGCTGTTCAGATCTGCGCTGCTGCGGAAGGAACTGCGCAGGCTGCTGTTTCAGAGGTTACACCCGTATCCATTTCAACTAATGAGATTTCAGGCTGGCCTGCAGGTCCTGAGATCACATCTGAGACAGGGGTACTGATGGATGCAGACAGCGGAACTCTTCTGTACAGCAAGGGCGGAGATGAAATCCGTTATCCGGCAAGTATTACCAAAATCATGACACTGCTTCTGGCGGTGGAGAACTGTTCCCTGAAAGAAGATGTTGTCTTTACGGAAACAGGAACACGTGATATCAGTTGGGATTCCGGCAATATTGGAATGCAGGTGGGAGAAGTGATGAGCATGAGAGCATGCCTTTATGCACTTGTGATCCGCTCTGCAAACGAGGTCGCAGCCCAGATTGCAGAACATGTAGGTGGTACAGAGCAGCATTTTGTAGATATGATGAATGAACGTGCGGCTCAGATCGGATGCACGAATACACATTTTGTAAACGCCAGTGGTCTTCCGGATCCTGACCACTATTCTACTGCACATGACATGGCGTTGATCATGCGGGAAGGTCTGAAGAATAAAAAATTCCGCAGGATCATCGGCACTACAGATTATACGATCAAACCTACGAATATGAACAATGAGTCAAGGGTACTGCATACGCATCATCCGATGCTTGCCCCGGAGAGCAGCTATCATTATGATGGCTGTATTGGCGGTAAGACAGGATATACCAGTGAGGCCGGAAACACTCTTGTGACAGCAGCAGAGAAGAATGGAACTACTTATATTACAGTGACAATGAAGGCGGCAGACCTTGCAGTTGCCAGTACGGATTCCACAGCACTGTTCAACTATGGTTATCAGAATTTCACAAAAGCACAGGTAAATGGTGGAGAAGTGTTAGTTCCAAACGGAGTGACTGTGGATAACCTGACTGTTCAGGAGAATTCACAGAATGGAAATACAGTAAATGATTACTATTATAATGATTATCTGTTGGGAAGCGTTGAAGTTCCGGAAGCTACACCTACACCGGAACCTGCAGCGGATGCCCTTTCTGATACATCCGGAGGAAATACAGATCAGGCGGATCAAAATGAGAAATCAGATACTGTCGGAGAAGAAAAAACTTCTGCGGGGATGCCGGAACTGCGAAAAATACTTCTGATCATAGGAGCGGCAATGCTTCTTCTTATTATCATTCTGAGCATTGCACTTGCAAAAAAGGAAAAAAGATATTATGGCTAAGTCTGCATATCATGTGGATTTATGCGAACAGATATAACAGAAACACAGAGAAAGCTAAAGAAAAGAGGAAAATAAAATGGGAAAAATCAAAGTTACAGAATGTGGTGGAATTAAGGGATTAAAAGTGGTAGAACCTACAGTTTTCGGAGATGCCAGAGGATATTTCATGGAAACCTACAATTACAATGATTTCAAAGAAGCAGGAATTGATGTTGAATTTGTGCAGGATAATCAGTCAAGCTCACATAAGGGTGTACTTCGCGGACTCCATTTCCAGATCAATTATCCACAGGATAAACTGGTACGTGTTGTAAATGGTGAGGTATTTGATGTGGCAGTAGATCTTCGTGAAGGCTCAGAAACATATGGCAAATGGTTTGGAGTCGTACTTTCTGCTGAAAACAAGAAACAGTTCTTTATTCCGAAAGGATTTGCACATGGTTTTCTTGTACTTTCCGAGCATGCGGAATTTGTTTACAAATGCTCTGATTTCTATCATCCAAATGATGAGGGCGGCCTGATCTGGAATGATCCGGATATCGGAGTTGAATGGCCGATTCCGGAAGGAATGGAATTAAGCTTTTCTGACAAAGATACCAAATGGGGAAGCTTTAAAGAGTACCGTAAATAGGAGAATGAGCGATTGAATACAATTTTTTCTTTACCGATGGATATTTATAAGAACAGACGGCTTGTTGCAAAGCTTGCAAAGAATGATTTCAAAACAAGATATGCAGGTTCTTATCTGGGAATTGTGTGGGCGTTTATCCAGCCTGTGATCACGATCCTGGTATACTGGTTTGTATTCTCTGTAGGTTTTCGTTCCGGAACAGGGGATCTGGGAGTTCCTTTTGTTCTTTATCTGGTAGCAGGTATTGTGCCATGGTTCTTTTTCCAGGATGCGCTGATGGGGGGACAAATTCTCTGCTGGAATACAATTATCTGGTAAAAAAGTCGTTTTTAATATCAGTGTGCTTCCGGTAGTCAAGATCATTTCTGCCATGTTTGTGCATGCATTCTTTGTGTTGTTTACAATCATCCTGTATGCAGCGTATGGGAAATTTCCTGATTTCTATTATCTGCAGATTATTTATTACAGTGTATGTGTGTTCATTCTGGTATTGGGCTTATCCTATGCCACAAGTGCAATCGTTATTTTTTTCAGAGATCTGACCCAGATCATCAACATTGTGCTTCAGGTAGGAGTCTGGCTGACTCCGATCATGTGGATCGTTGAGGCTTCACCTCTGATGGGACATCCTGTGATCATGAAGATCCTGAAACTGAATCCGATGTATTATATTGTTTCCGGATACAGAGATACATTCCTGATGAAAACCTGGTTCTGGGAACATGCAGGATGGACGGTCTATTTCTGGATATTTACAATTCTGTGTTTCCTGTTCGGAAGCTGGGTATTTAAACGTCTGCGCATTCATTTTGCAGATGTATTGTAACTAGTGTACCAACAAGTTGATTTCTAGAACAATCTTGCGTCTAAATTTCTTATTTCCGCGTTGTCGTCGGTCGCCGTAGCCACCGCTACGCCTCCTTCCTCCGCCTTGAAATAAAAAAATTTATCCTGCAAGATTGTTTCAAGAATCAACTTGTCGGCACACTAGTACAGCGAATATTAATATAGCAGAAACTTAATTTTCGCTGTACTGTAAGCGTGAAATAAGTCAGAGGAAGATGAAAAACACAGGAACATAACAGAAAGGAAATCACGTGGAGAACAAGAAAGTAATTCAGGTGAAGGATCTCACCAAAATGTATAAATTATATGATAAGCCTTCGGACAGACTGAAAGAAGCGTTGGGGCTTACCAGAAAGAAACTTTATAAAGAGCATTATGCACTTCATGATGTAAATTTTGATATTTATGAAGGAGAATGCGTGGGAATTATCGGAACCAACGGTTCCGGTAAATCCACGATCTTAAAGATCATCACCGGTGTCCTGACTCCCACAGCAGGGGAAGTAAAGGTAGACGGACGAATTTCCGCGCTGCTGGAACTGGGAGCCGGATTTAACATGGAATATTCAGGTCTTGAGAATGTATACCTGAATGGAACCATGATCGGTTTTTCAAAAGAAGAGATTGATGCCAGACTGAATGATATTCTGGAATTTGCGGACATTGGAGACTTTATCCACCAGCCTGTAAAGACTTATTCCAGCGGTATGTTCGTGCGTCTGGCTTTTGCTGTTGCGATCAATATTGATCCGGAGATCCTGGTGGTAGATGAGGCGTTGTCTGTAGGCGACGTGTTCTTTCAGGCAAAATGTTATCACAAGTTTGAGGAATTTAAGAAACAGGGCAAGACGATCCTGTTTGTAAGTCATGATCTTGGAAGCGTTTCCAAGTATTGTGACAGAGTTATTCTTCTGAACAAAGGCGTAAAGATGGATGAAGGTTCACCAAAGCAGATGGTTGACCTGTACAAACAGCTTCTGGTAGGACAGAATCCTGTAAAACAGAATGAATCTGACAGTACAGAGCAGATTGTGGCAGAGGACAGTGAAGGACTGGGAGATTTTCAGGTAAATCCCAATATGCTGGAATATGGAAGTCGTATTGCTGAGATCACAGATTTCAGAGTCATTGATGATAAAGGAAGATGTTCCAATACTGTTGAAAAGGGAAGCTGCTTCAAAATTCGTATGAAGTCCGGTTTAATGAAGAGATTCAGGAGCCGATCATGGCATACACATTTAAAAATATTCAGGGTACGGAAATCACAGGTACCAATACCATGTATGAAAATGCAAAGATAGAACACTCCGGAAAAGGGAATATATGTACTGTAACATTTACACAGAACATGAACCTTCAGGGCGGTGAGTATCTCCTGTCATTTGGATGTACAGGGTATAAAAACGGAGATTTTACGGTATTCCACAGACTTTATGACGCATGTAACATAACAGTTATTTCCAGTAAAAATACAGTTGGATTCTATGATATGGATTCAAAGGTGGAAGTACGGTGTGAAGAACAGGTCTGAGAAAGTTATGATGACAAATATCAGTGCGAAAAAATAATCAGCGCGAGGACTATATATGGAAGAAAAAATCGGGAAAGTAATTCTGGATACTACGTGCTATCCGGGAAAAGATCTATACAGTGATGGTGCGATAGAGGATGAAATGCTTGCAATTTCCAGAGATTTTGCACCGGAAGAATTTAACAGAGTGATCAGTGAGAGAAAGAGCTGGCCAATTCTTTATCATTTTTCTCATATCAGGGAGAATATTCTGAGCTGGATTCCCTTTACAGGAGAAGAGAAGGTTCTGGAGATTGGTTCCGGATGTGGTGCTGTGACAGGAGCTCTCTGTGAAAGGGTGAAGGAAGTTACCTGCATCGAGCTTTCTATGAAAAGAAGTAAGATCAATGCATACAGACATCAGGATCAGGATAATCTTAAGATCCTTGTGGGAAACTTTCAGGAGATCGAGAAAAACCTTACTGAGAAATACGACTATATTACTTTGATCGGTGTATTTGAGTATGGAGAATCCTATATCCGGAGTGAGAATCCCTATGTGGACTTTCTCAGGATCATATCAAAGCATCTGAAGCCGGATGGAAAGATCATTCTGGCCATTGAGAACAGACTGGGACTGAAATACTGGGCCGGATGTACAGAGGACCATTTTGGAACTTTATTCGAAGGAATCCAGGGATACCCCAAAACAAAAGGGGTTAAAACTTTTTCAAGAAAAGAATTTAATGGAATTTTGGAGGAAGCAGGAAACTTAAAAGCCGACTGGTATTATCCATATCCGGATTACAAATTCCCAATGACTATTCATTCAGACAGACATCTCCCTGCAAGCGGAGAGCTGCATATGAGGGACTACAATTTTGACAGACTCCGTCTGGACCTGTTTCAGGAATCTCAGGTGTATAATACACTTTTGAGCAATGATCTTTACCCGCAGTTTGCCAATTCCTTTCTTCTTGTGATCGGAAAAGAACAGCCACAGACAGCACCGGTTTATGTGAAGTTTTCCAATGAGAGAGATCAGAAGCTCTCCATTTATACGGAAATCAGTGAAGCAGCAGATGGGAAGCTGACTGTGAAGAAAGTACCGTCGCAGAAGAAAGCGGCAGCTCATGTACGGAATCTGGGAACTATCTGCGAAGAACTGACCGGAATGTATAAAGAAGAGGAAATTGAAGTAAACCGCTGCCGGATCAAAGGTGACTGTGCGCAGACTGGAATATCTGACAGGTATCACCCTGGAAGATAAGCTGGATCATCTTCTGGAAGAAGGCAGAACAGAGGAACTGGAGAAATTATTCTTCTCTTATATACAGAAGTAAAGAATATTCATGAGAAGAACCCTTTGAGAAACACCGGAATTTGTAAGGGTATTTGGAAATGTAAACCTGCGTTCTGATCTGAAATGTACAGAAATATCCAATATTGATTTTGTTCCTGCAAATATTATCCTCTTTGAGAATAAAGTATCTGTGATCGACTATGAGTGGACCTTTGCATTTCCTGTACCTTCACAGTTCCTGGTTTACAGGATGATCTTTTATTATCTGGAACTGAATGACAAACGGGGAATACTTAAAGAACGGGATTTCTATGAGAAAGCAGGAATCCTGCCTGAAGATATAGAAGTTTATGTGGAGATGGAACATAATTTCCAGCAGTATATTCTGGGTGAGCATACAGCAATGAGAAATATGTATGCCCAGATCTCTCCGGGCCGGGTGGAAGTAGAAGATTATTACAGAGAAAAGAAACAGGAATCTCTGGAAATGCTTCAGATTTTCTGGGATAACGGAAAGAGCTTTAATGAGGCTGATTCTGTGAGATATCTGTTCAGAAACGGGAAAATTCAGACGGAGTTTGAACTTCCGGAGAATACCACAATGCTTCGCCTTGATCCGGGCGAAATGTCCAAGGGACTTAAAATTGTAAAGCTGACATGGGAAGATGAAAGTCAGGTAAAGTTTCACACAGATGGCTGTGAAGTGTCCTCCGGAGAATTCTATTTCGGCGGTGACGATCCGCAGATCATAGTAGATTCTGTTCCTGAGAACAGAAAGTCCATAAAGATTGAGATGGAGATCCTGGACCGGAAAACCACAGAAAAGAAATTCTGGAAAGTATACACAGAGCAGAAAAGGGCAATGGAGCAGATGAGTCAGGAGCTTGCGCAGAAGAAAGCTCTGGTCGATCAGGTGGAAGGCAGTAAGGCATGGAAAGTGTATCGTGCCATCAAAAGGGTTTAGTTATGGGAAATATACTTTGGAGTGTAGATAAAAAAATATACAGTGACAAAGAAGATCATACTCTGGCCATTACCGGATGGGCGATAACCAGAGATCAGTCAGAATGTGATTTCATTCTTTATGGCTCGGGAAAGGAACTTTCCGTTCCTGAACCTTCACGTTGTGAAAGAGCGGATGTTGCCAAAGATTTAAAAGAAACAAAAGATATAAAAGAAGTGGGAAATGTCGGATTCACAGTAAAGATACCGGAAATTATAAAACTTGCAGAAGAACATGAGAAACTGCAGCTTGCGCTGAGAGCAGGAGATGAAAAAGAAATCATCTGGGAAGCCACAGCTGCAGAAGTGAAGGACTTTTGTGAGGAAGTCTTATTGAATATCATATTGATGAGGAACAGATCACACAGGAGAGTATCCTGACAGTCAGAGGCTGGGTTGTAAACCAGCTGGAGCCGGATGAGATATTTGTACAGGGTACAGATGGGAAGGTTCTGGAATGTACGATCACCAGACAAAGACGTCCGGACGTGGAAGAGGCAAAGGGGATTTCCGAAGAAGAGAAAAGAAGTCTGGGATTCAGTATTACTGTCAATCTGGAGAATACAAACGATCAGAATATCTGCATCTGTTTCAGGGGAAAAGATGTACAGAAAATTTATACTGTAAATGTAAAAAAAATAAAACGGGAAAATACCGGACTGTATCAGCAGATGAAACTGCTGTCTCTGAAGAACAGGCAGAAGAATCAGGAATATATAAAGAAAAACGGTATTGGAAGATTTATCCGTTATGTGAGAAATTCCCAGCTTAAGGACGGAGATCAGGATTATGAAGACTGGCTGAAAGATCATGTCGCATTCCGAAAGGAATTAAAAAGACAGAGAAATGCTGTTTTCTCTTATTCACCGCTGATCAGTATTGTGATGGTGGTGACGGATACAGATGAACAAAGGTTAAAAAGTGTGATCGATGCTTATACAGAACAGACCTATGGTAACTGGCAGCTGTGTCTGGCAGATGCATGTGAGGGAGAGGAAACAGGAGAGTTTCTGCGGAAAAAATATAAAAAAGAGATTCGCCTTTCCTATAAGAAGGTTACGGAAAATAATGGCATTTCGGGAAATCTTAATGCATCTCTGAAACTTGCAATGGGAGAGTATGTTCTGTTTGCCGGTCAGGAGATCATACCTGAACCTGATGCACTTTTTCAGATGGTCAAAGCGATCACAGAGAAAAAGCGGATATGATCTATACAGATGAAGATGAGATCAGCGCAGATGGAAAACATTATTCTGAGCCGGAATTCAAGCCGGATTTCAATCTGTTCAGATTAAGGGAAAATAATTATATCGGACAGTTCTGGGCAATCCGGAAGGAAATTCTGGAACAGGCCGGAAAGTTTGATCCGGAATATGATGGTGCACAGGATTATGATATGCTCTTAAGATGCAGTGAGCAGGCAGAGAATATTGTGCATATTCCAAAAATTCTCTGTCATTCCATGAAAGCAGAGAACCTGATCACAGAAGAACAGGAGAAGAAAAACTGGGAAGCAGGCAGAAAAGCACTGGAGGAGCATTACCGCAGGGCAGAGGTTCCTGCAACAGCGGAACTTGCAGACAAGAAGGATGGTACAGAAGCCATCTGACTATTTCCGGCGAACCGATGATTTCTGTGATCATTCCAAGTAAAGATCACATTAATGATCTGGAACTGTGTATTTCATCCATAGAAGAGAAGACAACATGGAAGAATTACGAGATCATTATTGTTGAGAACAACAGTGTGGAAAAAGAAACCTTTGTATACTATGAGACACTGAAAAACAGATACCCAAATGTAAGGATCCTTACATGGAAAAAAGAATTCAATTATTCTGCGATCAATAACTTTGCAGTAAGAGAGGCGCAGGGAGAATATCTGCTGTTTCTTAACAATGATGTGGAAATCATTACAGAGAACTGGCTTGAAGAAATGCTTCAGCTTTGTCAGCAAAAAGACGTGGGAATGGTCGGTGCGAAACTGTATTATCCGGATGATACCATTCAGCATGCAGGAGTGGTAGTTGGTCTTGGTGGAGTTGCCGCACATGTATTATGTAAACTTCCCCGGGATGCGGAAGGATATATGGGACGTCTGCGCTGTGTGCAGGAGATAAGTGCAGTCACTGCCGCCTGCATGATGGTAAAGACTTCTGTTTTTAAAGCAGTTGGAGGATTTGACGAGGAGCTGAAGGTTGCATTTAATGATATTGACCTCTGTATGAAAGTGAGAAAATATGGAGTGAAAATTGTATTCACACCGTATGCAGAACTGTATCATTATGAATCCAAATCCAGAGGAATGGAAGATACACCGGAGAAACAGCTGCGTTTTTCCAGAGAAGTAAACTGTTTCCGGAGAAAATGGGAAAGAGAGCTCCTGAAAGGAGATCCCTATTATAATCCCAATCTGACATTAAATAACACAGACTGTTCTCTGAGAAAACAGGAGAAGAACGGAGATTAACATGCCTAAGGAAATATTTGAAGTAGTAAGAGAAAGATTTCATTTATCAGACAGGACACAGTATATTGTGCAGGGACACTGGCCAAAAGATGCGGTGATGGAGGCATATCTGGATCAGCACAAACTGAAGGTATCTGTGAAAGAAAATGAAAATGTAAGTGCACTGGAACGTTTTAAAGATCCGGATAAAATGCAGGGAACACAGGTTACGGCAACTGTTCAGATACCGGAAAATCTGGAGGGGTATCATAAGCTTGTGATCTATGAGAAGTTTCCGGATAAAAAACATGTCTGGTTTTCCATCACTGCCGGTGAACTGGATAAAAAAGAGATAAACCGCAGGTGTATTTTGAAGAAGAGAGTGCAGAACAGGGAACTGTACGGATCAGAGGGTGGGCCATTGCACCGGAGCCTGTAACTGTCCGTATCTTTGATGCGGATAAAAAGCCGGTTGCCGCTGAAATCCAGAGAACAGACAGGTGGATGTCAACCAGCTGTTTGAAGAAGCACAGGATCCGGGAAAGACAGGATTCTTCTCTGAGATTACCAACGTTTCGGGAAAATGCCTGTATGTGGTGTTTTATGCAGGCGAGAAGAAAACTGTACATGTGGTTCCTCTGAGAAAAGCTGATATTCTGGCAAAGAAATTAGACAAATATGTAGAAAAAGGAATCCGTTACTGGAAATCTCAGGGTGCAGCGGCTCTTGTTGAGAAGGTAGTGACAAAGGTTAAAAATGTACGTCAGGGACCGCCATCCTATCAGAAATGGATCAGACATCATCTGCCGGACAGGAACGAACTGGAGAAACAGAAGAAAACATCCTTTGGATACAGACCCAAGATTTCTTTTGTAGTACCGCTGTATAAGACACCGGAGAAATATCTCAGAAGACTGACAGAATCATTTCAGGAACAGACTTATTCAAACTGGGAACTTTGTTTCTCTGACGGAAGCGGCGCACAGTCACCGCTGACGGAATTGTTAAAAGAACTGACAGCGAAGGATAACAGAATTAAATACGTTTCTCATGAGGAGCCACTTCAGATTTCAGAGAATACCAACAGTGCCATTGAAATTGCAACAGGTGATTTCATTGCCTTTGCAGACCATGATGATGAGCTGACGCCGAATGCATTATTTGAATGTGTGAAAGCAATAAATGAGAAACCGCAGACACTGGTGATCTACACAGATGAAGATAAGATGTCTATGGATGGACATAAATTCTTTCAGCCGCATTTTAAACCGGACTATAATCCGGATCTGCTGTGCACGGTCAATTATATCTGCCATCTGTTTGTGGTATCACGAAAAGTAATTGAAAAAGTTGGCGGGCTGCGAAGTGCGTTTGACGGTGCACAGGATTATGATTTTGTGTTACGCTGTGTGGAAGCAGTAAAGGATGAAGAAATCTGTCATATTCCAAAAATCCTGTATCACTGGCGTTGCCATGAGGACTCCACAGCAGAGAATCCCGAGAGCAAGCTTTATGCCTTTGAAGCCGGAAGACGTGCAGTACAGGCTCACTATGAGAGAACAGGAATCCGCGCAGAGGTTTTTAAGGGTGAATATCTGGGGCTGTACAGAACGAAGTTTATCAGAGATCATGATCCGCTGATTTCTATTATTATTCCGAATAAAGACCATATTGATGATCTGAAGAGATGTATGGAATCCATTGAACAGAAATCTACGTACAAAATTATGAGTACATTATTGTAGAGAATAACAGTACAGATTCTGCTACATTTGAATATTACAAAAACTGGAGCAGAGAATCCGAAGGTCCGCATGGTATACTGGGACGGAGTCTTTAACTATTCTGCCATTAATAATTATGGTGCATCTTTTGCAAAGGGTGAGTATCTGCTTCTGCTTAACAATGATACAGAGATCATTAATTCGGACTGTCTGGAAGAACTCCTGGGTTATTGCATGCGTAAAGATGTAGGCGCAGTGGGTGCAAGACTTTATTATGAGGATGATACGATCCAGCATGCAGGTGTTGTGATCGGTTTTGGCGGAATTGCAGGACACTGTTTTGTCCAGCAGAAGAGAGGTACCACCGGATATTGTCACAGAATTATCTGTGCACAGGATTACAGTGCGGTTACAGCTGCCTGCATGATGGTGAAGAAATCTGCATTTGATGCAGTGGGAGGACTTTCAGAGGAACTGGCTGTTGCATTTAATGATATTGATTTCTGCATGAAGCTGAGAAAGGCGGGATATCTGATCGTGTATAATCCATATGCGGAATTATACCATTATGAATCCAAATCCAGAGGTCTTGAGGATACTCCGGAAAAAGTGGCACGATTTAACAAAGAAGTTGCCACCTTTGAGAAAAATGGCCGGATATCCTGAAGAAGGGGGATCCTTATTATAACCCTAATCTCACTCTGAAGAGCCAGGACTTTTCTCTGAAAAGAATCTGAAGATGAAATTGCTATAAAATGAATGTGAAAGAAGATATGTTAAAGAAAAAGAAAGAGATCAATGAAAAAACAGAAATTTTCATTTTGTATTTCTGGCGTTTATCCTGCTGACAACCTGGGCGATGACACAGCCTTTTGATTCAGGACCGGATGAACAGATGAGATATGATGTTGCAGATTACATCTATAAACACCATGGAGCTCTTCCGAGGGGAGATGATCCGACTATCAGGAATGAAGTATGGGGAATTTCCTATGCATATTATCCGGTTGTATCTTATATGGTGTCTGCATTATTTATGAGAATATTCCGGCTTTTTGCAGATCCGGGATATTCCATTTTCAAAATTGCACGTATGGCAGATGTACTGTTTGTCACAGGTGCAGTGTATTTTGTTGTGAAGGCTTCGGGTAAATTATTTCCGAAAGAAAAATATTCCAAAGAAGTGAGATGGCTGTTTGCAGCACTGGCAGGATTTATGCCACAGGCAATCTTTATGGGAACTTATGTGAATACAGACTCACTGGCACTGCTGGCAGCAGCCATGATCTTGTATGCATGGGCCTCTTATCTGACAGAAGACTGGACATGGAAAAACTGTATACTTCTTGCAGTGGGAATGGCTGTATGTGCATTGTCTTATTATAATGCATACGGCTGGATACTCTGCAGTTTTTTCTTCTTCTGTTTTACGGTATTACTTTGCAGAGAAGAAGCTTTTTCACAGAGAGTTCGTTTCCTTTTCAGCAGAGGAGCAGTGATCGCAGCAGTTATTTTAGTTCTCTGCGGCTGGTGGTTCATCCGCAACGCAGTTTTGTATAACGGAGATTTCCTGGGAAGGAAAGCCTGTGCGGAGTGTGCTGAGAAATATGCTCAGAAGGATTACAGACCGTCACGGTATCCGACTCCTGAAAAGCTGGGATGGAACTGGAAAGATATTATCCTTTATCAGGATCCCGGCTGGTATCATAACTGGATTCTGACAGTGTGTGTGAGTTTCATCGGTACTTTTGGACAGATGGAAATTTATATGCCATATACGGTCAGCAAACTGTATATGCTGTTCTTTGCTGTTGGGATCATCAGTGTATTTTTTGTAAAAGAGACATTTGATCTGAGAAAAAAAATGTATGTTGCACAGCGGAAAGCAGTCGGAAATGACAGATGGAAGATCAAAACAAAGGTGATATCCCGAGAGTGGAATAAAGAAGGTATTTTCCATTTGATGATGGTATTTCTGATTATGATTCCGGTATTTCTGTTTCTGTATTATGTTTATTACAGTGATAATCAGCCACAGGGAAGATATCTTATGCCTGCATTATATCCTCTGATGTACTTTGTTACGCTGGGCTGGAATAATATTCTGACAAAAATAGTGAAAAATGAAAAGGTGCGGAGTCTGATATACAGAGTACTGACTGTACTGCTGGTGATTTCGCCATTTGCCTGCTGGGCATTTTTAATCTTGCCTTAAAAGAAATAAAGGGACTGCCGCATGAAAAGCTTTTGCGGAAGTCCCTTAAATTTATCTGTTTTATCTATCAAAGAAATGGTTACTGTCTGGTATTCAGAAGCAGGCTTCAGGATTTGATCACTTTGATCATCAGGAACAGGAAAAACAGCAGGAATGCTGCCCCGATCGCCCCGATGATATAATAAGGAGCAGTTGTGTGGGAAGCAGAATATGCCTGTGCTGCCTCCATATTCTTCTGACCGGTTACTGCGGCATCATTTGTCTGCTGCTCTGCGTCTTCCAGAATAGCAGTTCCTACAGGAGTTCCTCCAAAGTAATACTGGCGTGTGATCTGTCCGTCAGAAGAAGTATCTTCTGTGGTCAGATTATCTTCTGTGGCACCGTTTGGTGCAATGACTGTACCACCGGAAAGACGGTTAAAATCATCGTCTGCGATGGTAAGGGGTGCAAAATTGTCAAAACCATAATTGAGAAGCGCGATCGCTTCATCATCGGTAACACCGGATGCGCCATTTAATACAATGCATACCAGCTTCATGTTATTTTTGGAAGCTTCACATACCAGGGTACTTCCGGAAGCTTCTGTGTACCCTTCCTTACCGCCGATACAGGTTTATAATAACTGTCGCTGGTGCTGTTTATCATGGTAAAATTGTTTGTAAGTACACGTTCACCGCCGGAAACATTTGTTGCCGGAAGTGTATAGGAAGTAGTTGCTGCAATGGTGCGGAAAGTGTCATTTGCCATAGCTGCTTCCATGATCAGAGCCATATCATGGGCGGTGATATGCTGGTTCTCATCAGGAAGACCGGTAGGTTGGTAAAGACAGTATTGGTGCAGCCAAGTTCCTGTGCCCGGGTATTCATTGTCTGTACAAAAGCATCCACAGAACCTCCCACATGTTCAGCTACCTGCAGTGCGATATCATTGGCAGAGGCAACCATGATGGCATATAAACATTGTTCCATGGTGAAAACCTCATCTAACTGTGAGGAAATATTGGCTCCTCCGTCAGTAACACCGGAAACACCGGTTGCAGTCATGGTTACCTGTTCATCCAGACTGCTGTTCTCAAGAGCAACCAGGCAGGTCATGATCTTGACTGCGCTTGCAGGGTAAAGAGGCTGATCTGCATTTTTGGAATACAGGACTGTGTTAGTGGAAGTTTCCATTACGATTGCCGCGGCAGACGAAATATCGGAAGCCTGGGGCCATCCGTCGATACCGTTGGTGACTACGACAGACGGATCTGCTGTCTGTGCGGCGGCGTCTGTATTCTGGGCTGTTTCTTCAGCAGCAGATACCGGAAACTGTGAAAACATGGTGACAGCCCCAAGTCCCAGAGCCAGCAGGCTGCAGTGATTCTTTTTTTCTTTATCATCATGGTATATAATACTCCTGTGCGTAAAAATGTTGAAAAGTAACTGTTCATTGTATGTGAACAGTTACATAAAAACGATAACATAAAAACAATAACAGTATAACACATTTCTCTCCTTTCTTGCAAAAAATATCATACAATGTTAAAATAAAAAATCATAGTAAAAATCGAGGTTATCATATGAGTAAAAACCATCTGCAGGAGGAAAAATCCAGTGGACGAAAATGTTCAGGAAGCTTTCCCCCTATACGATCCGGAAAGGGTTCCGCTACATGAAGCATTATGGACCAAAGGAATTCTGGATCAGGCTGCATGAACGTTTTGAACCGGAAGAAGTACCATATGGTCCATGGTACCGGGCTTACATTCCGACGGAGGAAACACTGGAAACACAGAGGAAACAGAAATTTGATTATTCACCGCTGATCAGCATTGCAGTTCCGGCTTATCAGACACCTGTAGAATTTTTGAGACAGATGATAGAATCACTGATCGTTCAGACTTATTCAAACTGGGAGCTGTGTATCGTAAATGCAAGTCCGGACAATGAGGAGATGCAGAAAGTACTGGCAGAATATTCAGCCGGAGATTCCCGGGTAAGATTCTGCAATCTCAAAGAGAACCTTGGCATTGCAGAGAACACAAACCGCGCGTTTGCAATGGCAAAAGGTGAATTTGTGGGGCTTCTTGACCATGATGACCTGCTGGCACCCAATGCATTATATGAGATCGTGAAAATACTGCAGGATCATCCGCAGGCAGATGCGCTTTATACAGACGAGGATAAGGTTACAACAGAACTGAACGAGCATTTTCAGCCACATCTGAAACCGGATTTTAATCTGGATCTCCTGCGTTCCAATAATTATATCTGCCACTTTTTTGTAGTGCGAAAGAGTATTGTAGAAAAGGCCGGAGGTTTCCGAAAAGAATTCGACGGAGCTCAGGATTACGATTTTATCTTCCGCTGTACGGAGAATGCCGGAGAGGTTTTACATGTTCCGGAAATCCTGTATCACTGGAGAACACACAAAGCCTCCACTGCAGATAATCCTGCCAGTAAAATGTACGCATTTGAAGCCGGCAAGAGAGCAATAGAAGCTCATCTTGAGAGAACAGGTACAAAAGGCGAGGTAAGTCATACACAGGATCTGGGCTTTTACCGGGTGAAATATCCGGTGCAGGGAAAACCTCTGGTGTCTGTTATCATACCAAACAAAGACGAGAAAGAGACTCTTCAGACCTGTCTGGAAATGCTGGAGAAGAATACCGGTTATCAGAATTTTGAAATCATAATCGTGGAGAATAACAGTACCACTGATGAGATTTTCCGATATTATAAAGAGCTTTCCGGAAACCGGAAGATCCATCTTTTGAGATGGGGAAAAGAATTTAATTATTCTGCCATCAATAACTTTGCTGCGGCGCATGCAAAGGGAGAATATCTGCTTTTCCTGAATAATGATGTAAAATCCATCAATCCGGACTGGCTGGAAGAAATGCTTGGAGTGTGTCAGCGTCCGGAAGTGGGCGGTGTCGGAGCAAAGCTCATTTATCCGGATAATACGATCCAGCATGCAGGATGTGTGATCGGAATGGGCGGTATTGCGGGGCATATGTTCGTAGATATGCCTGCGGACCGTACCGGCTATCTGCATAAGGCATCCCTTCTTCAGGATATGAGTGCAGTGACTGCCGCCTGTCTGTTGATGAAGAAAGAGGTTTTGAGCAGGCAGGAGGATTTACAGAAGAACTGGCTGTGGCATTTAATGATGTGGATCTTTGCCTGAAAGTAAGAAAAAACGGCTATCTGATCGTATATGATCCCTATGCGAAGCTTTATCATATGGAATCAAAGACCAGAGGAGCTGAGGACAGCAAGGAGAAAGTGCGCCGTTTTCAGACGGAGATTGAATATATGCGATGTCACTGGATAGACATTCTCAAAAACGGAGATCCCTGTTATAACAAAAACCTGTCTCTTACCAAATGGAATTATTCTCTGAAGCCAATCCTGGGAATGGAGACAGAAGCAGGACAGAAAAAGAGAAGACAGGGAGGAAATCATGCAGGAAGTATCAGTGATCATTCCGAATTTTAATGGGATGGCTTATCTGGATGGCGTACTTGCAGGTCTGGAGTGTCAGACTGTAAGCAATTTTGATGTAATTCTTGTGGATAATGGATCCAATGACGGAAGCTGTGCTTTTGTTGCTGCAAGGTATCCATGGGTCCATCTGATCGAACTGCCGGAGAATTTCGGATTCTGTAAAGCGGTCAATGAAGGGATCAGAGCATCACGCTCACCTTATGTACTGCTTTTAAACAATGATATTGAAGTAACGGAGAATTTTATAGAAGAAATGCTGTCAGCCATCAAAAGGCATCCCAAAGCTTTCTCCTGTGCTGCCAGAATGATTCAGTTTCATGACAGGGACAGGCTGGATGATGCAGGAAACTATTACTGCGCGCTTGGATGGCTTATGCAAGAGGTAAGGGGAAAGATATCCATACCTATGAAAAGGAAGAGAAGATTTTTGCTTCCTGCGCAGGAGCTGCTATTTACAGAAAGAAGATCTTTGATGAACTGGGATATTTTGACGAAGAACATTTTGCATATCTGGAGGACATGGACGTGGGATACCGGGCCAGAATCTACGGATATGAAAACTGGTATGCACCTGATGCATGGTATACCATGTGGGAAGCGGTACCAGTGGATCCAGATATAATCAGTTCAAGATCCGGTATTCTTCCAGAAATAATATTTATCTGATATACAAAAATATGCCGGTGTTACAGATTATTATCAATCTTCCGTTTCTTGTTGCAGGATTTGGAATCAAAATTCTGTTTTTTACGCTGAAAGGATTCGGAAGAGAGTATATTGCGGGAATTAAGAATGGATTCCAGATCAGTAAAAAAAATCATAAAATACCTTTTAAATTTCAAAATCTGTCAAACTATTTTAGGATTCAAGTTGAATTGTGGGTGAATATCTTCAGGCGTTTGTGCGGATGATAAGAAAGAAAGATAAATTTTTATTGCTTTTATAAAACAACTATTATAATATAGAAACGATAAAAAAATGAGGTGACAAAAGATTGCTAAAGGACAATGAAAAGAATTTCAGTCGTCTCCATATGATCATTGATGCAATTGTACTGGTACTGTCATATTTTCTGGCATGGCTGATCCGTTTTGTTGGTCCTATGGCAGCAACAGCAGTCAGAACCAGAAGCTTTCAGCAGTATATGCTGATGCTGGTTTTTATTGTACCGGTTTATCTGTTGTTGTATCAGGCTTTCACATTGTATACTCCCATGCGGATGCAGGGGCGTCGGCTTGTATTGGCTAATATTGTAAAGGCCAACTCGCTTGGGCTCCTTATTCTGATGTTTACATTTTACATGATAGATGAGAGCGATTTTTCCCGTTCTACTTATATTATGTTTTATGTAATCAATATTGTGCTTCAGTGGTGTGCCCGAATGTTGATTTTCGCTCTTCTGAGAAATATGAGAGAGAAGGGACTGAATCAGAAACAGATGATCTGTGTGGGATACAGCCGCGCAGCAGAGGAATATATTGACAGAGTTCTTGCCAATCCTCAGTGGGATATGTGATCCGCGGAATACTGGATGACAATGTTCCGGCAGGAACAGAGTACAAGGGAATCAAAGTTCTTGGAAGGATTGCCAATCTGAATATAATACTTCCGGAGAACCGGCTGGATGAAATAGCGATCACTCTGGGCTTAAGTGAATATTACCGCCTGGAAGAGATTGTAGCACTGTGTGAAAAATCCGGAGTACACACCAAGTTTATCCCGGATTATAATAAGATCATTCCGACAAAACCATATACAGAAGACATACTGGGACTTCCGGTTATCAATATCCGTTATGTACCGTTGAACAATACATTCAATGCACTGGTCAAGCGGGCGATGGACATTGCAGGATCTATTGTTGGAATCATAGTAACCTCACCGCTGATGCTGTTAATGTGTGCTATCATTAAGCTGACATCACCGGGACCACTGATCTATAAACAGGAGAGGGTTGGACTTCATAACCAGACTTTTCGGATGTATAAGTTCCGTTCCATGGAAGTACAGCCGGAATCGGAAGAGAAGAAGGCATGGACAGTAAAGAATGACCCAAGAGTAACACCCATCGGAAAGTTTATGCGTCACACCAGTATTGATGAACTGCCACAGCTTTTCAACATACTGAAGGGTAACATGAGCCTTGTGGGACCACGACCGGAGCGGCCGTTTTTTGTAGAGAAATTCAGAGAAGAAATCCCGAGATATATGGTGAAACATCAGGTTCGCCCGGGACTTACCGGCTGGGCTCAGGTGAATGGTTACCGCGGAGACACATCCATAAGAAAAAGAATCGAATATGACCTTTATTACATTGAAAACTGGAGCATAGGGCTGGATATCAAGATTATATTCCTTACATTTTTCAAGGGATTTATAAACAAAAATGCATATTAAGATAAGGGGAAAAAGTCATGGCTAAACCAGGAAAAAAGAAAAAAGTACTGTTTGTGCTTGAGATCATTGTACTGCTGCTGTTTATTGGCGGGCTGTATGTGTATGGACAGATTTCTTCCAGGCTGGATAAGATCGAGCAGCCGGAACTGAAAAAGGAAAAAATAGTCGTAAACCAGGAAGCACCAAAGATGACAGGATACAAGACCTATGTGCTGTTTGGTATTGATACCAGAGGGGAAGGCTCCCAGTATTCTGCACAGAACAGTGATACCATGATCATTGTGAGTGTAAACAACGATACAAAAGAAGTGCGTATGGTTTCCGTATACAGAGATACACTTCTCAATGTTGGAGATGATACCTATACGAAGGCAAATGCAGCCTATGCGCTGGGTGGTCCGGAACAGGCGATCACCATGTTAAATACAAACCTGGATCTGGATATTTCCGATTATGCGACGGCTGATTTTTCCGCACTTGTAGAAGTGATAGATGATCTTGGCGGTCTTGATATTCCGTTATCTTATGCGGAAATTGAACATATGAATAACTATTGCGTGGAAACATCCAAGCTGACAGGAAAAGACTACACTCCGCTCGAGAAACCGGAGCCAAAGCCGGAAGATCAGGAAGCAATTGTAGGAACTTATCATCTGAACGGCGTACAGGCGACATCCTATTGCCGTATCCGTTATACTGCAAGTCTGGATATGGGACGTACAGAGCGTCAGAGACGAGTACTTGGAATGCTCTTTGATAAGGCGAAGATAGCAGGTCTTTCTTCTATCTTTAAGATTATGGATGATGTATTCCCGATGGTTACAACATCTCTTTCAAAGCAGGATATTCTGGGACTTATTCCGACTCTGATCGGATATAAATTTACAGACAGTACGGGATTCCCGCAGAAGTTTAAATTCTCCAATATCAAGGGAAGTATTATTGTTCCTACTGATCTTGAGAACAATGTAGTTGAACTTCACAAGTTCCTGTATGATGATCAGGATTATACTCCGTCTTCTGAGGTAGTGGCCCGCAGTAATAAGATACTTGAGATCGTCGGCGGAGAAAGTAAGCTGGATGATGCAGCCAAGACTACGACACAGGACACTGATACCACAAATGCAAATGACACTTTTGTATGGTCCGGCGATAATACCTCCGGCAGTACGGATAACAGCGGCGATTATGATTATGACAATGATTATGATAACGGTGGTTATGATGGCGGTTATGATAATGGCGGCGGAGATTATGGCGGCGGTGGCGATTATGATAACAGTGGTGATGACGGCAGTTATGATAATGGCGGCGATGACACCGGCAGTGACACTGGTGGTGGAGACTACGACGGCGGCGATGACACCGGTGGCGATGAGACCGGCGGCGACGATGGATTCAGCGATGATTCAGCAGCAGATTCCGGAGCAAGTTCTGAAGAACAGTAACAGGGAACTGCTATAAAAATATAAATAATAGAAAAGAGGACCATCTGTTGGAAAGGATGGTCCTCTTTTCAGATAAGGAGTGTTGAGGATGACGCATAAGGAAAAATATAATGACACTGCGACAGTTGATGTAATCATTCCTGCCTATCGTCCCGGCAGAGAATTTGGAGAACTGCTGCACAGTCTGGAAGAACAGGAATACCGTCCCCGCAGGATTCTGGTTATGAATACGGGAGAGCAGTACTGGAACAGAGAATGGGAGAAATGTCCGATCCTTGAGGTTCATCACCTGGAACAGAAGGATTTTGATCATGGCGGAACCAGAAGAAGGGCAGCAGAACTTTCGAATGCAGATATTATGATCTTTATGACACAGGATGCTCTCCCTGCTGATAGAAAAGTAATTGGAAATCTTGTCTGTGCTGTCAGTGAAAATCCGGGTGCAGGAGCAGCTATGCAAGACAATTACCCAGGGCAGACTGTCGCTTTCTGGAACGTTATACCCGTTCTTTTAATTATCCGGAGCAGTCCTCGGTAAAGTCGCTGGCTGATATTGATAAGTACGGGATCAAGACCTATTTCTGTTCTAATGTGTGTGCGGCCTATGATAAAGGGATTTATCTGAAAACAGGCGGTTTTACAGAGCGGGCGATTTTCAATGAAGATATGATCTGTGCCGGAACAATGATTCAGAAAGGCTATTCAGTTGTCTATGCAGCAGATGCGAGAGTGTATCATTCCCATAATTATTCCGGAAGGCAGCAGTTTCACAGAAACTTCGATCTGGGAGTATCCCAGGCAGAGCATCCGGAAATTTTTGAAGGAGTACCTTCTGAGGGAGAGGGAATCCGTCTGGTAAAAAGAAGCCTGGGCTATCTGATAAGAACGGGACACTTCTGGCTGATTCCTCAGCTGATCTGGCAGAGCGGAATGAAATATGCAGGATATTTTCTGGGGAAAAGATACAGAAAACTTCCCCGGAAAGTTGTTCTTGCATGTACCATGAGTCCATATTACTGGAACAGAAAATAAAGGTAAGAGGATGACCTTAAGACACGCCAATTTACGATAATTGTCACATTTTGAACACAATTAATTGATATACTGATTCCAGAGTTCAGGAGAAGAATTGCTGTAACTGTGCAGAAATAAAACAGTTACAGATCATTGTTTATTTCGGGGAGTGTTCCGATAAACAGTAATACAGGAACAGAAGGGAGCAGATTACATGAATGATGAAAGAAACCTGGGTGAAAAAACAGATGATTCCGGTCAGCAGCCCAGATATGAACATTATCAGTTCCATGAAGAACAGAGAACTGTTTTGAAACCATCCGGTCCCTCTGGACACAGAAGAAATCAGAATTCTTTTCAGAAAAAAGCAGGGGCGACAATCGCATTGGCTGTGATCTTTGGCCTGGTGGCGACAGTTGTATTTCAGGCGGCAAATTTTGCAGCAGACAGATTCCTGAATACAGGTAAGTCTTCGGTGCAGATTAAAACTACAGACAGTGTGGATCTTCAGGAAACGGCATCAGATGACAGCACTGCCGATAAGGTGCTGTCTGACTCTGAGAATGGAACAGTAGCAGCAGTGGCTCAGGCTTCCATGCCTTCTGTAGTTGCGATCACTACGGTCAGTGTTCAGGAAATACCAAGCTTTTTCGGATATAGTTCCCACCAATATAAGAGTGCGTCAACAGGTTCAGGGATTATCGTTGGAGATAATGATGATGAGCTTCTGATCGCAACGAATAATCACGTGGTGGATGGAGCTACAACTCTGAGTGTCTGCTTTATCGGGGATGATGTGGCAAATGCAGAGACAGAGACTGTGAATGCGGGAGATAATGGAGATCTGAATGTAGAGGATGCGGTCAGTGCCAAGATTAAGGTACAGATGCTGATAATGATCTGGCAGTAGTTGCGGTGAAGAAATCGGATATCCCTGAGGACACTTTAAATCAGATCAAGATTGCTCAGATAGGAAGTTCGGATGATCTGGCAGTAGGGCAGCAGGTAGTTGCGATCGGTAATGCGCTTGGATATGGTCAGTCTGTAACATCAGGCTGGATAAGTGCATTGAACCGGACGATTTCTACAGATGATGGAACGAACAGTACAGGACTGATCCAGACGGATGCGGCAATCAATCCGGGTAACAGTGGTGGTGCACTTTTGAATATGAAAGGCGAGCTGATCGGCATCAATTCTGCAAAATACGCAGACAGTGCTGTAGAAGGTATGGGATATGCCATTCCTATTTCCAAGGCAAAGCCTATTCTGGAAGAACTGATGAATCGTGAGACCAGGGAGAAAGTAGACAGCAGCAAAAAAGGATATCTGGGAGTAAGTCTTGCCAATCTGACCACAGAGGCAATTGAGATGTATAATATGCCCACAGGCGCCTTTGTAAGAAGTGTGGAGGATGATTCTCCGGCACAGGAGGCAGGTATCTGTAAAGGCGACATCATCGTAAAATTCGACGGACAGAAAGTCAGTGATGGTGATGATCTACTGGATAAACTGCAGTATTATAAATCGGGAGAGAAGATTGAGGCAGTTATTGCAAGAGCACTAATGGGGAATATGAAGAAAATACTATAGAACTGACTCTCGGCACCAGACCGGACAATGAATAAAACAAAAGACATCGCCCATGCGGCGGTGTCTTTTATATATTATCAGTGAACAGTAACCCGGGCAAGATTCTTTTTTGTGTTTATAAAACTTTCATTTTGTTATAAGGGAATTGTATGATATAATTCAGTTAAATAAGCGTAATGATCCAGCGGCCTGCTATCCTGCAAGAGCACTGTACTGTTACGAATAAGAGGATATAGAAAGGAGTCATTATGAGCGAGAACTATAATGATGATGAAATAATAGACAGCAGCGAAGATACAGAGAAAAAGAGAAACAAATCCGAAAAATTCTGTTTTCTCTGCCGCAGACCTGAGAGCAAGGCCGGTCCGATGATCGAACTTCCAAATAACATACATGTCTGCACAGATTGTATGCAGAAGAGCTTTAATTCTATGAATCAGCAGTTTAATGAGGGTAAGTTCAATTATTCTGACCTGTTGAATATGCCGAATGTGAGTATGATCGATCTGGGCAGCTTCCAGAATCCGGTGCAGCAGCCAAAGAAAGA
>ENA-OQDD01000009-OQDD01000009.1-human-gut-metagenome-genome-assembly--contig:-NODE-9-length-63791-cov-3.602994_pt1 | contig 63791 bp, 70 predicted proteins | sample MGYA00242507_ERZ504598 | MGnify/ENA primary metagenome ERZ504598 (study PRJEB26092, sample SAMD00036318) | human gut metagenome | host: Homo sapiens | study: EMG produced TPA metagenomics assembly of the...
GTCCTGTCGGATAGAAGTATGTGAGAAAGCACGGAAAAATGACAATAAGAATGGCATATGAAATGGTCATGCCCTATCATCTTCATATGCCATCTTATTTTTTAGAGACATTTACTGAATATCCCTACATACACCTGCGCATTTGCAGTAATAGCAATCAATGCTACAATAATAGACAATACAATCTTTTTCATCTCTTTTGTCATTTTTAAATTAAACTTTTTACCTATTAATCCACGCCGAAGAGGTTTGCCTTCTTTGTGTTTTACATTGCAAAGGTACAGTTTATTCTATGTTTTACAACATATTTTATATAAAAACGAATAATTCCAAAACAAAGGAGAGGATAATTGTTTAATTATTAATAAAGTACTGAATATTAAATTCAATCTACATTCCTATTTATTCTTATGTCTGTTAGCACGTTTTTTACGAAACTCAGCTTCATCTTGGCAGCTCCCGACCCATGCAACCCTGTTATATAGCTTTTCTTTTTAGCCTTGGTCTTCACTTTATCTTCTTGCTTACCACTAGGAGATTTACCACCTTTGAATACAATTCCTTCGGTGATTGCTTTTTCTATGTCCATCGTCTATTTTTTAGGTGTTAAATTCTGTTTTACTATCACTCTATTGCCGGCTTTGGTACAAACAATTTCCGTTTTGTGCAAAGTACGGTCTTTCATATCAAAAATCAGATTCGGATTGAAATGTTGTCCATCTATCCGGAATTCCAGATGAAGGTGTTCAGTAGTGGCACGTCCGGTTCTGCCTGTCAATCCTACTGCATCACCGGCCTTCACGATATCTCCGGATTTTACCAAATTCCGGGAATTATGACTATAAATACTTTCCAATCCATTATCATGACGCACAACAACTACATTTCCATAAGCAGCGTATGTTTTTGCCATACGTACTATTCCATCAAACGCACAACGGATAGTATCATTGGCCTTAGTCTTTATATCCGTTCCACTGTGCCCCCGGCGGGCTCCGTATGCAGAAATCACTTTACCACCGGGAAGAGGAAAACAATATTCATTCTCTTTTATACTATCCAGATGAATGGAGAAACTTTTGCGCCCGTTAAAGAGCCCGGGAGTCTTGACTCTGATATGGTTTACTTCCATTGCGGTAAAATTACTCTTGACCGGCCCCCCAGCCCATGCCGCCACACTTATGAACAATAAAAATAGTAATTGTGTGCTTTTCATTATCTCATTTTAAAAATAAATTAATTCTTCATCCTTGGACGCTGCAAACTCTTTCAAGAGCTCCAACATATAATCTGCCGCTTCCTGCAAACCTTCCTTGCCGCTATATCCATTAATAATAGTCAGCAGATGCGTAGTTCCTGCCTCCAGTTTAGTACGCTCGTTATCACTGGTCGGCGTACCGATTCCGCCCATAGCATCTCTGTAAACAGGCATTCCTTCTATATTCAACTCTCCACGTCCTATCCCTTCATAAGGCTCTCCGGATTTACCGATACCCAACACCAATGTATCTCCTTGTATTTTATCCGCATCAAAGCCACCGATGGAATATCCGTAACGAATAGATACCAAGTTAATAAGATCTACCAAAGTATCTATCTGATACAAGGAAATTCCACGCAGGATTCTACGGCAGAGCGCTTCCCCCGAAGGACGATAACGGCTAGGGTCTTTCCCACATTTCTTATAAGCCTCCCGAGTGGCATGAATCGTAACCATATCCTTAATGGAATCCGTAGTGTACATTTCACGATAGCATATAGTGAACTCGTCTATCTTTTTCCACAAAGATTCGCTATAAGCAGTGTTCTCTACCGTAGCACGGATGGCTATACCGGCAAACTGCGGACAGGCTTTCTTTATTTCTTCCGATACTTTTATTTCCATATTTATTTTTATACTGCGTTCTTCCAATGAGTGTGTTCCTCAGACACCTAAAAGAATGCCCGATAATATCCTTCCCGACCGGATTCCTTGCCGGCGGGCCGAAAAGAAATCATCGTTATTATGATACGTACAAATGCCGGATATCTCAATATGTTCAGGCTTCACACCGTATGCCAACAATTGCTGACGGTTGGCTTCCCACAAATCAATATGCCATTTTGCTTCTTTACGGGCAATCTGATTCATATCAAACCCCGCCTCACAAAAAGCTTGATAAACTTCATCCCCTACTTCAAAAGCCTCCAATGAAATACTGGGACCGATGCAAGCTATGAGATCTTTCCCTTGCGAGCCGTATTGGTTATCCATGACTGAAACTGTCTTCTCCACAATCCGGGCCACCGTACCACGCCATCCGGCATGAATGGCAGCCACTACCTTCTTTCGGGTATCATATAATAAAACAGGAACACAATCGGCCGTAGATACACACAAGCAATAACCGGGAATGTCTGTTACCAATGCATCCACTCCTTCCAATTCAGTATTTACCTGAATAGTATCCACAACTTTCACATGGTCACTATGGGTCTGATGCGGAATTACGAGTTCTACCGATTCCCCGGGTAACAAGCTACGCAGCAATTCCCGGTTGCGATTCACATCTTCTGCCTCGTCCCCACAATATCCGTTACAATTGAACGAAGCGTAGTTTCCCTTACTACAACCTCCGTGACGGGTGGTAGAAAAACAAGAAATGTTGGGATATGCCTTCATCAGCTCATATCCCAACATTTTATTATCTGATGTCAGCCGTTTCATTTCTTTTCCTCTTCTTCGTCCCAATTCTCATCTTCATATTCATAATCGAAGTCATCATCGGCATCTTCTTCATATTCATATTCAAAGTCCTCATCCTCACCCATGTCTTTCAACTCTTCCTGCAGTTTGGCAACATCTTTGGCGCGATGAACAATTGTTTCCGTACGGACACCTTCCAACTTATTGCTGTCCTTATTCAATTCTGTCCATAAAATATCCTTCAGCTGCTGTATCCCCAAGCCAGTTACCGACGAGATAAAGATATGCGGAACATTATCCGGCAATGTCGGCTCCAACATGGCAATCAGTTCTTCATCCAACATGTCACTTTTGGTAATGGCAAGCACACGTTGTTTATCCAACATTTCCGGGTTGAAGGTAGCCAACTCATTCAGCAGGATTTCATATTCCTTACGGATATCATCTGTATCACCCGGTACCATAAAGAGCAACAAAGAGTTGCGTTCTATATGGCGCAGGAAACGAAGTCCCAGTCCTTTTCCCTCACTGGCCCCTTCAATAATTCCGGGAATATCCGCCATGACAAAAGATTTTCCTTCGCGATAGGACACGATACCCAAATTCGGCTCCAGCGTAGTAAACGGATAATTGGCTATTTTAGGACGTGCCGCCGATACGGTAGACAATAAAGTGGATTTCCCTGCATTTGGAAAACCTACCAAACCTACATCAGCCAACAGTTTTAATTCCAAAATAACCATCAGCTCCTGCATGGGTTCTCCCGGTTGTGCAAAACGTGGCGCCTGACGGGTTGCTGTACGGAAGTGCCAGTTTCCCAATCCCCCACGTCCTCCTTTCAACAGAATTATTTCTTGTCCGTGTTCGCTGATATCACAGATATATTCACCTGTTTCAGCATTATAAACAACTGTACCACAAGGCACTTCAATAACTTTGTCTTCACCATCTTTACCAAAGCTTTTGTTCTTCGATCCATTGCCGCCGTGTGTGGCAAACACGTGGCGGTCATACTTCAGGTGAAGCAATGTCCAATAATTACGGTTTCCCCGCAAAATAACATGACCTCCTCTACCGCCATCACCACCGTCAGGGCCACCATTGGGTACATACTTCTCACGATGCATATGCGCAGAGCCTCGCCCGCCCTTACCCGAGCGGCAATATATCTTCACATAATCAACAAAATTCGATTCAGCCATAATTAATAATTTACTAATTTATCAATTTACTAATGTGCCAACGAAACTGTACTCCATGTATCATTATGCAGACTGACACATTGGCGGACTGCTGCATCAGCACATTAGCATATTACTATAATTTTTCAACAGCAGCAACAATGTCGGCAAAAATAGCATCCATCGTACCCAAACCGTGAATGTGCTGATATTTACCTTCGTTCTTGTACCAGTCAATCAGCGGAGCCGTCTGCGAGTGATAAACAACCAAACGTTTCTTTATTGTTTCCTCGTTATCATCCGCACGTCCCGATTCCTGTCCACGCTTAATCAGGCGAGTCATCAATTCTTCTTCGGGTACATCCAAGTCCAACATAACAGATACTTCCTGTCCACGTTCGGCCAGCATTTTCTTCAACGCTTCTGCCTGGGCGATGGTTCTGGGAAATCCATCAAAAATAACCCCTTTGCTTTCCTTAAAGCTATCCAGCGTACTTGCCAGAATATCAATAATCAATTCATCAGGCAGCAACTGGCCCTGATCGATATATCCTTTGGCTGTCTTTCCCAATTCTGTACCCTTCTTAATCTCAGCACGAAGCACATCCCCTGTTGAAATGTGATTAATACCGAATTTCTCTACAATACGTTCACTCTGAGTACCCTTACCAGAACCCGGAGCTCCAAAAATTACAATGTTCAACATCTTGTTTTACCTTTTATTTTTATATTTAGTTGTACAAATTTCATTCCATTACGGTGTAAATATCCCGATAGTTACGTCCCAAGCCATCATAATCCAGACCATACCCCACAATAAAATCATTGGGAATACGCATGGCCACATAATGTATATCCAATTCCACCTTCAATTTATCAGGTTTCAGCAGCAAGGTAGCGATACGGATCTCTTTCGGTTTTCTAGCTTGTAATGTTTCCAACAAGTGCTTCATTGTCACCCCGGTATCCACAATATCTTCCACAATCACCACTGTACGACCCTCAATATCATCATTCAAACCTACCAACTCTTTTACCTTTCCTGTAGAAGAAGTTCCTGCATAAGAGGCCAGTTTCACGAAAGAAATTTCACTGGGAATGGTAAGGTTACGCATCAAGTCGGCAGCAAACATGAATGCGCCGTTCAATACACTTAAAAACAAGGGATTAGTTTCTTCTAAATCCCGATTAATCTCACTCGCTACCCGTGCCACTTCTTTTAAGATCCGTTCTTCAGGAATGAAAGGAGTGAAACGTTTATCTTTGATTTGAATGGTATCCATAACCGCTATTTTATTAAATTGCTGCAAAAATAACATTTTTATTCCAAGTATCGAAGTATTCACATAACCTCTTTTTGTAAATAGTGTTATCTTTGTACGTTCAAACAAAAGAGATTGTCATGAAAATTATTTCGAGCACCCAACTAAAAGAGCTGGACAAGTACACGATTGCCAAAGAACCGGTTGCCTCCATTGATTTGATGGAACGGGCAGCCGAAGAACTGACTCGTGCCATTACCCACCGATGGGATACTTCTTTCCATATTGTAGTATTCGCCGGACCGGGAAATAACGGGGGCGATGCGCTTGCCGTAGCCCGTATGTTGTCTAAGCAAAACTATCACGTAGAAGTCTTTCTGTTTAACACCAAAGGAAAACTGTCGGAAGAATGTCAGACCAATCTTGAACGGTTAAAAGAATGCGGCTCGGTGTACTTTACTGAAGTAAGCACACAATTTGATCCTCCAGTCCTGACAGAAAGGCATCTGGTAGTAGACGGATTATTCGGTTCCGGACTCAACAAACCACTGAACGGTGGATTTGCTGCCGTAGTGAAATATATTAATGCATCCAAGGCACAGGTAGTAGCCATTGATGTACCTTCAGGATTAATGTGTGAGGACAACACTTATAATATCCGTCAAAACATGATACGCGCGGATGTCACTCTCAGCATTCAGCTACCTAAGTTATCCTTCTTTTCCCCGAAAACGAAGACATTGTAGGCGAATGGCAACTATTGGACATCCAACTGAAAAAAGACTTTATTGATACAGCACAAAGTCCCTACTATATCACAGAGGAAGAAGAAATTCGCAGTCTCATCAAACCGCGGAAACGATTTGCCCACAAGGGAACTTTCGGCCATGCACTGCTCATCGCAGGATCTTATGGCATGGCAGGAGCATCCATTTTATCTGCCCGTGCCTGCCTGCGTTCGGGAGTGGGATTACTGACTGTCCATGTACCTATCCACAACCATGATTTACTTCAGACCACTGTTCCCGAAGCCATTGTACAGACAGACATACACGACCATTATTTTGCCGAGCCCGTGGATACAGACCGTTATCAAGCCATAGCCATCGGTCCGGGGTTGGGACAAGAAGAAGATACAGCGTTGGCCATGATGGAACAAATACAAGGTTGTCCGGTACCTTTAGTGCTGGATGCGGATGCCATTAATATTTTCGGCACTCACCGCAACTGGCTCAGCCGGATGCCGAAGCGCTGTATTCTCACCCCCCATCTAAAGGAACTGGAACGACTGATAGGTAAATGCATGGATACTTACGAACGGCTGACAAAGACGAAAGAACTGGCAGCTATCTGCAAAGCTATATCATTATAAAGGGATCATGGAGCACAGTTGTCACCCCCGAAGGAAATTGTTATTTCAATCCCACCGGGAATCCAGGTATGGCAACCGCCGGCAGCGGTGATGTGCTGACCGGTATTCTGGCAGCCTTATTGGCACAAGGATATACTCAAGAAGATGCATGCCGCCTGGGCGTCTACGTACATGGTCTGGCAGGAGACATTGCAGCGGAAGAAAAAGGAGAAATAGGAACCACCTCAAGTGATCTTATTGACGCATTACCCGCAGCATGGAAGAAATTAACAGAAACAAAAGGCAGATTTACAAAAGAATAGCTATATTTGCTTACATATATGATAGAATATAGAAATATGAAAAAAGGATTAATCGCAGCAGGGTTACTGGTTTCATTAAGCGGCACCGCACAAGATGTCAGTACATATACTCCCGGAACCATGGGAGAAGGAGTGGTTTATTATTTGCCTAAGACCGAAATAGAATTGCAAGTCACCGCAACCAAAGTTGTCTACACGCCCGGAGAATTCTGCCAATACGCCGATCGCTATCTGCGCCTTACAGGCATATCATCCCAACCGGAAGAACATTGGGAAATAAACAGTATCAAGGTAAATTCCATAGGCATTCCTGACCCGGACAATGCATACGCTGTAAAACTGAAAGACAAAAGTGCGGCCTCACAGGTAGAATTGACTCCTGAAGGAATCATAAAGGCTATCAACACCACCTCTCCTATAGAGAAAGCACCTGTGACAAAGGTTGCCGATACGGTCAAAAAACGTATTGACCCACGCAGTTTTATGACCGAAGAGATTCTGATAGCCGGTTCTACCGCTAAAATGGCTGAGTTGGTGGCGAAAGAAATCTACAATATACGAGAAAGCAAAAACAGCCTGACCCGCGGGCAAGCAGATTATATGCCCAAAGACGGAGCCGCTTTAAAACTCATGCTGGACAATCTGGATGAACAGGAACAAGCCATGATGCAAATGTTTGCCGGCACAACAGACCGCATAGAAAAATCATTTACCATCCGCATAAAACCAGAAGCGGACATGAAAGAAAAAGTAGCTTTCCGTTTCTCAAAGAAACTAGGGATGCTGGATGCCGATAATTTATCCGGTGAACCTTATTACATTTCCATCGTCAACCAAGAAACATTGCCACCGATGGATCCGAAAGGCAAAGAAAAAAAGAAGACGGATGGTGTTATTTACAATATTCCGGGAAAAGCTCAGGTTACCGTATTCACTCCAAACAAACGTTATTTTGACGGAGAACTACCTGTTACACAATTTGGAACAACGGAATGTCTGATAGATAACCTTTTTAATAAAAAAGTAAATACACGAGTGATCTTTAATCCTAATACCGGAGGAATTGTGAAGATTGATAAAGACTAAAGCTCCATCTCACCCCTACATAGCAAAATGAGGGTATCCATAATACACTGGACACCCTCATTTTCACTAAAAGACAATCAATTATTTTTTAATATTTGGTTCCTCCAATCCATACCCCTTTTTCTTATTCTCACCTTTCAGCCACAAAGCAAAGAACAATGCAGCCACACCAAAGCCTGCAAATATCCACATGGGAAGTGTATAATCATAAGTCTGCATTCCATCTACTACCGGTCCTTTGCAATACTCATTCAAGACAAAACCAATCAAAGCAGGTACACCCATCAACCCCCAGTTTTGTACCCAGAAGATCAAAGCGTAAGCTGTACCCAACTGCTTTTCCGGAATAATTTTTGGAACAGAGGGCCACATAGCCGATGGCACCAAAGAAAAGCCAATCCCCAATATAATCATAATGATAGTGGCAAACCACCATACATTCAAGACAGGTAACGCAAACATTGTATGAACAAAAATCAACAGCACAGAACCGATGATCATCAGCGTAGCTCCCTTGCCTATCCGATCGTACACATTACCGAAAAGCGGAGTAAGGAACAAAGTTCCCAATGGTAACAGGCTAGGAATAGTACCCGCCAATTCCGGATCTACATTATATTTCTGCACCATCAGGTCTGTAGCATATTTCAAGAAAGGGAATACGGCAGAATAAAACAACACACACAGCAACGCAATCAGCCAAAATCCTTTATTGGTTACAATCAACCAAATATCTTTCATACGGAAAGGCTCTTCAGGTTCCGCCCCTTCTTCTTCTAAAGAAGCATCCAGTTTCTTATCATAGAAGTATAAATAAAAAATGCTACCGTACCAATACAAAGCATAGTAAGGCACAGCAACAATGGAGCAGGGATATTAGGATGGAACACACCCTCATCATCAGTAATACCAAAGAAAGTAGCGATAGGAACCGTAACAGCCAAAGCCAGCATAGTGCCTAAACGGGCTGTCGCCATCTCCATACCCATGGCCAGAGCCATTTCTTTTCCTTTAAACCACTTCACAATAATTTTTGAGACCGTGATGCCTGCAATCTCTACACCGACACCAAATATAGCATATCCCAACGCAGCCAGTCCTACCTGGGTTTTCATTCCAAGCAAAGTGCTTCCCTCAGCAAATGTAGTAGAAATAGCATAATATTTTAACCCACAGCCCAACACCATCAAAAGGCATGCTCCCATACCAGTAAAGCGCACTCCCATCTTATCCAAAATGATACCACCGATAATAAGCATAAAGGCAAAGACATTGAACCAACCGTATGCACTGGTAAAAATACCATAATCCAGACTATCCCACAGCAGCTCCTTTTCAAGCATCGGTTTTAAGGGGGACATTACATCGGTCAAAAAATAACCGCATAGCATGGTGAAAGCCACCAACGCCAACACACTCCACCGAAGAACCTTGGAGTCATTGAGCTTTTTTTGAATTTGTTCTTTCATTCTTTTATAAGATTTTTGATTAATAGTTTTTCATGTTCAGCTTACAAAGATACAGTTTTTTAGGTAGAGAAGCCTCTTTCCATAAAAAAGTTCTATCTTTGCGTGACGATTAAATCGTTTTATTGTAGGAAATCGTCATAAAATTACTTTTTATAAACTTAACTTTATTGATCATGAAAAAAAGCAAAACATTTCTTGTTTGCGCCATGTTGAGTGGCAGCGTCTTATTTTCATCATGCATCGGTTCTTTCGGATTATGGAATAGTTTGAAAGACTGGAACCAGGGGGTAAGCAACAAGTTTGTCAACGAACTTATCTTTCTCGCTTTCCATATTGTCCCTGTTTATGAAATTGCTTATCTGGCAGACGCATTGGTTTTAAATTCCATCGAATTCTGGAGCGGTTCCAACCCTACAGCTTCTATCGGTGAAGTAAAAACAGTGCAAGGAGAAAATGGCGAATATTTGGTAAAAACCAACGAAAACGGTTATACCATTACCAAAAAAGGAGAAGACAAATCTGTAGATTTGGTCTATAACAAAGAAAACAATACATGGAATGCCGTAGCCGACGGACAGAGCTTCGAACTTGTGAAAATGAACGAAGACGGAACGGCTGTTTTGAGCCTGCAAAACGGAACCTCCATGACTGTCACTCCTGATGCACAAGGTATTGCTACCGCAAGAATAGCTACAGGAAACTCCTTGTTTTTTGCTGCAAGATAATAAACACAACATCATTTAAACACAAAGAAAAGAAGTTGCCCATGCAAACAACTTCTTTTCTTCCATAAAACAATACTACTATGAAGAAGCAAATCATGCTGGGCGGCCTACTCCTATTATTAGGCTCCTGTACTCCCCAAAAGAAAGCGAATGACCCGAATGCAATTGACATTGCCGTAAGTCTGGAACACCTCACAGAATTAAAGACCTCCCAATTGGGAAAACAAATCCGTTATATCCCTTTGGAAACAACAGACTCATCCCTGATTGGCAACTCCTATTCCATCAAGTTATCTAAAGACCATATCTTTGTTTCTACCAACGGACGATGCCTGTCATTCAACAAGCAAACCGGAAAATATCTTGGCAGCATCGGGCACAAAGGAGAAGATCCACAAGGCTACAGCAATGCCAACTGCTTTATTCACCCCCATACCAACAATCTCTACTTTTATCGCCAACCCGACAAGTTGGTAAAATACGATACAAAAGGTAACTATCTAGGGCAAGTACACCTACCACAAAAGATTTCCCCATCCCTTTACTTTACTTTTTCCGACTCCCTTATTCTTGCTCATTATGGAGAAGGAATAGGACAACCGCAAGCAAGTGCGTTACTTTACTTCAACGAACAGGGAGAAGTAAAAGACTCATTGCCGGAATTTGCCAATCCGGGTGATCCTATGGGCATGGACCAGATATCCAGCACCAACGTATTCAAGCAATTACCCGGTAACGCCAACATAGGAGGGTTAATATATATAAATTATCAGGATGGAACAATGACTGTTCTTCCTATAGACCAGCCTTCACTTTGGCTGAGCAACGGCAGCATACGTTTCAGAAAAGCGTTCAATGACACAATCTACGACATTAAAGGACACGAAGCTACTGTCCATACCACTTTCCATACCGGGCAATGGCATTTTCCGTCTGAAAAAATGGGACAAAAAGAGGATACAGACAACTACATCGTTATAACCGGTATTCTGGAAACTCCCAAACATCTCTTCTTTATATCTCTACAGGGATTATACGACAAGAGAAAACCCTTCTACGGTATTTACGACAAAGAAAAACATATTACTTATATAAATGATGCCAATGTGGGGCTGACAGATGACCTGACGCATTTCATGCCTTTCTATCCCATCACTTGTACAGAAGAAGGAGAGTATGCCGCTTTATTGGAGATAGGGAAAATAGACGAATGGATGGATAAAAATCCGGGAATTGTCCAAGAAGGAAAGCTAAGCTTTTTACAGGAAATCAATGAAGAATCCAATCCGGTTTGTGTTATAGTGGAACCTTGACAACCATAAAAGAACGCTGCTTTCCTCACGGAGAGCAGCGTTCTCTTTCTTCAACACGTTGAAGATAACAGTATGCTAAATTAGTCACGACCTCCACCCAATGCCTGATAGAGATTGATTACGCCTTGCATTTCAGTAAAACGGTTAGCAACCTGAGTTAACTCCGCATTAAGCAAAGTCTGCTGAGCCGTCAAAACTTCCAAATAAGTCGTATTCCCATGTTGCATCAGCAAAGAGGTACTTTCCAAAGCTTTATTTAATGAATTTATTTGTTTATCATAATAAACTGATTTATCACGGGCCGTCTGATATTTCACCAAAGCCTCGTTCACTTCACTTCCTGCATTCAACAAAGCCTGTTGAAAACTCAGTTTGGCTTCTTCTTGCTGAGCTTTAGCTATCTTTAGCTGTGCTATGTTCGCACCTTTATTAAACAGTGGCTGGGTCAACGAAGCTACAGCCGTTGCAATGAACTTGCCCGGATTGACAATCATACTTCCTGCTGAATTAGTCCATCCCGCACTTCCACTTAAAACAATAGAAGGATAAAAGGCGGAACGAGCCTGATTTGTGGCATAGAAAGCTGCTTCCAACGAACGCTCCGCACTGCGTACATCGGGACGGTTGGCAAGCATTTGCACAGGGATGCCTACCGGGAAATGTTCCTTCATCATATAAGAACTGTCCCATGTGCCCGTTCTCTCAATAGCATGAGGAGATTCAGCCAACAACAACGACAAACTGTTTTCTACCTGGTTAATTTGTTCTTTCAGATCAAGAACTGAAGTACATATAGTATAATATGTAGCTTCCATTTGTGAAACGGCAGCTTCATTTGCCAATCCGGCTTCCATCAGAGCACGGGTTGCATCTACGGTTTCTTTCCAGGACTTTTCAGTCCGGACAGAAATGGCCAGCTGATTGTCCAGCATCAGCAAGGTATAGTAAGTATTAGCTATACCGGCTATCAGCTGTGTCCGGACAGCCTGTTTATAGTCACGGCTCTGTTCCAGCAATGCTTTCGCCTGGCGTTTCGCATTACGGATGCGGCCGAAAATATCAATTTCCCAACTTGCCGCCACCGGTAAAGTATAAGTTTGTACAGCTTTTCCTTTGTCAAAACTACTTGCTGTCCCCTGAGGTGACAGAGCGAAAGAAGGCAGATAAGCCAATTTGGCTGACAGCATAGCAGCTTCCGCCTCTTTCACACGCCATTGTGCTGACTGCAAATCCGTATTGTTCCGCAAGCCTTGCTCTATCAATTCCTGAAGCCGCGGATCTGTAAAAATCTCCTGCCAGCTCAGATTGCCGATATTATCCACGGTATCAGCAACTGCCACCTCTTCCCCATACAAATTATCGGGCACTTCGGTTGCAGGTTTATATTGGGTATATATGCCGCAGCTACTCAGTGTGAGCGCTGCGACAGTCAGAGTGATGATCTGTTTTTTCATTTTTTCTCTTCGTTTTTGCTTTCGATGTGGTGTTGTCTCTCTTCTTTTGCTTCTACACATTCCTCTTGAATCTGCCAATCGGCCGCCGGCTGAAACTGAATAGGACGTACCTTTTCCTGTAAATATTGGAATACGATAAACAAAGAAGGTACAATAAACAGCAACGCCAGCGTACCGATCACCATTCCACCCACAGTACCTGTTCCCAGCGAACTGTTTCCATTAGCACCTACTCCACTGGCAACCATCAACGGGAACAGACCGAAAATCATAGTCAGTGCCGTCATCAGAATAGGACGCAAGCGGGCTTTGGCGGCAGAAAGTGCAGCGGAAGTCAGGCTCATACCTGCCTTACGACGCTCGGTAGCGTACTCGGTCAGCAAAATGGCAGTCTTAGCAAGCAAACCTATCAACATAATCAAACCGGTCTGCAAATAAATATTGTTCTCCAGTCCCATCATCTTCGCAAACAGGAAGCTACCCATCAGCCCAAACGGAACAGACAACAACACCGCAAACGGAATGAGGAAACTTTCATAAAGTGCACTTAAAATCAGATAAATCATCAAGAAACAGATAGCAAAGATGATAATGGTAGTACCTCCCTGGTCGGTCTCTTCACGGGTAATACCACCAAAGTCGTACCCAAAACCTTTGGGAAGTGCCTGTACGGCAGTTTCCTGAACGGCACGGATGGCATCACCGGTACTATACCCTTCGGCAGGCATTGCATTTACAGCAATAGAATTGAACATATTGAAACGGCTCAGCGATTCTGCCCCATAACTGCGGGTCAATGTCACAAACTGGCTGAGAGGAGCCATCTCGCCATTAGACATACGCACAAAGATATTATTCAACGAGCTTTCATCCACACGATACTTCGGATCTGCCTGAATCATAACCTTATATACTTTAGAGAAACGATTAAAATTTGAAACATACTGCCCACCATAATAGCCGGACAATGTGCTTAGCACAGCATCCGGAGTGATACCGGCACGCTTACATTTGGACGCATCCACTTCTACCGTCCATTGCGGATAACGGATATCAAAAGTAGAGTATGCCATCGCGATCTCGGGACGTTGGTTCAGAGCACCCAGATATTGTTGAGTGGTATTGAAGAAAGTGCCCACATCACCACCTTGTTTATCCTGCATATGGAGTTCCAACGCATTACCCATACCATACCCCGGAATCATACCCGGAGAAATAGCAAATATACTGGCATCCTTGATGTCTGCCGTACGGCCATATACCTGTCCGATTACTGCCTGAACATCATTTTCCTTTCCTTCACGCTCATCCCAAGGTTTCAGTTTCAGAATCAACATACCAAAAGAGTTACCCTGTCCGGCTAGCAGACCATAACCTGCCACACGCTGCACATGCAGCACCTGAGGAATATCCATCATGCGCTTTTCAATACGCATCATTACGTCATTAGTCGTTTTCAATGAACTACCTGCCGCCGTGCTGACATTCACAAATACAACCCCCTGGTCTTCATCAGGCACCAAACTGGTTTTAGTTGTATTCATCAAGAAAGCCAATAGTACTACCGAGGCCGCAAGAAGTGTCCATACCATCCATTTGCGTTTGATAAAGAACAATACCCCTTTCTTATATCGTTCAATCATTGCATCGAAAGCAGCATTAAACGCTTTACGGAAACGTGCTGCAAAATTGTTTTTTTCCGTTCCATCCTCATTGATATACGGTTTCAAGAACAAAGCACACAGCGCCGGACTCAAAGTCAGTGCATTGACGGCAGAGATACCTACGGCAACCGCCATAGTCAAACCAAACTGAGTATAGAAAGTACCCGAAGTTCCACTCATAAACGAAACCGGAATAAACACAGCCATAAATACCAACGAAGAAGAGATGACCGCATTGCTAATCCCCTTCATCGCATCAATACTAGCCATATAAGAAGAACGATATCCCACATCAAAACGCGCCTGCACCGCCTCGACGACAACAATGGCATCATCCACCACCGTACCGATCACCAACACCAAAGCAAACAGGGTAATCAGGTTGATACTGAATCCTGCTATGGACATAAAAGCAAATGTACCAATCAAGGACACGATGATCCCCACCAACGGAATAATAGTAGAACGGATATCCTGCAAAAATACATATACAATTAAGATTACCAAAAAAATGGCCTCGAACAAGGTTTTTATCACTTCATGGATAGATGCATACAAAAAGTCATTGGAGCTCATAACCTGAACCATCTCCACCCCTTTGGGCAGATCCTTCCTTGCTTCTTCCAAAAAGGCATCAATATTATTGTTTACTTCTGTCGCATTCGATCCTGCCGTCTGAAAAATCATACAGGAAATACCAGGATGACCATTCATAGCCCCATGATAGGCATAGCTTTCCTCGCCCATCTCTATATCGCAATTTCTTTCAGCTTCAACACTTCGCCATTATCCGAAGACCGGATCACAATTTCCCCAAACTCTTCCGGAGTAATCAGACGCCCTTTATACTTCATTGTATATTGATAAGTTTCATCAGAGTTTTCTCCGAATGAACCGGTAGCCGATTCAATATTCTGTTCAGCCAACACTTGGGTCACATCCGATGGAATCAATTTATACTGGGCCATCACGTCAGGCTTCATCCAGATACGCATACTATAGTCACCCCCCATAATCATCATATCACCCACACCCTGGATACGAAGAATAGCAGGTTTCAAGTTAATACTGATATAGTTGGACAAGAATTTCTCATCATACGAATCATCCGGACTATATAGTGAGAACATCTGCAAAATACTGGTCTGCCGCTTTGAGGTAGTCACACCCACCTGCGTTACTTCTGCCGGTAACTGTCCGGTTGCCTTCGATACACGGTTCTGCACATTGACCGCTGCCATATCGGGGTCTGTCCCTTGTTTGAAATACACAGTGATATCCACAACTCCGGCATTTGAAGCGGTAGAAGTCATATAAGTCATATTTTCCACACCGTTAATCGCTTCCTCCAACGGAGCGATAACACTCTTCTGAAGAGTTTCCGCACTGGCACCAAAATAAGAGGTACTTACCTGAATGGTAGGCGGAGCAATATCAGGATATTGTTCGACGGGCAAAGTGAACAGCCCGATGATACCCACTACCACTATCGAAATAGAAATAACAGCCGACAGGATGGGGCGTTCTATAAAGGTTCTTAAATTCATAGTCTTTCTTAATTCTGTTTTACTTTAATGGGAGTACCTTCACGCAGCAAACCTACGCCTTCCGCTACAATGACATCCCCCTCTTTCAATCCATCGTTCACGATATATTCCTGTCCTCCATTTACACGGGTCACACTGACAGGAGCTGATTGTGCCTTGCCGTCCACGACTTATATACGTATGTAATATCCTGAATTTCAAAAGTGGTAGCCTGAGGAATAACCAAACTTCCTTTCATCGTAACCGGAAGAATCACATTTCCCGATGTTCCGCTATACAGCAACCCATTCTTATTCGGGAATACGGCACGCAGACTTGCGGTACCCGTATTACGGTCTACCACCCCACTGATGGTTTCAATGCGTCCCTTTTCGCCATACATAGACTTGTCATTCAATTGCAGTTCCACTTCCGGCATATTTTTCAACGCTTCTGCTTTGGAACCATATTGACGGGTCAGAGCCAACAATTGATTTTCAGTCATCGAAAAGTAGACATACATATCCGAATTATCAGAAACCGTAGTCAACGGTTGTGGCAAACTGGCACTAACCAATGCACCTACCCGATAAGGCAATGTACCAATCACCCCGTCCGAAGGACTTTTCACTTCTGTATACGAAAGGTCATTGCGGGCACTCACCTCCTGCGCTTTCGCCTGGGCCAACTGGGCCTTGGCAGTAAGCCATGAGTTTTCTGCCGTCCTCAAATCAAATTCAGAAACTACTTTCTTTGCAAACAATTCTTTCTTGCTATCGTATGTCAACTGTGCTGTTGCCAGTCCGGCTTTCGCCGATTCCACATTGGCGACAGCTGTTTCCAATGCCGCCTTATAAGGCACTTGGTCAATAATAAATAAGACTTGCCCTTTACGCACTGCCTGTCCTTCCTCCACACAAAGCCGGGTAAGGAAACCGGAAACTTGCGGATAAATATCAATATCCTGGCGGCCACGGATCGTAGCCGAATAAGTAGTAGACAAAACTTTGTCCGACGGTGATACCTTTAATACCGCATACTCCGCCTCCATTTGTGCAACAGGCGCCTGTTTACACGACGCTGTCAAAGCAGCACAACCAACCAATACCATTAGTCGCATCCATTTTTTGTTCAATGTCATCATATTCCAATCTTTTTAAATTCGGGGCAAAGGTAGTTGGAATTTCTCATCCCCAAGCGTTCAATTCGTAGCGGCAAATGTTCAAAACAGGAACAAACAACTCATTATATCAAAAAAAACATTTAAATTCGCGTCAAAATAAGAACAAGAATGGAAATTTTACACACCACTAATGAAGAGCCCTTTGTATCGGGGACCGGCCACTTTGCCGGCTGGGAGAACCGTTTGATGAAGCTAGAAGACACGGCTATCCTTTTCTGCCGGGAGGGACATGCGCATATCATGATTGATTTGCAGGAGTATGAGCTGGCGCCTAATACGCAAGTAGTTTTGCTGCCGGACACGATTGTCAATTTCACCAATATCAGCCCGATTTCACCATCTCATATATCGCTTTCTCGCGCATATTGTTTCAAGAAGTGACGGCGCGCCTTGACCTTTCCTTCTTCCGTTTCCTCAAAGAGAACCCTTGCGTAACCCTTCCTGAGGAGCGCACGCGGAGCATCAACGGGCTTGCTTCGGGCATTGAAGACCTTTATCACGACCGGGACAACTGTTTCCGCCAGCAAATCCTGAAGAATTATATCCAGAGTTTCCTGTTGGATATCTACGACAAGACTCATCGCCTGTTTCTCATGAAACGTCCCGAAGGTATCAGCCGGCAGGAAGAGCTGTTCAAGCGGTTTATCCAGTTGGTACACAAGCATTGCACCACCCAGCGTGAAGTCTCTTTTTATGCCAACAAGTTGTTTATCACTCCCAGATACTTATCTACTGTGATACAGAATGTGACAAACACCACCGCCAAAAGCATCATAGACAAGCATGTCATTCTGGAAATCAAAGTGTTATTGAAATCAACGAACTTAAGCGTGCAGGAAATATCCAATCAGCTTTGCTTTCCGGACCAGTCCTTCTTTGGGCGTTATTTCAAGAAGCATACGGGGCTGTCGCCTTTGCAGTATAGAAACCAGAATTGACTACTGCATAGTAGTGGGTGCATTACTATGCAGTAGTTGGGCAACTACTATGCGGTAAATGCTTCATTACCCTATAGTAGAACCCTTCAATATGCGTTTATGACGGATAAAGTAAAAGGCTGCCTTCACCTCCGAAAGCAGCCTTTACCTTATTATATAGGATGAATTAATTATTCAGCCAATTTATTGTCTGAACCCAGCACGTTAATAATTTTGTGCTTGTACAGTTTTTCCATATTGTCACGAGCCGGACCTAAGTACTTACGCGGGTCGAATTCTGCCGGTTTTTCAGCAAAAGTCTGACGGATAGCAGCAGTCATAGCCAAACGAGAGTCTGAGTCAATGTTGATTTTGCAAACAGCAGACTTGGCAGCCTTGCGCAATTCTTCTTCAGGGATACCGATAGCAGCCTTCAATGCACCACCATACTTGTTGATTGTTTCAACTTCTTCCTGAGGAACTGATGAAGAACCATGAAGAACGATGGGGAATCCCGGAAGTTTTTCCATTACAGCATCCAATACTTCGAATGCCAAAGGAGGAGGAACCATACGACCTGTAGCAGGATCAATGTGGCACTGTTCCGGAGTAAATTTGTATGCACCGTGAGAAGTACCGATAGAGATAGCCAATGAGTCGCAACCTGTACGAGTAGCAAAATCAATTACTTCTTCAGGGTCAGTATAAGTATGATGATCAGAAGAAACTTCATCTTCCACACCGGCCAATACACCCAATTCACCTTCTACAGTTACATCAAACTGATGAGCGTAGTCAACCACCTTCTTAGTCAAAGCTACGTTTTCTTCGTAAGGCAGGTGAGAACCGTCGATCATTACAGAAGAGAAACCTGAGTCGATACAGCTCTTGCAAGTTTCGAAAGTATCTCCGTGGTCAAGGTGAAGAACGATTTCAGGTTTTGCACAACCTAATTCTTTTGCATATTCTACAGCACCCTGAGCCATGTAACGCAACAAAGTAGCGTTAGCATACTGACGAGCACCTTTTGAAACCTGCAAAATAACCGGAGATTTTGTTTCTACTGCAGCTTTGATGATAGCCTGCATCTGTTCCATATTGTTGAAGTTGAATGCAGGAATTGCATATCCACCTTTGATAGCCTTAGCAAACATATCTCTAGTGTTTACCAGACCTAAATCTTTGTAATTAACCATTGTTCTAATATTTATAATTGTTAGTGAATTAAATTCCACTGCAAAAGTAATCATAAATGCGCTAACTATGGCAAGTTCACACCAAAAATATCTCATAAAAAATGATTTTATTAACTATTTTCTTCACTAAAACATACAAACTGATTATATTGTAATGTCTACCTTACAATACTATAAAAGAAGAAAATAAGGCTTTTAGAAGAAAAAACAGCCCGAAGTTTTTTCTATTTCAAAGAAAAGCAGTATCTTTGCGGTCCAAAATGGACCATTACACCCAATATTGTTTACCAGACAAGTAAAAAAATAATAACAATAAAATAATATACAGAAATGAAAAAAGGTATTCATCCTGAAAACTATCGTCCCGTAGTATTCAAAGACATGTCAAACGGTGATGTATTTTTGTCACGTTCAACTTGTAGCACAAAAGAAACCATCGAATTCGAAGGTGAAACTTATCCGTTGGTAAAACTGGAAATTTCTAATACATCACACCCGTTCTACACTGGTAAATCCAAATTAGTAGATACAGCTGGTCGTGTAGACAAGTTCATGAGCCGCTACGGCAACCGTATGAAAAAGTAATTTGTAACTTATACATAAGTTCCAAAATAAAAGGCTGCAACCCGATAAGTTTGCAGCCTTTTATTTTATCATACGTATCCACCTTTATTTCAAAGATACATCATTATACTTTCCCCCCTTCCATTCATACACTACAGGTTCTTTCCTGATGTATACAACCAATTTTTCCCGTTCCGTCTTTGCCAGATAATCCGGAGTAGTATAAGTAAAAGAAATAATAGGTTTGTCTTCTGATAAAGTGGCTTTCACCAACTCCATATCCGCCTTCTCTCTAATCGCGGCATAAGCCTCATCGGTCAGCGTATCCACCGGCAGATAAAAAGCCCCGACGGAGGGAAGCTGAATAAAATCCTCCTTCGCCAGTTGCTGCCAGTCCGTATTATAAAAACGAACTTCACTATCACAAGCCGGACCGCAAACAGTATTCACTACACAAATCACCTTTACAGAATCATTCAAGGGTAACAGTTTCATTTCCATAGAACTACTTCCGGTGGTTTGCAGAAACAAATAATCATCCGTCAGTCTTTTCAGTTCAGATACTTTGCCAAAACGATTTTTCACTTCCGCTTTCATATTGCTTGCCAGAAAATCCACACAATCCTCACGATTTACCTTTGTCAATAAAGGAGCCACCGAATCGGGCATGGCAATAAAAAGAGTTTTCATATCCTGAGCGTACAATGAAAGCCCACATAACAGCATACCTATTACAAACAATGTCTTTTTCATCACATTTTCAAATTAAAATCCTCCAAAGATACATATTTTGTCAGCTTATTCCCAACCGCATTATATTTTTTTCTATTTTTGTCGGACTGATAACCAACTAAACAGGAAATGCTATGTATTTACACAAAGAGTTAGAGACCCTGACACGACCCGAAATTGAGAAACTACAATTGGAACGACTGCAAAAGACTGTCCGCCATTGCATGAATTCCCCTTTCTATAAACAACGGTTTGCCGAAAATCATCTGAGTCCGGAAGATATCCGTTCATTGGATGATTTACAGAAAATCCCGTTTACCACCAAACAAGATCTACGTGACACTTATCCTTTCAGACTGGCGTCCGTACCTTTGGAAAAAACAGTCCGCCTTCACTCATCCAGTGGAACAACTGGAAATCCCACTGTCATTCTGCATACCCAAAAAGACCTTGACGAATGGCTAATGCAGTGGCCCGTTGTCTTTATATGGTAGGATTACGTCCGGGAGATATTTTCCAGAACTCTTCCGGCTATGGAATGTTCACCGGCGGGCTGGGCTTTCAATATGGTGCTGAAAGGCTGGGAATGCTGACTGTTACCTGCCGCTGCCGGAAACACCAAACGCCAGTTGAAATTCATCTCCGATTTCGGAACCACCGCCTTGCACGCCATTCCCAGTTACGCAGCCCGTATGTACGAGATAATGCAGGAAATGGGGATTGATCCGCGTCGTGACACCAAATTGAGAACATTGATCATAGGAGCGGAACCTCATTCCGAAGAACAACGCCGCCGCATCGAAGATATGCTGGGTGTAAAAGCCTACAACTCTTTCGGCATGTCCGAAATGTGCGGTCCCGGTGTGGCTTTTGAATGCCAGGAACAAAACGGATTGCATATATGGGAAGACTATTATATCGTAGAAATCATCGACCCCGACACATTGGAACCTGTGCCCGAGGGTGAAGTGGGCGAACTGGTACTGACCACCATCAACCGCGAGGCGATGCCGTTATTGAGATACCGTACCCGTGATCTGACCCGCATTCTGCCGGGGGAATGCCCCTGCGGCCGCCATCACAAACGTCTGGACAGAATGAAAGGGCGCAGCGACGATATGATTATCCTGAAAGGGGTCAATATCTTCCCCCATTCAGATTGAAACGATTTTATTGCAATTCAAAGAATTGGGCAGTGACTATCTGATCACACTCGAAACCGCCGAATCTAATGACGAAATGACTGTAGAAGTGGAATTGAGCCAACTGTTCACCGATGACTATGGACGCCTGCAAGCATTGACCCGGGAAATTACCCGCCAACTGAAAGATGAGATATTGGTTACCCCACGTGTGAAACTGGTACCCAAAGGAGCACTGCCTAAATCGGAAGGTAAAGCAGTCCGTGTGAAAGACTTACGTAAAACCTTTTAAAAAATAAGTTTATGACTATACAACAATTATCCGTCTTCATCGAAAACAAATCGGGGACACTACAGAAAGTATTGAACTTATTGAAAGAAGCAGGCATACAGTTGATTGCCTCTACCATTGCCGATACAGTAGAGTATGGTATTTACCGTATCATCTGCTCGGAACCCAAACGCGCATACGAGACGCTGAAAGAGGCAGGAATCTCCGTGGCACTCTCCGATGTGTTCGCCATCACACTAGACAATCAGCCGGGGCGGGCGGCAGACGCCATCACCATTTTCAGTGAAGCCCAAATAGGCATTACTTATCTGTATTCCTTCCTGTTAGGAAATAAAGGCATCTTGATTTTCCGGACAGACAATCCGGACAGAGCAAGGGAAGTGATTATTCTTAATAATCTCTCTTTTGTAGCCGAAAAAGATTTATCAACACTGATTTAAAGTATTCCTTGTAGGGCGGAGCTGCGTGTCCGCCCCCACAATTATCCTCTGCGTTTCAAGAAATCCGTAGGACTTTCTCCGAAATATTCCTTGTAACACTTGGTAAAATAAGAAGGAGATGTAAAACCTACCTCATACGTTATCTCGGATATGGTTTTCTCAGAAGAAGCCAACAAAGAAGCAGCTTTCTTTAATCTGGCAATACGCACCAGTTCATTGGGAGAATAATTGGTAAGTGCCTTAATCTTACGATAAAGCTGCACCCTGCTTAATCCCATCTTACTGCCTAATTCTTCCACACTTAACTCAGAATCTATCAAATTTGCTTCTATCAGCTCTCTGAAGCGCTCCACAAATCCTTTATCCACCTCGCTTACAGACTCTTTAGACAAAGTAATCTTATCTCCGAAAAACTGTTTCAACCGCTTATGGTTATCAATCAGATTCCGAAGACGCACCAGTAACAATTTGGAATTAAAAGGTTTGGAAATATAAGAATCCGCTCCACATTCAAACCCCTGTATCCGCTGTTCATCCAAAGAACAGGCAGTAAGCAACATCACCGGAATATGAGAAGTCTGTAATTCCATTTTCAGCTTCCTGCAACATTCCAATCCGTCCATCACCGGCATCATCACATCACAGATAATGGCATCAGGCACATATTTCATAGCTTTCTTTAATCCGGCATGTCCGTCGGCAGCCTCTATCACCGTATATTCCTCTTTCAATAATGATTTCACATAGCCACGTACATCCGCATTATCGTCAATTATCAAGATGCATTCCTTATTCTCATCCGGAAGCCGTTCTTCTGTTTCCGTTTCCTCCAATTCCTCCACCACCGTCGGCTGTGTAGTGTGCGGTTCCTGTATCCGATCTACAGACTGCTCCTCCACTATCTCCATAGGAATATCCACCGTAAACACTGTTCCTTTTCCTTCCACACTGTCCACCGTTATCACCCCGCCGTGCAACTCGACAAAAGCCTTTGCCAAAGCAAGACCAATACCTGAGCCCGCATGGTTCACATCCATCTGATAAAAGCGGTCGAAAATATGCCGGATGTGCCGGACAGAGATTCCCGAACCGGTATCAGCAACTACCAGACGGACATATCTTCTATTTTCCTCCTTTATTAAAGTAGAAAGTGTGACAGTGATAGTTCCATTCTCCGGGGTAAACTTAAACGCATTGGACAACAAATTAAAATAGACACGTTCCATCTTTTCGGCATCCAACGCCATCAGACAGTCTGTCCGGTCATCGTTCACGTCCAGAACAAAATGGATATGCTTTCTCAAAGCCAATGTTTGAAATGCATGGCTCCATTCCTGTAATTGCGCACGCAGGTCCATATTGGTTCTCACCAACTCCAGTTTACCATTTTCATACTTACGGAAATCAAGAATCTGGTTGACCAGCCTCAACAGAATATTCACATTCTTATGTACCACTTTCAATAAGGATCGTTGCTTAGAGGTCAAGTCTTTATCCTCTAAAAGCTGTTCCACCGGATCGGCAACCAAAGTAAGCGGAGTACGGAAATCATGAGAAACATTCGTAAAGAAGACCAGTTTGGCATGAGTCGCCTCTTCCAACTGCTTGGAGAGGCTGATCAGTGGTCGCGTTGTTCCTCCAATTGTTTCTTTTGACGGGATAACTCCATGTTCATCCGGTTCTTTGTCCAATACGCACGGACGATGATCGCCAATAAGGCAGCAAACAGTAACAGGATAATCAGACATGCATACAGAAACATGGTCTGGGCAGAGTATCTTGACCAATATTCGTCCACCTGATTATTCAGCCGTTCTATCTTTCCGTCCTGTTCGGCAATGTGGTCTGTCTGCAACTGCATGACACGGGCATTCGTTTTATCAACAAGGGCTGTTGATAACTTAGTATCCCGTTCATACGGACGCTTCTCCAAAATATCCATCGCCACCTGCATCACTTTATCTCCTCCGGTAGGGTAAATAAAAGTGGCATCCAACACTCCTTCCAGTACCTGCTCCACTCCATACCCCTTGCCAGGCAACGCATCAATACCGACAAACAACATTTCCTTTTCCAACTGTCGCTGTCTGGCCGACAAATAAGCCCCGACAGCCATGCGGTCATTTTGGGCAAAAACCAGATTTATATCCTTATTGTCTTGAAGTATGGAATCCATTTTCTCCCCAGCCACACTTTGCAGCCAGGCTCCGTCCACGCTGGCGGTAATTTCTATTCCAGGCTCTGCTTCAAGGCATCCGCCAATCCTCTATGACGCTCCATAGCCGGAGTGGAACCTTCCAGTCCCGTTATCTCCAAAATCTTCCCTTTTCCACCCAAACGGTTCACAATATATTGTCCCACATCTTTGCCAATCTCACAATTATCAGCACCCACAAAAGCCGTATAACGGTCCGACAAAATCTTACGGTCAATTACCACAACAGGTATTCCCAGCCGTATGCCTTCTCCACAACAGGAGTGACAGCCGCCGCCTCATTCGGAGCGACAATCAATAAATCAACTTTCCTGTCAATAAAATAGTTGATATCTTCTATCTGATTCCGGCTATTATCTTTCGCGGTACGGATCTCCACCTCCACCCCATCATAAAACAAGGCTTCACGTACAATTTCATGATTCATTTTATGCCGCCATTCGTCATCACTACATTGTGAAACACCAATGTAATAGCGCGTATGTTTCTGACTGCACGATGTCAGAATTCCCATAAGGCATAAAATCAAAAACAAAAGATGTTTTTTCATGTTCCTCAAGGTATTTATAGATAACAAAGATAAAAGGTAACCGCTAATAAAACAAACATCTGCAAGAGAAAGTAAAAAAAGAACATCGCGAAGAACCTGATTACATCTACTTTGTATTTACAGGTTCTTCGCGATACAGCCTCAGACAATATGATTTCCAATCCAATTTGAATGAGTATCCGCAACCATTAAAATTTAAATCAACTCATTCTTTAAACGAGCCGGCAACTCAGGCATAGCCCCGTTTTGCGTACATACGTATGCAGAAACCTCAACAGCCAGTTTATGCGCCTCGGCAACCGGCTTTCCCTTCAAAATAGCAGCTACAAAAGTCGCCGTGAACGAATCGCCCGCACCTACCGTATCGGCCACCTCCACCTTCGGAGTCTCTACAAATGAAATCTCACCCGGAGTAAAGACATAACTGCCATTGACACCACACGTTAAAATCAACATCTTCAGATTATATTTCGCCAACAGAATCCAGCATTTATCCTGCAAGTCTATGCCGGGATAACCGAACATACGGCTCACTGTGACCAACTCCTCGTCATTAATCTTTAAAATATTACATTTTTTCATCGAGTTGCAAAGAATCTCCTTCGTATAGAAACCTTGGCGCAAATTCACATCGAAAATTTTACATTGTCCTTCTCCTTCGGGCATCACATCCAGAAAACGGTTGATTGTTTCCCTTGAAACCACACTACGCTGTGCCAACGAGCCGAAGCATACGGAACGGGTATTCTTTGCCAACTCTTCCAAAGCAGGTGTAAAAGGTATATTATCCCAAGCCACCCCTTCTTTTATATCATACATAGGTACCCCATTAGTCCAGTTCCACCTGTACGGTTCCTGTGGGATAAGGCACTTTCTCTATCTGATACTTCAAGTTCTTGCCATCAAAATTCTCAAGTATCTCATTACCCAGCTTGTCATCGCCAATCGCACTGACCACCCGGCTGTCAAAACCGAATTGTGACACATGATAAGCGAAGTTTGCCGGAGCACCACCAATTTTCTTTCCTTCGGGCAGCACATCCCATAGTGCCTCACCCATTCCTACGATGATTTGATTCATGATATTATTCACTGTTTACAATTAAAATCATTTCTTTATTTTCAAGGTATACATCAACAAATAGATAACTCCGACAGTCATCACCGCCACAGCGCCACTCTGCCCCATGGCATCACCGGCAACTCCCATGCCAACGGAAATACCGTACCGCCGAACAGCCCCATAATCATCAATCCGGAAACTTCATTTTTCTTTTCGGGCATGGCAAACAATGCCTGCGAGAATATAATAGAGAACACATTGGAGTTACCGAAACCAATCATGGCAATGCAAATATAAATAATTGTTTCCGAATGGAATATAAATAATCCCACCATTGCCAGCAACATGAACACGACACTGAGAGCAAAGAAAGACTTTGCAGAAGCCTTTTGCAAGATAAAGGCTCCGAGGAAGCAACCCACCGTACGGAAAATAAAATAAAGACTTGTTGCAAAACCGGCCTCAGCCAATGTCATATCCAAACGCTCCATCAAGATTTTAGGAGCCGTTGTATTCGTACCGACATCAATACCGACATGGCACATGATCCCAATGAAAGACAAGAGAATAAACGGTTTTCCCAACAAGGAAAAGCACGCTTTGAAGCCGGACGCTTTATCGGGTTTCTCTTCCTCAATAGGGGTCAGCCCCAACAACACGATGGCAAAAACGGCTATCACCATATAAACAGGAAATAATACCCGCCAGCCAAGCCCGAAAGTAGGAATAGCCTGCATCGCTCCCCACATGGCAATGTAAGGGGCAAGAAAGGAAGCAATAGCTTTTACAAACTGACCGAAAGTCAATGTACTTGCCAACTTTTCCCCCGCAATAATATTACTCAGCAACGGATTCAAAGAGGTTTGCATCAACGCATTACCGATACCCAGTAAAGAGAAAGAAATCAACATAAGCGTATAGCCGTCGCCGAATATAGGGAGCAGCAAAGAGGCAAAAGTGACAATCAGACTCAGAAGAACTGTCTTCTTACGCCCTATCTTATTCATCAGAATACCTGTAGGTACAGAGAAAATCAGGAACCAGAAGAAGACCAAGGAAGGAAATATATTGGCTTGAGAGTCTGTCAGATCCAGATCCGCTTTTACATAATTCGATGCAATCCCCACTAGGTCTACAAATCCCATGGCGAAGAAACACAGCATCACCGGAATTAATTTGGCATACAGATTTTTATTGCTATTCATGGCTTTATACTTAGTTTACAAACCTAACTTATATATTGTGAAATTTGAAATCTTCATCTCTCCTCCTTTACTATAAAAACGCAAAGAGTTATAAGGTTCATTCGGGAATACCAGATTAGTCATGGCAACGCGGCCACCGTCAACAAACAACTCCACACTTCCATTATCCACAAAAACTTGAATTTTATGTGCCTTCGCGGTGTTTATCGGAGCCCAAGTACCCAAAGCAAAATCATTTTTATAATTCACCGTAACCTCTTTATAACGAGCATAACTTTCTTCAGTATCCAAATCATGCGGTTTTACCTTCTTGCCAAAATCTACAATACCACTTTCCGCACGGTCCATTACCACACGTCCCTCCGAAGCGTCCAAATAAATCTTCACCTTCTCACCCAAACTGTTCAGCAATTCAAAACCAGCCTCTTTACCAGCCGACACCAGTTGCAATTCCAGTTCAAAAGCGCCGTCGTTATTTTCAAAAAGTGTTTCTAAACGCTTCTCGCCATTTACTGTAAAATCATCCAGCTTTTTAGAATCTTTCCGCAAGTGCTCCGTTTCCTTTACCGGTGCGGCACTCAGATAAAGCTGTTTGTCTTCTCCCGTATACAGACTCAGCTCACGTGGCAAAGCATTGGCACTGCGGAACTGTTGTATAGGAGTATAGTTAGCATACTGCCAGTTGCTCATCCAAGGTACGGCAATGACACGGTCGCCGGTATTCGAGAAACAAACAGTGGCATAATGGTCTTTTCCCCAGTCGAGCCATTTCACCACCTCGGGTTTCGTATCACATACAAACTGATGCCCGTCAAAGTCGCCTGTAAAATACATCGTACCGCTGCCTCCATAGACAAATCCCGGATTGATATTGACAATCATCACCCATTTCATCCTGGTCCGGTCACCATCTACAGGCAGTTGGATGAAATCCGGACATTCGAACTGATTGGGCTGAGGACCAAATCCTTCTCCAAACTCACTCATGTATTCCCATTGCTTCAAGTTGGCAGACGAATAAAAACGCATATTCTTATCCGCACTGACAATCATAATCCATTTCTGTTCGGGTTCATACCAAAAGACCTTCGGGTCACGGAAATTCTGTAGTCCGTCAAACGGAGTAAGAACCGGATTCTGTTCATACTTCGTATAAGTACGCCCGTTGTCCGTACTGTATGCCATACTTTGCACCTGGCTCTGCCCACCGGGTATATTACGGTGCGAAGTATAAAAAGCGACAATTGTATTTTCACCGTAGCCTGCGCTGTTCTCTTTATCCACAATGGCACTTCCCGAAAAGATATGCCCCAATGTATCACGGGCAATCGCCGGGTCAAGATGCTCCCAATGAACCAAATCCTTGCTCACGGAATGTCCCCAGTGCATATTTCCCCATACGGAGCCGTATGGATTATATTGAAAATAAAGGTGATATTCACCGTCTTTATAAACCAGTCCGTTGGCATCATTCATCCAGCCATAAAGCGGAGTGTGATGATAAACCGGACGGAACTTATCCCTGTTTGCCGTATCAAATGTATCCGAAACCCGGATGCTGTCCCAACACAGCGCATCTGCCGCCACCTTCTTTATAATGACAGTAGCTTCCTCACTTCCCTGAGGCAAGGCAAACGGAACATAATATTCAACGCTGTCTGTAGCCAGACGCACATCCATATCGGTATCTGCGGGGCTCCCAGTATCCAGCCTTACCAGTCCTTCCTTGCTGCTCTCCTGAATCGGAAGCAACAAATAGTTAGCGGGACGGGCAATATGTACGATTGTCACCGTATCTCCCTGATGTTCGAAAACCAGGTCATTTTTTTGTGACTGACAAGAAACAGCGCCTCCTGTAAAGGCTAAACCTAATGCAAGGTTAACAAGATTTGTTTTCATGAAGTATAGGATATTAAAAGTTTTGTTTGATTGTTTTTCGTTATCGGCAAAGTTAACGGAAACCTGCCTTACCGGCTGAAACATTTGTTTCATTCTTATGTATAAATGTTACTTTTCCACCATAAAGAAGAATTAAATCCCTCTTGAATCAGAATGTTATTTTCGCCGCAAATTCTACGGTGAACGGACGGATATAGCTGCCTGCCATCCATGCGCCGTTATATGCCGCCGCATTCTCCTTATCTACCAGCTCGGCTCCCGAAATACTTCCTTTCGCCCCGGTCTGGTTCAAGAAGTTTATCACAGTTCCGCTTAAGGACAAATGTTTGTTCACATTCCAGTTTATTCCACCGAATGTTTCCCAACGGCCGTTGAAATAATAGGCATTTTTAATATTTGCATACGTCTTGCTGAAGTAACGGAAACTGGCCCATACCTTCAAGTCTTTGGTAATGTTGTAACTAGGGTCCAGTTCAATCAGCACCTTCGGAATTTCGGTAACGATATTGCCGGTGGCATTGATACCCGATGTTGTCCCGTCACTAAAGGTCACTCCCGTTTCATACTTCTTATACTTCGGGCTTTGGTAAGTGAACAGGAAGTGGAAATCAAATCCTTTGAAAGGTTTCACCACCGCATCCGTCGTCCACCCTATTGTTTCAATATCATAACTCAATGCGGCCGCCTTAATATCCTTATCATTATTCGGATTAATCAGATTCAAGGTAGAGTTGTTGTTAGTCTTGGCAATGTAACTGAACAGTGAGGTCAGACTAATCCAGTCATTATTGAAATAAATACCCGCACGCCCCAACGGAATTGTAATCTTATCTACATTCGGCATCTCGGCAGGAGCAAAGTTCGACATATTCGGCCGCTGGGTATTGTAGGTGAAATCGGCGGTAAAGCCAAACTGCTTTGTCATTTATAAGTGGCGGCAGCCGTGAAAGCCATGTTCAGCCAATTGTAACTGAAATAACGGGGAGCTATCTTCGTACCATCGGCTGCAACTGCCCCGATATGATAACCGGCAAAGCGGCCTACCGGATTGCTTCGGCATTATATACCGCCAGGTTCTTTCCTGCCAGACGCTGGTACTCGAAGCGTGCGCCATAATACACATTCCATTTATCGGTGATGTCCCAGTCGTGAGTAGCATAAAGAGCCAGTTTGTTTTCATGTCCTTTGTAATATTCGGAAGCATTCTGGTTCAGATTATAATAAGGAGTGTTTCCGTAATGATGAATATCCTTCGTATCAGCGCTGTACAACATTTGGGGATATTCTTCCACCGTATGGTCATACATGGTAGTGTTCGAAGCATAGTCCACATCATAATACCATTCGTTCACCCCCACACGCCAAGTCATATCATCATACTTCCGCGACAACTCGGTGGTAAAGAAGAACTCATCTATATTCCCCCGGTTGAAACAGGACATGCGGCTCTGTACATATCCCTCATAAGGATTCAATGTTCCATCCAGTCCTTTGGTGCTATAGCCGTCGGCTCCTACTTTCTGCTCCATAGACATCGGAGTCTGGTACAGATAGGAACCCAAAGCATGGTCATACTTCATATTGATTTTCCACTCCAACCCGTTATCCCACCGGTAACGGTTCAGAACCGTCAACTGATTTCCTTTACTGGCCGTAGCATCATACAGACTGATCTTTTTCATCTCGCCGGTACGCATGTCCATATAAACCATATCCGATACATTGGGCAGATAAGAAGAAGTCCCCAGTCCGAAACCGGGAATTTCCTTCACACTCCCATCGCCTACATAAATAAATGGTGCACCGGTGGTAGCATTGGACAACCAATGGCTGTTGCTGTAATGGTAGATGGCAGAGAGCTGTCCACGTCCTTCATTGTAGAACTTGGTCAAGGCAAACTTATAGATCTGAGTCCGGTCCTGATATTGCGCAAAACGCAGTTTGAACGAACCCGGATCAAAATTCTGATAGATGCTGCCGCTGTAAAACCAATCTTTTCCGATGCTTCCATTCAGATTGAAGTCAAATTGCTGTTTACCGAAATGATTGGTGCCGTAGTTCAGCACACCATTCATTTTCTTCTCTTTATCCAAGCCGAGTTCCGTAAACGAATTGACAGCATAACCTATATTACCGGTAGTAATCGCTGTTTCGGAAATCTTCAGCAATCCGGTATGTCCCAAGCTGCTGTCTCCGCGCCAATGCGTGTTTACATTATGAGGATTCGAATTATATACCACAGGCAGACCATTTTCGAGTACATTCACATCACCACCGGGCAGACCGATAGAGATTTCACGAGGACCATTGGCACTAGCCGCATTCAACATGACATTGCGATTGCCTTCCTCTTTCGAATCAGAGGACACTTTGGTAGAATCTTGTTGTGCATAACCATTCAAGCAAGCGGCGGCAAGTAAAATAATGACCGCGCCCATCCGGTTCTTTTGCTGATTTTTGTTCATAGCATTAAATGTTTTTAGAAGTTTTTCTGAGGCAAAGGTAGGGGGACAGCCGGCAACCTCTATAAAACATTTGTTACAGCTGCCGGCATTTTGTTTCATTGCAACAAAAGTGACGGATTATGTAACATTTCTCGTGAACCATACGCCTTTTCACCTCTAAAAACAAATTCATGCCAATTTTCCTTCAGCCTTCAGTTTGGGCTGTTTTTCCCCATTCCATCGAAGAAAACACCTGAAGGATAATCCTTCAGCCTACTGTCAGCCCGCCTCCTCTTTTTCTATCCGAAGTATGCCGGTAATCAGCATAAAACACTTACCTTTACAGCACACCAACTGAAAAGAAAGACACCACAATGAAAGGAAAACCCCTCAAACCTTCAAGGGAAACATCTAATTTGCCCGTACAAGCTCTTTTCTCCTATGAATTAATAGGTTTTTCCAGTATGATTAAGTACTTTTGTCCTGAATACTAAGACAGACTCCGATGGCAGACTGTACAATCCACTATAGCAGACCGTACAGTCCACTACAGTAAACCGTACGGTCCATTGCCTGCGTCTATAGAAGTTAATAGAAAGAATCCCCTTAGCGTTCAGCAAGAAACGACTTAATCTCCCTATTAAAAAGCATTAAACATGGCAGCAAAGTATGATTTCAAAACCTCCCCCGACATACAGGGAGAGAAGGAACAGCCCACCCTGTATCCGCAAATTGTAGTATCGGGCACAAAAAACCTGAAAGACCTGGCTAAAGACATCGCCCGGCGTTCTACCGTCCACGAAGGGACCGTCGTCGGTCTGTTATGTGACCTGGAAAGCATTATCGCCAATTACCTGGCAGACGGTTATAACGTAAAACTGGGAGAACTGGGCACATTCTCGGCCACACTGACTTGCCGCAAGGTAACGGACAAAAGCGAGATACGCGCCGCATCGGTACATTTTGACAACATAAAGTTCAAACCCACCCGGAAATTCCGTAAGGAGGTACGAAGCAAAGGAAAGCTGGAACGGGCGGAATATGGTTTCCGGACCTCCTCCACCCGATATTCAGCAGAAGAACGCTTTGTACGGCTGACAAATTATCTGAAAGAGCACTCCATTATCACTTGCAAGGAATATTGTGCCTTGACAGGGTTGCTGAAAACAAAAGCCGGCAGCGAACTACGCCAATGGAGCAGCGAAAAGAAAATAGAAAGAAACGGACGCGCCCCGCACGTGATATACAGGGCGATGCCGGAAGGCTGAAAAGGTATCCTTTCACCTGCTTCCCCCCTCTCCCGGAACCTTTATTCTTTCCGGGTGCGGCTGGTGCTATGAGATACGCCCCCAGCAGAATCAGCGGCACACTGAGCCACTGCCCTATGTTAAAAGTCATATCCGCCTCTTCGGCAACCTGCGGATTCTTCATAAACTCCAGAGCAAAGCGAGTGCCAAAGAATATAAGCAAGCTTACTCCGGTTATTAATCCCACCCTCTTTTGTAAATGGTATGTATGGTACATCACCCAGGCAGTTACACCGGCAACCAGGCAATACAGCATTTCATAAATCTGAGTAGGATGGCAAGGCAAACCTTCATACAGCTGATGCCACTCCCGGGAACGGACAAATTCAAATCCCCAAGGCAACGTGTGGATATCCGAATATCTCGGAATTCATTAAATTACCAAAACGGATACAGAAGCAGACAATCGCCACAGCAGGTATCATGCGGTCAAACAACCACCACACACTTTTCCGGGTTACTTTTTTCGAGTACCACATCAGAGCCAGAATGATGGCGAACACCCCTCCGTGACTTGCCAGCCCGCCTTTCCAAATCTTGAATATTTCAACAGGATGGGCGCCATAATAGTCCCATTCATAAAACAAACAGTGCCCCAGACGGGCGCCAATGACCGTACTGACTATGCAATAGACAAAAAGCTTGTCCACCCACTCTTCCGGATACTTCTCTTTTTTGAATAAACGGCTTACCATTTCATAAGCCAATATGAAACCAAGGCCCCACATCAGCCCATACCAACGCACTTCCCAACTACCTACTTTAAATAAGATAGGATCCACATCCCATACAATACTTGCTATCATTGTTCTATTTCTTTGTTTATGAACACAAAGGAAATAAAAAATCTCTTCTCCGGAATAAAACAGAGAAGAGATTTTCAGAATATCGTTCTTTTTGAGGAAACCTCTTTATACCAAATGGGCAATCAGTTCCTCACGGTCGCCGCACAGCAGATCAATTACAGGAACTTCGATCATGGTATAACATCCGGGCTGCTGTTTCATGGAGGCGCGTGCCACGCAAACCAGCACCTGCGCGGTAAGAGCCGGATTATTAATCTTCATGTCAAACTCGAACAACTGATTGTGAGTCTTGCCCGATACCCCTTTGCGAACCAGGTTAACGCCATGACCTACGTCGTTCAAATCGTCCACACATGGAACTTGTTTTACATGTGTCTCGTCATTTACAAAATAAGGATCCGACTTGATGGCGGCTTCCACAGTCTTGAAGTCCGCACCTTCCTCCAGTTCCACATACACCATACGGCGATGGATACCGGTTCCCACAGGAATAGTCATGGACAAAGCATCCTTCACTCCATCAATGGCACGGACTGCTACGGAATGCCCCATGCTGCGTCCCGGACCGAAATTGGTATAAGTAATACCCTTCGGAGCGATGGCTTCCAGCAGTGTACGGACTACAGAATCGCTTCCCGGATCCCATCCGGCAGAAATAATAGCGACAGCCTTACCGGCCTTTGCCGACTCATCCAATGAACGGCGGAGAGAAGTGATTTGCGTATGAATGTCGAAACTATCTACCGTATTGATACCCATTGCCAGAATCTCTTTCGCATATTCTTCCACGCTACGGGTCGGAGTAGCCAGCACAGCCACATCCACATCTTTCAATTCCCTTATATCTTTCACCACAGCGTATGCTTCCAACTCGGCAGGCTTGTTTTCCGCACCGCTACGACGGACGATACCTGCAATCTCAAAATCGGGAGCAGCTTCCAAAGCCTCCACTACATACTGACCAATGTTACCGTATCCAACCACGGCCGCTCTTATTTTTTTCATCTTTTATTGGGTTTAGTTTACTATTATCTGTTAATTCGCTGCAAAAATAAACATTTTGCCTCGTTTTTTTGTTCACTACGACCTAATAATTTAAAAATATTCTTGCCGAACTTATAATTTAAAAGATAGATGTCCTATTTTTGCAAAGAACTGTAAATTTTCAAATGAAACAACCATGATAGAATATATTAAAGGAGACATTGCGGAGATTACTCCGGCAACGGTGGTTTTAGATTGTAACGGGATGGGGTATGGCATCAATATCTCATTGAATACGTATTCGGCCATTCAGAATCAGAGCAATACGAAATTATATATTTATGAAGCGATCCGGGAAGACGCCTACGTACTCTACGGATTCTCGACCAAACAGGAACGGGAGTTGTTTTTGTTACTGATTTCCGTATCGGGCATCGGCGGCAACACGGCACGTATGATTCTGTCGGCCTTATCCCCTTCCGAGCTGTGCGGAGTAATCAGTTCCGGTAATGACAAATTATTGAAAACGGTAAAAGGCATCGGCCTGAAAACTGCCCAACGCATCATAGTGGACTTAAAGGACAAGATCGCCACTTCGGGCGTGGAGACGGTGAACAGTGAAATGTTTGCCAATCCGGGCAATACGGAAATTCATGACGAGGCTGTCGCCGCACTCACCATGCTGGGATTCGCACAAGCCGCATCACAAAAGGTAGTGGCTGCCATACTGAAAGAGGAGCCTGCCGCCCCGGTAGAAAAAGTGATCAAGCTGGCCTTGAAGCGATTGTAAGGGCCGTACATGAAACAAGGAACACGGACAATGCGGACTTTGGGGAGGTTCTCTTCAGGATCCGCATTGTTTGTGTTCCCATCCACATCACTTCTCTTCCTCCTGTTCCTGCATTTTGCGGGTTACAAACTCTATTTTCAAGTTCGCTTCTTTCTTATCTTTACGGATTTGTTCCATGCCGGACAGGATGCGCGCCAACTCCGTCAATTCTGCAATCGCCTTACGGTCATTGGGTTGCATAGCCGTTTTATAAGTACGATCTCCGATAAACTGAAGTTGGATATTCTTATCTTTGTTCGCTACAATAAAAGCGATAACGCCGCCGTCTTCCCCCATCTTGTAATCGGCCTTCTCGATTGCACGGCCCAAGTCAGTGGTTTCATAGCTGTCTTTCGAGGCGGGAGTTTCGGCAAAGGTATCCCCCACACTCACTTTCACCGCCGTGTGATGCAACGTGCCGCCAGCACAATAAATAGAGGTAAGGGACATTTCCCCCTGCTCGTTCACTTGCCCGCGCAAGAATGAACGGCCTATATTCTTTTCTACTGTCTGGGTGGGATAAAAATAGTTACCCACCTCCTGATATGCAGTATCTTTCTCAAGAACAAAATTACCCTTGACGGAATCCAGCTGAGCTTGTTTCACCACCATCATGCTATCCAGGTAAATCAGACTTTTCCGCTGTTCTTTCAAATCCACCTGCTGCATCAGCTTGACTCCCTGTTTTCTGGCTTCAAACGCTTTCGGATAAAGGATGCGGATACTGTCTATCTGCAATTTGGCCTCATTAAAGTTCTCTTTTTCTAAAGCCGCTTCGGCCTTACGCAAATTTTCTTGCGCTTTCTTCTCGCCGCCATCATCACAACCGGCCAGCAACAAGGCAAATAATGCTACTAATCCTATCTTTTTCATGTACTTGATCGTTTTATATGCAGGCAAAAATACAATTTAATTGCGTGATTTCTCCTTATCCTGCGCAAAAAATCGTAAATTTGCCCCTCTTTAAGATGAATATGGAACTAAAAGAACACTTTAATAATAAGATATTCAAGTTAATCTCCGAAACGGCAGACGAACTGGGATTGGAATGTTACGTTGTAGGAGGTTATGTACGAGATATATTCCTGAAGCGTCCCTCGAAGGATATAGATGTAGTCGTAGTAGGGAGCGGAATTGAAATGGCACAGCCTCGGCAGGAAGCTGGGACGTGGGGCACACGTTTCTGTTTTTAAAAACTTCGGTACGGCACAAGTTAAATACCATGACACGGAAGTGGAATTTGTCGGTGCCCGTAAAGAGTCGTACAGCCATGACAGCCGCAAGCCTGTAGTAGAGGACGGCACCTTGGAGGATGACCAAAACCGGCGCGATTTCACGATCAATGCCATGGCAGTGTGCCTGAACAAAGCACGTTTCGGTGAACTGGTAGATCCTTTTAACGGGCTGGACGATTTGAAAGAGAGAACTATCCGTACACCGCTGGACCCGGACATCACTTTCAGTGACGATCCGCTCCGCATGATGCGTTGTGTCCGGTTTGCCACACAACTGAACTTCTATATTGACGACACCACTTTCGAAGCACTGTCACGCAACAAGGAACGCATTCATATTATCTCCAAAGAGCGCATCGCCGACGAGTTGAACAAGATCCTGCTCGCCCCCATACCGTCCAAAGGCTTTATAGAACTGGACCGCTGCGGACTGCTGCCTTTGATTTTCCCCGAACTGGTGGCGCTGCAAGGAGTGGAAACCCGGAACGGGCGTGCCCATAAAGACAACTTCTATCATACCCTGGAAGTTGTGGACAATATTTCCAAACATACCGACAACCTATGGCTGCGTTGGGCTACGCTGTTGCATGATATAGCAAGCCACGTACCAAACGCTGGGAGCCACGTATAGGATGGACTTTCCATAATCATAACTTTATCGGTGAGAAAATGGTTCCGGATCTCTTCCGCAAGATGAAACTGCCCATGAATGAGAAGATGAAATATGTCCAAAAGTTGGTCAGCCTGCACATGCGCCCCATTGTTATCGCAGATGATGTAGTAACCGATTCCGCCGTGCGACGTCTGCTTTTTGAAGCCGGAGATGATATTGACGACTTGATGATGCTGTGCGAAGCGGACATCACTTCAAAAAATGAAGCACGAAAACAAAAATTCCTGGATAACTTCAAACTGGTACGCCAGAAGCTGAAAGACCTGGAAGAAAAAGACCGGATACGCAATTTCCAACCTCCGGTAGACGGAGAAGAAATTATGCGGATATTCGACCTGCAGCCCTGCCGTGAAATAGGCAGTCTGAAAAGTTCTATCAAGGATGCCATACTGGATGGAATCATCCCTAATGAGCATGATGCTGCTTTAGAACACATGTTGAAGAAAGCAAAAAGCATGGGATTAACTCCAAAAAACTTATAAGAAATTGACCATACACTATACCAAAGGAGAAGAGTGGGCCAATACCCTGTCACATGGCGTTGGTATCCTGATAGGTATCGCCGGCGGCGGTTATCTGTTGCTTACTGCCATGAAAAGTGGCAATCCGTGGGCAACAGGCGGCATGTGGCTCTACCTATTCGGTATGCTGTCTTCCTATATCAGCTCCACCTGGTATCATGCCAGCAAACCATCTCCTCACCGCGAAGTGTTGCGCAAATTCGATCATGCTTCGATTTATCTGCATATCGCAGGCAGCTATTCCCCCATCATGCTGATAGCCTTGCGGGAAGCAGATTATTGGGGATGGGGAATTCTTAGTTTCGTATGGCTATGCGCCCTCGCCGGGATCATTCTATGTTTTTGTAACCTGAAAGAACATAGCAACCTGGAAACAATTTGCTATATAGCCATGGGATGCAGCATTTTTGTAGGTTTCAAGCCGCTCTGCCAACATGTGCCTCCCGCTTTTATTTATTGGTTAATCGGTGAAGGAGTGTCTTACATCACCGGAGCTGTTTTTTATTCCTTCCCCAAATTGCCCTATATGCACTCTGTTTTCCATCTGTTCGTATTAGGAGGAACGGTCTGCCACATGATGGCATTGTGGTACATTTTATAACCTTCCCATCTTCAATAAGTTATCCGTTTTGGAAAACTTTTATCCATTTTTTAAATAGAAAGTTTCCCAAAATGTTATACCTTTGCAGCTGTCCGACAAGGTGAAGTTAACCACTTCCAAGAGGGAATGCCGTGAAAATCAGCAACAGTACCCGCTGCTGTAATTCTCGTAGACTGAAACAATATGCCACTACAAAACCATTTGCGGGAAGGCGTTTTAAGGGAGAGATAAGTCAGAAAACCTGCCTGGAAGGACAGCCAAGTTTTTTAAATTAACAATTAATTTTTCAAACAATGAATTACGCTGAGATTTGTATTATTAAGCGTGATGGAAAGCGGGAAGACTTTTCCATCAGTAAAATTAAAAATGCAATCGGCAAGGCATTCCATGCCTCCGGAATTGACAATGAAGACAAACTGATTGCTGAAATTACCATGCGGGTTATCAGCAATTTCGTATCTCCAACCATCAGTGTGGAAGAGATTCAGGATCTGGTAGAAAAGGAACTGATGAAAGTACGTCCCGAAGTGGCCAAGAAATATATTATTTATCGCGAATGGCGGAATACGGAACGCGACCGTAAAACGCAAATGAAGCACATCATGGACGGCATTGTAGCCATCGACAAAAATGATGTCAACCTGAGCAATGCCAACATGTCCAGCCATACTCCCGCCGGACAGATGATGACTTTTGCCTCGGAAGTTACTAAAGATTATACCTATAAATACCTGTTGCCTAAAAAATATGCCGAAGCACATCAGTTGGGCGACATACATATACATGATTTGGATTACTATCCCACCAAGACTACCACTTGTATCCAATATGACCTGGATGACTTGTTCGAACGCGGCTTCCGCACTAAAAACGGAAGTATCCGTACTCCACAGTCCATTCAAAGTTATGCCACTCTGGCCACCATCATATTCCAGACAAACCAGAACGAGCAACACGGCGGACAGGCTATTCCCGCCTTCGACTTCTTTATGGCGGAAGGGGTACGGAAGACATTTCGCAAACATCTGAAAACTTTAACCGAGTTTTATATAGAAGTAGAGGGAAAAGAACCCGGAACAGAGGCTCTCAAGAAAATTGAAGAGAAAGCATACGCCATGACACGCAAAGATACACATCAGGCCATGGAAGGATTCATCCACAACCTGAACACCATGCATTCGCGAGGGGGAAATCAAGTCGTGTTCAGTTCCATCAATTATGGAACAGACACTTCTCCCGAAGGCCGCATGGTCATAGAGGAACTGCTGAAAGCTACCATCGAAGGCCTGGGTACCCGTGGCGAAGTACCGGTCTTCCCCATACAGATATTCAAGGTTAAAGACGGAGTATCTTATTCCGAAGAGGACTATAAGAAAGCCATGGAAAACTTCGAAGCGGCACTGGAAGGCAAAATGGAATTCCAAGCTCCCAATTTCGACTTGTTTCTGAAAGCCTGCCGTACCACCGCAAAAGCCTTGTTCCCTAATTTTATGTTTTTGGATACTCCTTATAACAAAAATGAGAAATGGGATATCAAGGACCCTAAACGTTACCGCTATGAACTGGCAACTATGGGATGCCGTACCCGCGTATACGAAAATATAGCAGGTGAAAAAAGTTCATTAGGACGTGGCAACCTGTCATTCACCACCATGAATATGCCCCGGCTGGCCATCGAAGCACGCATCAAGGCAGAAAGTCTGGAAGAGTCAGGCAAGAAAGAGGCCATAGAAAGAAAAGCAAAAGAAATATTCATGGAAAGTGTACATGCTTTGTCCGAACTGATTGCCGAACAATTGTATGCACGCTACCAGTATCAACGTACAGCCCTGGCACGCCAGTTCCGTTCATGATGGGGAATGATGTGTGGAAAGGCGGAGGAAAACTTTCGCCCAACGACCCAGGTGGGGGATGTATTGCGTCAAGGCACATTAGGGATAGGCTTTATCGGCGGACACAATGCCATGATGGCTCTTTATGGAGAAGGTCACGCACATAGCCAGAAAGCATGGGATACATTATTCGAAGCCGTTACGGAAATGAATAAAGTGGCAGATGAATACAAACAGAAATATCAGTTGAATTTCTCCGTACTTGCCACTCCTGCCGAAGGACTTTCCGGACGCTTCACCCGTATGGACCGCCGCAAATACGGCATCATTCCCGGCGTGACGGACAATGACTATTATGTAAACTCTTTCCACGTAGATGTAAAAGAGCCCATCACCATCACCGAGAAGATAAAACGGGAAGCTCCTTTCCACGCCATTACCCGCGGAGGGCATATCACTTACGTGGAACTGGACGGAGAAGCTCAGAAAAATGTAAAAGCCATAGCCAAGATTGTAAAAGTAATGCATGACGAAGGCATTGGATACGGTTCCATCAACCATCCTGTTGATACTTGTCAGGCTTGCGGTTACAAAGGAGTCATTTACGACAAGTGCCCTGTTTGCCAGAGCGAGAATATAATGCGAATGCGTCGCATTACCGGGTATTTGACAGGCGACCTCAGCACTTGGAATTCAGCCAAGCGTGCTGAAGAACGTGACCGGGTAAAGCATGGATAATCAGCATGAACTTGTTATTTACCTATCCTGAAACAATAGTCGACGGTGAAGGCATCCGCTATTCCATCTATCTGGCCGGATGCCGTCACCATTGTCGCGGTTGCCAGAATCCCGAATCCTGGAATCCATCGGCAGGCACTCCGCTCACACCGGAAAAAATAGAAAAAATGATCTGCGAAATAAATGCCAATCCATTATTGGACGGAATCACCTTTTCCGGTGGAGATCCACTTTATCATCCCCAAGAATTCCTGGCTCTGGTCAAACAGATCAAAGAAGCTACCGGACAAAACATCTGGTGTTATACTGGATATACATTTGAACAGATACAAAACGATGAAATGTTAAAACCGATACTGGATTATGTGGATGTTATAGTAGACGGACGATTTGAGCCGGATTTGTACTCTCCTTACTTGGAATTTCGGGGCAGCAGTAATCAACGCATCATCCGTGTGCGATAACGCTAAAAGAAATAAAAAGGGGTGTTTTCTTGATATATATCATGAATTCACCCTTTTTTATGTTTTTCAGCATATATTTACTTGCTAATTTCAAGAAAAGCCGTACCTTTGCAATGTGGTTGTGAAACCAAATATTAAGTTAATAAAGAAAAGAACAAAATTAGGTATTAAGTATTAAGGTAAAGATTTTAATTTAAGGTATTAGATTTAGGTAAAGAAAGATTGATTTAGAAAGGTATTAGTAGTAAGATTTAAGGTAATTAGAAAAAGAAAGTTTTCAGGAGATTAGTTTTATAGGTATTAAAAGAGTTGTTTTTTTAGGTACAAGAGAGAGAGGATAACACAACTGAGACGAGAAAGATGAAAAGAACCCCATAATGGAGGGGGTTCTTCAGGATGTGAGCGGGTTTGATAAAAACTTTCGCTCTTTTTTTATGTCTTTTTTTCACCACGGGAGAGAAACAATATAAAAAACGCAGATTTCCGCAAAGACGATTGATTCAATCTTTGCGGAAATCCGTGCCTATCGGCATTGTTATAAAAATGCCGTGTCCTTTTCTGTCATGCAGACCTAGAACAAGAATCGCATGATATCATTAAAGTTCGCCCAAATGAGCAAGGCAAACAGTAAAAACATACCTACCATCTGTGCATATTCCATAAACTTGTCACTCGGCTTACGGCGGGCAATGATTTCATAAAGCAGGAATAATACATGTCCGCCATCCAATGCCGGAATAGGCAGAATATTCATAAACGCAAGAATGATTGACAGAAAAGCAGTCATTTCCCAAAAACGATGCCAATCCCATACTTTCGGAAAAATACTTCCTATCGTTCCAAAACCACCTACGCTCTTGGCTCCTTCCTTAGTGAACACATATTTCATATCGTTCACATATCCCTTCAACGTATTTACCCCCAATTGCACCCCGGCAGGAAAAGATTCAAAGAAACCAAATTCACGGGTTGTTTCTTTATAATCAGCCAATGAAGAGAATGTTGCACCCACTCTAAACAAAGAGTCTGTACGCACCGTCACGGTGTCACGCAGTCCGTTACGCGAATATACCATTTGTAGAGAAGCATCTTTATCTCCTGTAGCTTCCGCATCAGCCTGCATATTATCCAGTTTTTCCACCAATGCATTCCATGAGTTCAACCTCTCGCCATTGACCGCGACCAGACTATCTCCCTTCTGTATACCGGCCTTATCCAAGCCACCGCCCGGTATCACCGAGTCAACGACATTAGGAACTAACGCCGTAACAAACATCGGATCATCCTTTGCTATATCCAACAAGCTGATCTCAGGCATATATACTTCGCTTCCTTTCCGTCGCGCAATACAGTCACTGTACGTGCCTCAGCAATATCACGAAGCATATCCACCCCGAAACGCTCCAATGGTTTTTCATCTGCACGAAGAAGAATATCACCGTCACGGAAACCTATTTCCCGGGCACGCTCATTAAATTTCATACCATGAGTCATGTCTTGCAGCGATACAAAAGAATCTCCCCAATGGAATAAAATCATGGAATAGATGAAGATAGCCAGCAAGAAATTCATCAAGACACCACCCACCATGATAAGCAGACGCTGCCAAGCCGGTTTTGAACGAAATTCCCATGGCTTAGCAGGCTGTTTCATCTGCTCGGTATCCATAGACTCGTCTATCATACCCGAAATTTTCACATATCCCCCCAAAGGCACCCAGCCAATACCATATTCCGTATCACTGTTCTTCGGTTTGAATTTGAACAAAGAAAACCACGGATCAAAAAATATGTAGAACTTCTCTACTCTTACTTTAAAAAGACGTGAAAAAAGAAAATGTCCTCCCTCATGAATAATGACCAATAATGAAAGGCTCATTATCAATTGAAGAGCACGAATCAAAAATGTTTCCATCTAACTATTTACTATTTTATAATTTATAATTAACATAATTCTCTGCCAACTACCATTTAAGATGACAAAAGGGACAACGCTACCCGACGCGCCTCAGCATCAGTATCCACATAGTCTTCATAAGTCGGTTCCTTGATATAAGCAACTTTACCCATAGTCTGTTCTATGACATCACTCATACCCAGGAAAGATATTTTGTCTTTCAGGAAAGCATCCACCACCACTTCATTAGCTGCATTCACTATACAGGGCATATTTCCGGCCCGATACAAAGCCTCGTATGCCAATGCCAAATTACGAAAACGTTTGGTATCAGGCTGTTCAAAAGTCAGGTCTGTTATACGGGCAAAATCCAACCGCTCGAAAGAAGATTTCACGCGCTCCGGATACGAAAAAGCATATTGAATAGGCAAACGCATATCGGGCATACCCAACTGTGCTTTCACGGCCCCATCCTCAAACTGCACCATAGAATGAATGACAGATTGTGGATGAACTACCACTTCAATTTGCTCCGGACGCATTCCGAATAACCATTTAGCCTCAATCACTTCAAACCCTTTGTTCATCATGGAAGCCGAATCAATGGTTATCTTCGCTCCCATCTCCAATTGGGATGCTTCAAAGCTTGTGCTTTGGTCACTGTTTGCAACTGCTCCATGGTATAAGTGCGGAACGGCCCTCCTGAAGCTGTCAAGATCACTTTCTCCAACCGGTTATTTATTTCCAGACACTGGAAGATAGCCGAATGCTCCGAATCCACGGGAAGTACAGGTATATGGTACTGATTTGCCAGTGCATTAATCAACTCCCCGGCTACAACCAGTGTTTCTTTATTAGCCAAAGCAATAGCTTTACCTGCCTTTATCGCATTTATAGTAGGACGCAATCCGGCATACCCTACCATAGAAGCCAGTACAATGTCAATAGGTTGTGATTCCACAATTTGAGAAAGCGCATCCGCTCCTGCATATACTTTGACAGGCAGATCACTCAGCGCCTCTTTCAATTGAAGGTATTTTTCCTCATTGGCTATCACTACCGCCTCGGGCATGAACTTACGGGCTTGTTCTACCAATAAATCGACCCTGTTATTGGCTGTCAACGCATAGACCTCATATAAATCTGGATGTTCCTCTATTACCTGTAAAGCTTGTGTACCGATAGAGCCGGTAGAACCTAATATCGCTATTTGTTTTTTCATAATGTTGTTAAAATACAATGTATTTTGAGGGATCAATCGCACGTCCCTTATGCCATAATTCGAAATGCAGATGCGGTCCGGTAGTTTTTTCACCGGTATTTCCTACCAATGCAATAGCTTCACCACCTTTCACCGGATCTCCTTCTTTCTTTAATAACGAACCACAATGTTTATACACCGACACAAAATCCTGTCCATGCTGTATCTGAATAACATAACCGGTTTCTGCCGTATAAGTAGACAAAATCACTGTCCCATCCAATGTTGCCAACACACTTTCATTTGGATTAGCGGCAATGTCCACACCGTAATGCCTGTTCTCCAAGTCAAAATTAGATGACATCATGCCCCGTGTAGGACGATAGAATATCAATCCGGAAGCGGCATTATTATCATCAACAGCCGTCAGATTATATCGTTCCGATTCTTCATATTGCTTGCGAAACTCTTCTTCCTGCCTGGTACGTTCCATCAAAGAATCAGAACGAAGAATGGTCAGAGAGTCGATAGATTGGACTGTATCAGCTTTTACTTTCCCGCTAAATATATCCTGAATGTTCATGATATACATATTCTGCCTCGTCACCACTTGTTGTAATGAATCGGCCCGCAAGGCATTGGTCACCACCTGCGCACGTACCTCACTGTTCATATATCCCGGCAAATAGTTACGTAAAGGAGTAAAAACAATGATAGTTGCCGAAATCAGGAAAATTACCGTTACGGCAGACAGCAATACAGACACACCATTGAGTTTGGAAACGTGCAGTCCCACAATCTCCTCCAACGTATTTTCATTGGTAATGGTCAGTTTATACTTAAACTTGAAATTATGCCAAAATGCTTTCCTTCCTTTTTTCTTCATTGTGCGCACCTTCTATATTTATATCAAGCCATCAGGTACTTCGACCGTCAGCAAACGCTTTTTCTTATCCAATTTGATGATAAATTCCTCGTGGGCAGGCAGCAAAAGTTCCTCGCCATCCTTCTCAATGGCAAAAAGGACATTCATCGTACTGTCATCCACCGCCACAATCTCGCCCAACTCACCATGATTCACATCTTCCACCTTAAAGCCAATAAAATAGTTCCAGGTAGGTATATCATCCGAATCTTCCTCCTCACCGACATATTTCTTCGGGAAATAGACCTCTACATTCGTAAACATACGGGCCTTTTCCGAGGTATCCACCCCTTCCAGTTTGACTAAAGCAGTGGTATCTGAACGAAAACGATACTCTTCAATAAAGAAAGGCACGAATATACCGTCTAACAAACAGACCAGATACTCACATTCCACACGGTCAAAAATATCATCCGTAAAAGTGAATGAGATTTCTCCTTTTACTCCATGCGGTTTGTTGAATATACCAATCTTGAAAACTTCATCTTTCTTAATCATGATTGATTTCTCTAAATTCTAGTAATACGTGCGCCAAGCGCATTCAAACGCTGGTCTATATTCTGATATCCCCGGTCTATCTGCTCTATATTGTGTATGCGGCTTATACCGTCGGCACTCATTGCCGCTATCAGCAAAGCGATACCGGCACGGATATCGGGTGAAATCATATTCCGGCGCGAAGCTGGAAATTACGGTCATGCCCTATCACAACGGCACGATGAGGGTCACATAATATAATCTGTGCTCCCATATCTATGAGCTTGTCCACAAAGAACAGGCGGCTTTCAAACATCTTCTGATGAATCAGTACACTGCCTTTCGCCTGTGTAGCCACCACCAGTACCACACTGAGCAAGTCGGGAGTCAGCCCCGGCCAGGGAGCATCTGCTATGGTCATAATAGAGCCATCAATAAACGATTCGATCTGATAATGTTCCTGCTCGGGGATAAACAGATCATCTCCCCGCTGTTCCACTCTGATACCTAAACGACGGAAACTTTCTGGAATAATGCCCAAATTTTCATGCGATACATTCTTAATGGTAAGCTCACTTCCTGTCATAGCTGCCATTCCGATAAAACTACCTACTTCAATCATATCAGGCAACACCCGATGCGTACAGCCATGCAGACTTTCCACTCCTTCAATAGTCAGCAAATTAGATGCAATACCGGAAATCTTCGCCCCCATGCGGTTCAACATACGACAAAGTTGTTGCAGATAAGGTTCACAAGCTGCGTTGTAAATGGTCGTTTTGCCCTTCGCCAGGACAGAAGCCATCACAATATTAGCCGTACCGGTAACCGAAGCTTCATCCAGCAACATATAAGTACCTTCCAAATGCTCTGCGCAAATACTGAAAACACTTCGTTCCTCATCATAATTAAAACAGGCTCCCAGTTTCTGAATACCGATAAAGTGAGTGTCCAAACGCCGGCGGCCAATCTTGTCACCGCCCGGTTTTGAAATCAAAGCCTTTCCAAAACGGGCAACCAACGGACCAACCAACATGACTGATCCACGCAGACTGGAACATTTCTTTAAGAATTCATCACTCTCCAAGTAGTTCAAATCCACAGTGTCAGCCTTAAATGTATACGAATCAATCCCTGTTTTTGATACCTTGACACCCATATCACGTAACAACTGAATCAGATTGTTCACATCCAGAATGTCCGGAATATTAGTTACGGTCACTTCTTCCGAGGTCAGCAGAGTGCACAAAGAATCTGTAACACTTCATTTTTAGCACCTTGCGGGTGTATTTCGCCGTGCAATTTATGTCCTCCTTCAATTACAAACGAAGCCATGGTATCATTTTTTAGGAATTAATATTTCTTTCTTTGGTTGTTGTTTTGTTGCGGTCTGCGCTGATTGTTGTTCTGTTGCGGCCTGCGTGGAACATAAACACGTTGCTGTTCATTCAAATGCAGGTCTTCAGGGGTCAGATTAATCATTCCCTTAGAGTAATCGCGAAGATCATCCAAGATTTTCTGATCCTCCACCCCGTCTTTGTTCCAGTTCAGGAAACATTTCTTCATGTGGTTTGCAATCAGGCTGATCAGCTGCTTCTTCTCCTCACCTTCCGGATAGTCCACTGCCTTTTTAATCATGTTCTCCAAAATACGTCCATAATGACGGTAACGGATTCCATTATGCGGATAAGGCAACATATCGGGTTTCACCTCCAGGCTTTCTTTCTTCACAATTTCATACGGATAATCGATATCCAGCTTGAAATCGGCCATAATAGCCAAATGATCCCATAATTTATGTTTGAAATCGGGCACATCCCGCAAATGCGGAAACATACCGCCCATAATGTTGATAATCGTATTCGCACAACGTTGGCGCTCAGCTCTGTCCTCGATGGTCAAGGCGTGGTCTACCATGTTCTGCACACTTCTGCCATATTCAGGAAGGGGTAAAGTTCGTTGTTGAGTATTATACTCCATATATATTTAAAATTTATGATTTATGCACTGATTTGTTCATCGGCTGTTACAAAAGCTTTTTGGGTTTGGAAGCTACAAACTCTTTCAAATAGAAAGGCTCAAAATAAGCCACATCCTTAAAGTTCTGCCTTACCATTTCCTTTTCTGCCAATGGGAACATCCATTTACCTAACGGACGGATGTCATCAATAAAATGAGCATTGGGATGAGTAATCTGCCCACGGCATTTGGCTGCACCGTTACCAAAAAAATAGACCGGATGTTCATTCAGGAACTCCAAATAGGAATGCTCATCAACAATATCGGCGGCTATTTCCCTTTTCACGCCCAATGCGCGATCATAAACAGCTGCATAGACTTCCATGCGACGTGCGTCTATCATAGGACAGAGCAAGGCATCCTCAGGCAAATCATGATGTAACAACACCGGCACACACAACACCTCCAATGTCGGCAGACCGATAAGTGGCAAATTACGTCCATAGCAAATACCCTTCGCCATAGAAACACCAATACGCAGCCCTGTGTACGAGCCGGGCCCGCAACTCACAGCCACTGCATCCAACGGCATACCATGACTGTCGACAAAAGATAAAGCCTCATCTACAAATACGCCCAGCTGCACGGCGTGTGAAGGTCCTTTCAAATCCTCTTTGGAGAACACCGCCAATCCATCCTCACTGACGGCAACAGAGCAGGCCTCTGTTGAAGTTTCAATATGCAAAATACACGACATAATGCTCTACTTATATAATATAATCTGCAAATATACACTTTTATTTATACTTCATTTCCATAAAAAGATTACTTTTGCAAAAAAACATATTAGTTATGATACAGTCAATGACCGGATACGGTAAAGCAACCGCTATATTCGGAGAAAAAAAAATTAACGTAGAGATCAAGTCTTTAAATAGTAAAGCAATGGACTTGTCTACACGGATCGCTCCTTTATACCGTGAAAAAGAAATGGAAATCCGCAATATGATTTCCAAATCATTGGAACGCGGTAAAGTTGATTTCAGCCTGTGGATAGAGAAAGACGTTTCGGATACAGCCACTCCCATTAACGCCGCCCTTGTAGAAAACTACTACAATCAGATAAAATCTATTTCCGAAATGACCCATATACCAATGCCCGAAGATTGGTTTGCAACCCTTCTACGAATGCCTGACGTACTGACCAAAGCCGATGTACAAGAACTTTCGGAAGACGAATGGGAGGTAGTCCGCCGGGTAGTGGAAGAGGCCATCAACCATTTGGTAGATTTCCGCAAACAGGAAGGAACCGCCTTGGAAAAGAAATTCAACGAAAAGATTGACAACATCGAGCGTTTGTTAAAGTCCATCGAACCCTACGAAACAGAGCGTGTAGCCAAGATACGTGAACGCATTACAGATGCTTTGGAAAAGACCATCAGTGTGGATTATGATAAAAACCGCCTGGAGCAAGAATTGATTTATTACATTGAAAAATTAGATATTAACGAAGAGAAACAACGACTGAGCAATCACTTGAGATATTTCCGTGAAACCATGGCAGGCGGTCATGGACAAGGAAAAAACTTGGTTTCATAGCACAGGAAATGGGACGCGAAATCAATACGACTGGCAGCAAATCCAATCATGCCGAAATGCAAAACATCGTAGTGCAGATGAAGGACGAACTGGAACAAATCAAAGAACAGGTGTTAAATGTAATGTAACCGGTTCACATACCGGACACCATTCTCATAAGCAAAGAATCAAGATATGGCAACAGGAAAACTTATCATTTTTTCAGCCCCTCAGGTTCGGGCAAATCAACCATTATCAACTATCTGTTGACACAAAACCTGAACCTGTCTTTCTCTATTTCTGCCACCAGCCGCCCTCCTCGCGGAAAAGAACGGCATGGTGTGGAATATTTCTTCCTATCTCCTGAGGAATTCAGACAACGCATTGCCAATAATGAGTTTCTGGAATACGAAGAAGTATACGAAAACCGTTTCTACGGAACCTTGAAAGCACAAGTGGAAAAACAATTGGAAGCCGGACAAAATGTGATTTTTGACGTAGATGTGGTAGGCGGATGTAATATCAAAAAATATTATGGCAGCCGCGCATTGTCTGTTTTCATTCAACCACCCAGTGTAGAAGAACTCCGTAAACGCCTGCAAGGCCGTGGTACTGATGCCCCCGAAGTGATTGAAAGCCGAATCGCAAAAGCAGAATTCGAATTGGGGTTCGCCGATAAATTCGATACCGTGATAGTAAATGACGATTTGGAGAAGGCAAAGGCGGAAGCACTGAAAGTTATTAGAAACTTTATTGAACAATAAGACGATGATCAAAGATCCGAAAAAACTGGCCCAAAGAATGTCGATACTTTGTATCCTCATTGGTTTTATAGCTTTGGCTGTAGGCATCATTGCAATGGCAATGGAGCAATACATTATTGCCATAGCAATGGGTATTGTCACTGTAGGACAAGTATGGAATTACAATAAATGGAAAAGAGTAAGATAAAGACTGGTATTTTCGGCGGTTCATTCAATCCTATCCACATGGGCCATCTGGCACTTGCCAATTATTTATGTGAATATAATGGACTGGATGAAATATGGTTTCTCGTCTCTCCTCACAATCCATTAAAGCAACAAACGGATTTATGGGATGATAATCTGCGATTGGAACTGGTAAAACTGGCCATTGCGGATTATCCCAAATTCCGGGCTTCCGACTTCGAATTCCACCTGCCTCGTCCTTCCTATACTATACACACATTGGATGCTTTACACAAAGCCTATCCCAACCGGGAATTCACCCTTATCATTGGGGCGGACAACTGGCTTCTATTCCCCCGTTGGTACAAAGCAGAGGAGATTTTAAAGAATCATCATGTAATGATCTATCCCCGTCCGAATTTCACTATTGATCCAACAACCCTTCCTCCTTCCGTGCAATTAGCCGATACTCCGTTATTGGAAGTCAGTTCTACTTTTATCAGACAGGCACTGGCGGAAGGACGAGATATACGATATTTCCTGCATCCGGCAGTATATGAACGACTGAAAAAATAAAAATCCCCGGGAGGATACAATCCAAATTCCCCGGGGAAAAACACATCAATTATTTAATCTAAAATTCAAAGGACGCACTCCATTAACGCTTTGCCAGCAGTACCTTACTATTTATCAATCCGTCCAACTCCCAGCCTGTCGTATCCTTTTTATATGAGTGCCACGCCAAAAACTTCCCAGCTTCATCTAACGTATATACATATTTCTGCGTAGGGACAAACGCTTTTTTATTTTTATTCCACAAAGAATAATCAATATGCGCTTCTGTGTCTGTGTACGTAACTTCCATACAATAATAATTTATCCAATCCGTGCCATTCCATTTCATACTTTTCTTCTCTATGATTTGTCCCTTATCGTTGTATCTGAACTCAAAACGATACTCCGGAGTCAGGAAAGTACCTTCCTGTTCATAAACGACCTTAGCCGACACCCGACCATTTTCCACCTCTTCATTTGTAATCTTCACAGGCTTGGCCGCATTCAATGTTAATACACTTGTCATTGCAAAAAGAACTGCCATCATGGCTTTAGTGAGCATTGTAGTTTTCATAATGTCTTATTTTTAATGTTTATAATTCGTGTTTATTTGTGTCTTTATTTATAAGACGCAAATGACTCTCAAAACGTTGCAACATGATCCGTTTTTTTTCTTGAGTCGCTTCACTTTATAAAGTGCAAAGTACATGCCATGGAATTAATCCACTAAGTATCAACAAGTAAACATAAAAAGGGTGTCCGATTATGGACACCCTGTACATTATTAACGGACAAACAGTCTATTCTTTCTGCTTTTCAACACGATGCAAGACTACCAGAACAACTTCGCTGGGAGTAAATAAACGGACGTCAACGCGCGAAGTACCCAATCCATTGGTTATAATAATCGGAGTACCTTTGCTATTCTCTTTCCAACCAGTCAGAAAACGGTTTCCATAAATAGAGTGCTTTACCGGAGAATATTTTTTAAACAAGCTCACCTGCCCACCATGAGTATGCCCCGCTAACACCAAATTGGCATTCGACACATCGGTATCTTCTGCATAATCGGGAGTATGCGTGAGCAATATAATAAAATCATCCGCCGGAAAATGCTGGGATGGAGAGTCACCATTCTTTTTTAAATCAAACGGATTGCGTACACCGCTCACTATAATATACTGACCATCTTTCATCAGCTTATAGCTTTTATGTTCCATCAACCGCACATGATTCTTTTGCATGGCCTCCACCACTTCGGAATAACAATAGCCATAATCATGATTTCCCATCACAGCAAATGTTCCGTAAGGCGTATAAACTCTGCTCAAGGCGGTGAACAAAGTATCCAGATTTCCACCTTTCTTGCCACGATAATCTCCACCCAACAGCAAGACATCGGCATGCATTGACTTTAATGCCCGCACCGCGCTGTTCAATTCACTCCTCTTAAAGCGACTCTCATAATGAAAATCCGAAGCAAACCCTATCCGAAAACCGTCAAAAGCGGGTGGAATATCATAACTATAAAAATCATATTGCTTCACACGCCCTACCCCCGGAAACTCGGACAAAGTAGCTGTGGCGCAAGAAGACAAAAGAATAACCGCTAAAAGCAAAAAAAGAAACTGTTTCTTCATAATCCTTTCTATTTGGAGACAAAGATACAGAATTAATTGTTTTATCTTTGCACAACCTTAATTATAAATAGAAATGGAAATTGTTCAAGTTAACTCAATAAAAGCATGGCTTCTAGCCGCCCGCCCTAAAACATTGGCAGGAGCCGCCACTCCGGTTTTACTGGGATGTGCCTTGGCCTATGCAGACAGCTGCTTCCAAATGACACCAGCATTGCTTTGCTTTGCCTTCGCTTTTCTGATGCAGATAGACGCCAACTTCATTAATGATTACTTTGATTACCTGAAAGGCAGTGACCGTGAAGACCGTTTGGGTCCTGAACGTGCCTGCGCGCAAGGATGGATCACACTGAACGCCATGAGAAAGGGAATCGCCCTGACCACAGCAACAGCTTGTTTAGCAGGGTTATGCCTATTAGCTTATGGAGGGATTGAAATGATTCCAGTAGGAATTTTATGTGTTTTATTCGCTTTTCTTTATACAGCAGGACCTTATCCGCTAGCTTATCACGGATGGGGAGACATACTTGTCATTGTCTTTTTCGGATTTGTACCGGTAGGCTGCACTTACTATGTGATGTGCCGTGACTGGACTTGGAATGTGACACTCGCCTCTCTAGCTTGCGGACTGATTATAGATACCTTGTTGATGGTGAATAATTACCGTGACCGCGATCAGGATGCAAAAAGCGGAAAGAAAACAATCGTAGTACGCTGGGGAGCCAATGCAGGGCAACAATTATACTTATTTTTGGGATTGGCTGCCGCATGGCTTTGTTTATTGTTTATCCCGACCGGGCACATTTGGGCTGCATTATTACCCCAAATTTATCTGTTACCTCACTTCATGGCATGGCAAAGAATGGTAAAAATCAACAGGGGAAAAGAATTAAACAGCATATTGGGAGAAACCTCCCGCAATATGCTGCTATTCGGCGTATTACTAGCATTCGGCCTTATCCTATAATCTTCCAGCAAGATCTTGCCAGAAGATATTTCCCAATAAAGCGCAACAAATCATTCCGCTTTCTCTATCAATACAGTGGCATAAGCGGAAATGCCCTCCTCCCTGCCCGTAAATCCCAGTTTCTCTGTAGTGGTAGCCTTTACGGAAACATCATCCACATCAATCCTCATCAAATGAGCAAGTACCAACTGCATTTCCGGAATCCGCGCTTTCAATTTAGGACGTTCAGCACAAATCGTTGCGTCCACATTACCTACTTTATATCCTTTTGCAGCAATCAGGTCCACCGTTTCAGCCAATAAAATCTTGCTATCAATATTCTTGAATTCACCCGCAGTATCAGGAAAATGATAACCTATATCACGCATATTGGCAGCTCCCAGCAAAGCGTCACAAATGGCATGAATCAACACATCGGCATCCGAGTGTCCCAATAGCCCCAATTCATGTTCAAATTTTATTCCTCCAAGCCATAGTTCACGACCGGTTACCAGTTGGTGCACATCGAATCCAAATCCTACTCTTATTTTCATCTTACATAAAAATCTAATAATTTCTCACCTTCCAAATACCCCTGCAAATGCTGTCCTATGCCGACTGGCCCTACTCCCACAGGAGTCCCCGTATAGAGCAAATCTCCAATCTTTAATGTAAAAAACCGACTAACGTATGCAATTATCTCATCCACCTTAAACAACATATCCGCAGTGTTGCCTCTCTGCACTGTTTTTCCATCTATATCCAAATGAAAGTTTAAATTCTGTATATCCTTAAATCTGTCTACCGGCACAAAATCACCTATGGCAGCCGAGCTATCAAACCCTTTACACAGCTCCCAAGGCTTGCCTTCCTCCCGGAACCGCCGCTGAAGGTCACGTGCCGTAAAATCTATTCCTACCGTCACCGCATCATAATACCGACTGGCAAAACGCGGAGCAATATTCTTTCCCAAACGATTAATACGTACTACCAATTCTGTCTCATAATCCACCTGCTGAGAAAAATCAGGAATAAAAAACGGCTTGCTGTCTTTCAGCAGAGCCGAATCCGGTTTCATAAAAATAACCGGTTCTTCCGGTAATTTTTCATCAGCATGTAACTCGTGGCAATGTGCAACGTAGTTCATTCCTACGGCTATAATCTTCATATTATTATTCTTGAATTACATTTAATCTGTTAAACATTACAGCCAGATGAGCATAAAGTGATGTATTCTGCACCACAATATTTTCCGGTACACGAATACGGAACGGTGTAAAGTTCCAAACAGCCTTAATGCCACCCGCTATCATTTTATCTGTTATCTCCTGTGCTATATTAATAGGCACAGTCAATACCCCGATATTCACATCACAGGATTTCATTTTTATCTCAAATTCATCCGAATGATAAATAGGAATTCCATTTATTTCCTTCCCGACCAATCCGGGATTAATATCAAACGCACCTACTATCTCTAATCCAAAATGATGCAGCCCCGAGTCGCGCAATAAAGCACCTCCCAAACTACCGACACCAAACAAAAAAGCTTTATGCATTTTGGTAAATCCCAAGAAACGCTCCAGCACCTCTATCAACGCATCAATCTCATACCCCACACGTGTACGGCCGGATATATTTACATAAGAAAGATCTTTCGCTATTTGGGAAGCATCTACATTGATTTGCTTGGATATTTGGGTAGAAGACACGTACGTTTCTCCCTGTTCTTTCATCAGTTTCACATTCGAAAGATACCACGGAAGTCTGCGCAAAGTCGGCTCAGGCACTTTATCCGAGAATTTATGCATACGTATATCCATCTTTTTCTTTAGGTATTATCATTAGGTAATTTGCAAAAGTACACTTTTATTTGTTACATTGACGGATAGAGTATAAAAAAAGTCTTATCTTTGAGTATTCATTTAAGCAAAATTCACATGAAAATAACGATTGGAAAGAACGTCTGAATGTGGTTTATTCCACAAATCCTGATTTCAAGTATGAAAGTGTTGAAGAGGAAGCGGTTGAGACATTAGATAAAAAACAACAGAAACTCCGTGTCAATATAGAAAAAAAAGGACGGGGTGGCAAAACCGTGACATTAATCAACGGGTTCATCGGAACAGAAAATGACCTGAAAGAGTTGGGTAAATTATTGAAAAGCAAATGTGGAGTAGGCGGTTCAGTAAAAGACGGGGAGATCCTTATCCAAGGAGAGTTCAAGCAACGGGTCATCGAGTTATTGAAAGCTGAAGGATATACCCAGACCAAATAACCGGAAAAAAGAAAGGGACTGTTGTCACACAGTCCCCCATTCTATAATTGCGGAAATCTTATTCAGCACGTAAAGTGAAACGTTTGAAAGCAACGATCTGCAATTCAGGATCAGCTTCCTTCAACACTTCTCTTACAGTCTTCTTACCATCCATGATATCCTCCTGGTTCAGCAAGCAAACTTCCTTCAAGAACTTACCCAGACGACCTTTAGCAATGTTTTCAATCATCTGTTGCGGCAAGTTGGCAGCTTTTTCAGCAGAAACAGTAGCAATGATTTCCTTAGCTTTGGCAATATCTTCGTCAGTAATCCAGCCTTAGCCTTGTTACTTTCCATGTGCTCTTCGCTGTCTACATGTGCAGGGTTGATACCAGCCTTCTTCAAAGCAACTTCAACAGCCTTGTCTACTTGTTCTTTCTTAGTTTTATCAATAGCTACCTGTATTTCAGCTTCTTTTACAGATTCAGGAACACCGGCTTCATCAATTGCAATAGGATTCATAGCGGCAATCTGCATAGCAACTCCGTGAGCGGCAGCTTCAGCTTCCTTATTCATGGCAACAATAGTACAAAGCTGGTTATTTCCCTGGTGGTTATAAATAGAAGTATAAGCACCTTCAACCACATTGTAGCCATCCAATTCCATTTTTTCACCAGTGATACCGCTACGGTCTGTTACTGCATCCTGTACAGTACCGTTACCCATAGGCAAAGCCTTTACTTCTTCCAAAGTCTTGCATCTGTTGGCAACAGCAGCATCCAGAATAGCTTGAGTCAACGCTACGAAATCAGCATTTTTAGCAACGAAGTCGGTTTCGCATTTCAAAGCGATGATAGCAGCAAATTCGCCATCCTTTTTGCCAGCACACAACCTTCAGATGCTTCACGGTCAGAACGTTTTGCAGCAACAGCCTGTCCTTTTTTACGGATAATTTCCATTGCTTTATCGATATCGCCGTTTGCTTCAGTCAAGGCGTTCTTGCAATCCATCATACCAGCTCCACTAATCTTACGAAGCTTGGTTATTTCAGCCATAGTTACAGCCATAATATTCCTTTATTTTTTAATTGTTAGTAATATCTTTAAAACAGAATTGAGAATTGAAAATTGAGAATTGAGAATCAACAGCATAATCTGCCCCTTCCCCAATTTTCAATTCTCAACTCTCAATTTATACTATTAAGCTTCTTCGTCTTCTTTCAAGAAAGCGGCAGCCTTAGCAGCATTGATAGCTTCTTCTTCGGCTTTATCCATACGAGCCTTGGTATTTTTCTTCTTACCAGCACCCTTAGGAGCATTTTCACCGGCAGCTTCCATATCTACTTTTTCAGCTTTTCTTTCTTCCAAGCCTTCAGCGATAGCGCCACAACAAGCATCCAAGATCACTTCTACAGACTTAGTAGCGTCATCGTTTGCAGGAATCACGAAGTCTACGTTTGAAGGATCTGAATTTGTATCAACGATAGCAAATACAGGGATACCCAGACGGTTAGCTTCACGAACTGCAATGTTTTCTTTCAACACATCGATAACGAACAGTGCTGACGGCAAACGAGTCAAATCAGCGATAGAGCCTAAGTTCTTCTCCAATTTAGCACGCTGACGAGAGATTTGCAGAACTTCTCTCTTAGAAAGGTTTGAATAAGTACCATCGTTGGTCAACTTATCGATAGTAGCCATTTTCTTCACAGCCTTACGGATAGTCGGGAAGTTAGTCAACATACCACCCGGCCAACGCTCGATTACATAAGGCATATTTACAGAAGCAGCTTTCTCAGCTACTACTTGTTTAGCTTGTTTCTTAGTAGCAACAAACAGGACTTTCTTACCTGATTTTGCGATTTGTTTCAGTGCATCAGCAGCTTCATCTACTTTAGCAACTGTTTTATGGAGGTCAATGATATGGATACCATTGCGTTCCATGAAAATATAAGGAGCCATTGAGGGATTCCACTTTCTCTTAAGGTGTCCGAAGTGGCAACCGGCTTCCAATAATGTATCGAAATTAGTTCTAGACATTTTGTTATTCTTTAAATCGTTTACTTTCTTTTTTGTTTATCTCAACCAACCATCGGGTAGTCCGCTACCAAGTAGAGTCCCGCTGGTTTAGATACTAAACGCTTCTTAACCAGTTCCAAGTAAAACCGGATATTAACGTTTACTGAACTGGAATCTACGACGTGCTTTGGGCTGACCCGGTTTCTTACGTTCTACAGAACGAGAATCACGTGTCATGAAGCCTTCTGAACGAAGAGCTGTTTTATCTTCAGGGTTGATTTTAACCAGCGCACGGGCGATAGCCAGACGCAAAGCCTGTGACTGACCTGTAAAACCACCACCGTAAAGATTTACTTTGATATCATATTTTTCAGCAGCCTCCAGCTTGTTCAAAGGCTGTTTTACTACATACTGAAGAATAGTTGATGGAAAGTACTGTGCAAGGTCTCTCTTGTTAATAGTAATCTTTCCTGTACCTTCGCTTACGAACACGCGTGCTACGGCGCGTTTACGTCTGCCTAATGCATTTACTACTTCCATTCTTTATTATTTAAGTGAGTTTATATCAATTGATTTCGGAGTCTGAGCTTCATGTTTATGTTCACTACCAGCGTAAACATACAAATTGCCCAGCAACTGTGCTCCCAGACGATTTTTAGGAAGCATACCCTTTACTACTCTCTTCAACAGTTTTTCTTCACCGTTAGGTTTCTTCATCAACTGGGCAGGAGTCATTTCTCTCTGACCACCGGGATAACCTGTATAGCGCAAGTAAACCTTGTCGTTCCACTTGTTTCCGGTAAATTTCACTTTGTCTGCATTAATGATAATAACATTATCACCGCAGTCAGCATGAGGGGTAAAGTCTGGTTTGTACTTTCCTCTCAACAGTTTCGCAACTTTCGAACCGAGACGGCCTACGACCTGATCGGTTGCATCGACAACAACCCATTCTTTATGAGCTGTTTCTTTGTTTGCAGAAATGGTCTTGTAACTTAAAGTATCCACTCTTAAATTCTTTTTTAAATGTTAACTACTAAAAAACAATTCTTCCCAGCGTTTCTAACCGTTCCCGGACAAAGAACTATTAACACGCTAAGAATTAATTCTTTATAAACTTTTGATAATAATCGGCTTGCAAAGGTACGGCTTTTCTTTGAACTGACAAACAAATTAAGATATTTTTTCCTCCTGCTTTTTGCATACAAAAGGCTGATACAACCACATCTAGGCTTTGAATAACGGAGTAAAAACATAGGGAAGAAATTTTGATTCTTCCCTATACATATACAGTTATTCATATATTTTCAACGATTCCAGCCACTCTCCATCTCAGAGCAAGTACAAACAGCCACAGATGCCGCATTGTTTCCACCGGACTGACGAAGCTTTAAAAGTTCAGTTGCTGAGATCCGAACTACTTTTCCATCGGGACGACCATAACACAGTGTCCCTTCGCGCCGTGCAGTTTCCTCTATCAACCGCTGTTCCGCTAATTCTAAACCATAACGCAACTTCGCACTTAATTCCTTATATTCTTCTTCAGTTGACATAACTTCTGATTTTAGTAAAAAGTTCTTGATTATAGATATGGACCTCATCTCCCAAACGGAAGGCGTCCGCCACAATAACACGCGGTGTGCAGCTATTGTCCGCAAGCATCCAATAATCCACGCAAGGCATATAAATACGGAAAAAGTTTTCCAACCCCGAACGATAACGACGACGGATAATGGGAGCAGGTACATCATGCCCTCCGTTGGCAACACGCTGTTTCACTCGCTCTATAGCCAGTTCAGGCGAATTCAGCCAAAAATAAATAAGGCTGACACTATATCCTTGATTTTGTGCCTGCTGGATAAGATTGATATAAGAACGGGTAGACAATGTAGTTTCAACAGAAAAACTGACTCCGGCTGACAACAGTTCTCCGATGCGTTTCAGCATCAGTCGTCCCGCTTCGATTGCTACACTTGAGGGGTTAAAAGGAGAAAGTCCCTTGGCGATTTCATCGGCATTGACAAATTCACGGCACTCTAAAATTTCGGGTAATACCGTATACGAAGCAGTCGTTTTACCAGCTCCGTTACACCCCGCTATTATATAAAGTTTAGACATTAATCTCCTTTTCTATTTCTGTTATTGGCGACAAAGTTAACGATTATTTCCAATTTTTGTTCTCGAAAAGGCATAAAAGTGATGAAGAATAGCACATTTTTGAAATTCTGTGCAAATTAAGAAGAGATTACAGGAATTTTACCGTATATTTAAGCAACCTGCAAACAGGTAACAGTTACTCACTACATCATTTTATTGGAAACAATTAATACATAGACACCTTTCATTTAAGTATCCAAACAAGTAATCATATAAACAAGACACATATCCCACCATATAGATAGGGACCACGCTTTCAAAAAATGAAAGAGCAGCCCCTCCCCAATGACTATCCTTTGTTTATAAACAAAGATTCAAACTTATCTGACCAAATCCTTGGGATAAACAGGAGGCATTTTCACCCGTTTCCAAGTTTCATAATACCAAGAATTGATTTCATTTCCATCCTTATCCGTTTTCACAAAAAACTTCAGTACCATGACATCGCCCCCCTTCATCTCAAATTCCAAAATATTATCCACACCTACCAATTGTGGAAGATGCAGATTTTTCTCCACATGCTCTGTATAAGCATTAGGAGCAGTCTGCCGATAGGTACCGGAACCAATAATAATAGCTCCATGATTAGGAATCATGGTCATATTGGTAAACTTGCCGTCATCAGACAAAATTTTAAAAGAATTACTTGGTTTCAACTCACCCGGCACCTGAGGAGTACCTGATACATAAAAGCACATCTGCCAAATCCCTTTCAAGTTGACAGGGGCTGCATCTGATTTTTCCTGTCCCACTACACGCGAAGTACCGATTAGCAAGAATGCTATCATCAGTAGGAATAATTTTTTCCGTTTCATAGCTGTATATATTTAGTTAACAAATTGCGTTATGTGGATACAACAAAATTAGAAAAATTTTTCAAACTTTCTGCTTTTCAAATAACTTTTTACAGTTAAACACAAAAAAATCCTGCTCTATGTTATAGGGCAGGATTTTTGAATTATTATTTCCTACAATTAGAATTCAGCATTGCGCGGAGTACGTGGGAAAGGTATCACATCACGAATATTGGTCATACCGGTAACAAACAGCAACAACCGTTCAAAACCAAGTCCAAAACCAGAATGAGGACATGAACCAAACTTGCGGGTATCCAGATACCACCACATATCCTTCATCGGAATTCCCAGTTCCTGAATGCGGGTCATCAATTTGTCATAATCAGCCTCACGTTCAGACCCACCTATTATTTCGCCAATCTTCGGGAATAATACATCCATTGCACGCACCGTCTTTCCATCCTCATTCTGCTTCATATAGAATGCTTTGATTTCTTTCGGATAGTCTGTCAGGATTACAGGACGTTTAAAGTGCTCTTCCACCAAATAACGTTCATGTTCAGAGGCTAAGTCTACTCCCCAATATACCGGGAATTCAAATTTATGACCTTTTACTACAGCTTCCTCCAGTATCTTGATACCTTCCGTATAAGGCAGACGGACAAATTCTTCCTTCAGCACGCCCTGCAAACGTTCTATCAATCCTTTATCGAACATATCGTTCAAGAACTTCACATCATCATAGCAGTTGTCAAGCGCCCACTGTACACAATATTTAATAAAGTCTTCGGCCAAATCCATATTATCAGTAATATCATTGAACGCAACCTCAGGTTCAATCATCCAAAACTCGGCCAAGTGACGCGGCGTATTGGAGTTCTCCGCACGGAATGTAGGTCCAAATGTATAAATAGCCCCCAAAGCAGTAGCAGCCAATTCACCTTCCAACTGTCCGGAAACCGTCAAACTGGCTTGTTTGCCAAAGAAATCATCATCATAAATAATCGCTCCGTTTTCATCTTTCTTCAAATCATAAAGATTCTTGGTAGTAACCTGGAACATCTGTCCCGCACCTTCACAATCGGATGCTGTGATAATAGGTGTATGAAAATAGAAGAAACCACGTTCATGGAAGAACTTATGGATAGCGATAGCCATGTTGTGGCGGATGCGGAATACAGCTCCAAATGTATTGGTACGGGGACGCAAATGAGCGATCTCACGAAGAAACTCCATCGTATGACCTTTCTTCTGTAACGGATAAGTATTATCACAAGTACCTAATACTTCGATTCCACGCGCTTGAACTTCGGCAGCCTGACCAGAGCCAATGGATTCGGTCAACTCACCGTTCACACTGATACATGCACCGGTGGTGATCTGCTTCAACATTTCTTCGTCAAAGTTTGCCAAATCAACAACAATCTGCACATTATTTATTGTAGAACCGTCATTCAGGGCGATAAAATTTACCTGTTTGCTACCGCGGCGGGTACGAACCCAACCTTTTACATTGACCATCGCACCAAAATCACGGCGCTTCAGCAAGTCAACAATCTTTGTTCTACTAATTTTTTCCATTGTTTTGTCTCTTTATTGTTTATTATTCAAATGAGCCCATGCGGAGCATGTTCACTTCTTGTTCCGTCAGGTAACGCCAGTCACCGCGACGCAAACCTTTTTTAGTCAGGCCAGCAAAATAAACGCGGTCCAGCTTGATTACCTTATATCCCAAGGATTCAAAAATACGACGCACAATACGGTTCTTTCCGGAATGGATTTCAATACCGACTTGTGATTTGTCTGTTTCCGATGCATAGCTGATGGCATCTGCATGGATCTCTCCATCATCCAATGTCACACCTGCTGCAATCTGGTCAAGATCTGCCTTGGTTACATTCTTATCACAATATACATGATAAATCTTCTTCTTCAAATACTTAGGATGAGTCAGCTTGGAAGCCAAATCACCATCGTTAGTTAACAGTAATACACCGGTAGTATTACGATCCAAACGCCCAACTGGATAAATACGCTCCTTACAAGCACCTTTCACAAAATCCATTACAGTCTTACGTTCCTGAGGATCATCAGAAGTAGTCACACAATCCTTCGGTTTATTCAACAAAATATAAGTTTTACGTTCAATACTTACCGGTTCGTCATGGAACTTCACTTCGTCAGTACGCTTGATCTTAGTACCTAATTCGGTTACCACTTCACCATTTACACTGACTACACCTGCTGTAATAAACTCATCAGCCTCACGACGGGAACATATACCTGCATTAGCCAAGAACTTGTTCAGACGAATCGGCTCATTTGGATCGGTCAATATATCTTTATATTCAATCTGTTTCTTCAGACTATACTTTGCATTCGGGTTATAATCAGCCGTACGGGGGCGATAGGGACGATTGTATCCACCACCTTGATAACCACCGGTACGAGGACGATAAGGACGGTCGCCGCCTTGATTATACGCCGGTACGAGGACGCGGAGTGTAAGAACGCTGTTCACCACCTTCACCGCTGTTAAAACGGGGACGCGGAGTATATGGACGCTGCTCGCCACCTTCCGCGATTA
>ENA-OQDD01000011-OQDD01000011.1-human-gut-metagenome-genome-assembly--contig:-NODE-11-length-61918-cov-4.053713_pt1 | contig 61918 bp, 75 predicted proteins | sample MGYA00242507_ERZ504598 | MGnify/ENA primary metagenome ERZ504598 (study PRJEB26092, sample SAMD00036318) | human gut metagenome | host: Homo sapiens | study: EMG produced TPA metagenomics assembly of...
CCATGGGCCTGACCCCGCTCGAGGCTCATGATGGGTGGCCGTACCGGCGATATCGATCCGGCCGTCGTCTTCCACCTGATCCGCAACGCCACATGAACGTGGACGAGCTCGACGCTCTGTTCAACAAGCGTTCCGGCATGATGGGCATGACCGGCTTCGGCGACCTCCGTGAGGTTCACCGTCTGGTCGCCGAAGGCAACGAGGACGCCAAGCTGGCTCTCGATGTCTACGTGCACCGCATCGTCGGCTACATCGGCAACTACACCGCTCAGATGGGCGGCGTAGACGTGATCACCTTCACCGCAGGCGTCGGCGAGAACGATGACGTGGTCCGCAAGATGGTGTGCGACAAGCTCGCCCCGTTCGGCGTCAAGCTGGACGAAGAGAAGAACGCCACCCGTTCCAAGGAACCGCGCATCATCTCCACCCCGGATTCCAAGATCACCATCTGCGTCATTCCGACCAACGAGGAGCTGGCAATCGCCCGCAAGTCCGCGGCAATCGCAGAAGCAGGCGAAGACACTTACGGCAACGTCTTCTCCAAGTGAGCGAGGAGATCCCGCAGTCAAATGATTGACGGGACCGTATGAAGAGGACCGTACGTTCCATTGGAATCAAATCCAATGCCAATGGGACGTACGGTCCTTTCTTTTTCGAATAATCCTTATGTTTCACCGCTTTTAAGGTTTCGATCGCCGAACGTTTCCAATCGTCCCAGACAATGACTTTCCATATCTGTTCATGGTCCGCATAATGGGGGAGGGGCTGGTAGTACGATACGAAACGTTGTTCCTATTACGCACATACGTCGCATGTTGAGAGAAGCGGTTGATTGTTGTGGTAAGACGTCGTTTTGTCGGTCTGAATGGCCTCAAGGGCATCGCCTTGATCGCGATAGTGTTGTATCACTGCGACCAGGGCACTCTGCGGGGCGGATTCCTAGGTGTTGACATATTCTTCACCATTTCAGGTTTTCTGATTTTCTCGTCGTTGCTGAATCATATTGATTCCGGCAAGGGAATAGGTTTCAAGGAATATTACCTCAAGCGTCTGCGCAGAATATACCCGGCGTTGATTCTGATGATTCCCGTCACCGTATCGTTGGCATGGTTCATCAACCAAGACATGTTGGTGGACATTAACAACCAGATAGTGACGGCTATGCTGGGTTGTTACAACTGGTATGCCATCGGCAGTGGCGCCAGCTATTTCTCGCAGATGAATCCAGACATGTTCCGTCATCTGTGGTTCATGTCGGTGCTGATGCAGTTCTATCTGTTGGCTCCTTTGCTGATCTACCTGCTTCGAAAAATTCTGGTACGTTGGGTGCCGGTGGCGGTACTTGCCGGACTTGCCGTGTGCAGTGCGCTTTCCATGGGATTGCAGTATCACCCGGGAACCGATCCAACCAGAGTGTATTTCGGTTCGGACACACATGCCATGGGACTTTGGCTAGGTGCCATGCTGGCATGGCTGCTGATGATCATACGGCGTGGCAACGGTCGTCCGGAAGAAACGGCGATCATGGAACGCGCTCGTCTGGTCTGGAGCAAGATCGGCCCTGCGGCGGCTTTTGTGGCATTACTGATTCTGTTATGGATGATGCAGCACGTTGAGCAGGGTCCTGCTGCCTTCTATGGAGGGATTTTCGCGGCTTCGCTACTTTCAGTGGTTCTGGTCGCCGGTTCCATTCCTTTCGGATCTTGGATGCAGGATCTGCTGGTGTTCAAACCATTTGATGTGGCCGGCCGATATTCATACGGCATTTACCTGTGGCATTGGCCTTTATGGTTGTTCACCAAGGCGATGTTCCCCCAGTGGGGTGCTCGGCATCTGGGATGGATGCTGCTAATCACACTCGCTCTTACCGCATGTTGTACCGCCATGTCGTGGAAGTTGGTAGAACAGCCCGTCGCCCGTGGCGGATTTATCGCATGATTCGCCCGCTGCCAGAAAACGGAATGTGGGATGTAACCAGATGCTGGATTACGATCGCCGTGGTATTGAGTACATGCTTGATGTCCGGATACGCGGTAGCCAACGCACCAAAGCAGACCAGTGTGGAACGCGCGTTGGAAGAGAATGCGAAAATGCTGAAAGAGCAGCAGGGCATGCACCTCGACTTCGATAGGAAGCATCCGCCAGCGCCCAAGAAACCCGCATACACCATGCCTGACGGGCAGCAGATGGTCGCATTCGGTGACTCGGTGATGCTTGCCTCCAGTAAAGGTTTGCAATCCGTTTTTCCCGGAATCACTGTTGATGCGGAAACCTCACGTTCGATGACCAAGGCATTGGGACTTATAGACCAAGCCAAAAGCCAGCCGGAAGGATTGCGCCAATGGGTGCTGGTCGGCTTGGCTACGAATTCAGCGGTGACCGATGGCCAACTCAATGACATACTGAACGACATTGGACCGGATCATGTGCTTGTGCTGATTAATGCGCATGCCCCCGTGTCTTGGGTCCCCGGAACGAACGACGCGTTGAGCAACTTCGCGGCCGCCCATTCCGACAACGTTGTTCTCGTTGACTGGGACGCTACGATTTCGGCGCATCCTGATGAGCTTGCCGGAGATGGTATTCACCCTGGCATGTCCAATACGCTGTACGCCCAGGCTGTCAAGGATGCGATTGCGAACTGGATCAAGCAAGGGCACTGAAACATCCTTCTTGCGAATCGCGGCAAAGCAGTTTTGCGATGAATATGAGGAATCCCCCTGACTCGTTTGAGCAGGGGGATTCCTCATAACCTTTTAGGATCTGAACGGACTCAGTCTTCCTGATGCTGCGGAGCCGACAGAAAATGCTCTTCACTCGGCAGCAGAGCATTCAACAGCACGGCCACAACGAACGCCACGGCGATGCAATTGGATGCGAAGATGGACTGGAACAGCGGCGGGAAGTTGACGAAAATGTCGCCGACCTGCGTGAAACCGATACCGATGGTGAGACTCAACGCCGCAATGGTGATGTTGCGCTGCGTATAGCCGGCCTCGGAAATCATCTGGAAGCCAGACAGGATGATGTTACCGAACATCATGATGGTGCAGCCACCAAGCACGGCCTGCGGCAGGGAATTGAACACTTCCGCCACGGCAGGCACGAAGCTGGCTATCACCAGAATCAGACCACCGGAAAGAATCACCTTACGGTTGACGACCTTGGTCATGGCGACCAAGCCGATATTCTGTGCGAACGACGTCAACGGCAAGCAGCCGAACAGGCCGGAGACGGAGGAGATGAGACCGTCGCCTGCAATGGCGCCCGCAGTCTCCTTATCGGTAGGCTGACGGTCGAGACCAACCTTGGTGAGCGCAGCGGTATCGCCCAGCACCTCAACGGAAGACACGACATACAGCAGGGCGAAGGAGATGATCGCGCCCGGATCGAATTCAAGCTGGAACGGCATGAAATGCGGCACGGACACAACCTGCAGATTCGCGAAACCAGAGAAATCGACCTTGCCCATGAAAATCGCGACAACATAGCCGACAACCAAGCCGAACAGCACGGAAAGCTGCTTGGCGGTACCCTTCATCAGCAGCTGGAACGCCAAGCAGGCGACCAGCGAAATCAGACCGAGCGTGAGATTCTGCCAGCTTCCGAAATCCTTAGCGCCGGAACCGCCGCCGAAACTGGTGGCACCAACGGAAAGCAGTGAGAAACCAATCGACGTAACCACAATCGCGGATACGATCGGCGGTACGAAGCGACGCCAATACTTGGCGGTCAAACCAAGCACAACCTCCAACAGGCCACCAAGCACAACCGCGCCGGCGACCGCGCCGTAGCCTTGGTTCTGGGCGATCGACATGGCAGCAGCCACATAGGTGAAGGAAATGCCAGTGACCATCGGCAGGCGGGAGCCGATCAGCCACACGCCATACAGCTGAAGGCAGGTGCCCAGACCTGCCACCAGCAGACCGGCCTGAATAATCGTGGCAGACTGCTCGGCACTCATGTTGCGGCGGAAGCCACCAAGAAAATCGGAGCCAGATTGGCCACGAACATCGCCATGACATGCTGCAGGCCGAACGGGATGCCCTTCCAGAACGAAACAGGCGCGTCCAAGCTGCTAAGCGCTTCAAAGGAAACGCCCTTCTTCTCGTTCGTGTTGTCTTTCTTCTTCTCTTCTCTCACAATGAATCCTCTCTCATTCATGCTGCGATGAGTAACAGGTTGTAATGGTTTCTGATGCGCGCCCGTGAGATGCGACGATCAGGAGCGGAATTCGATGGTACCGGTTTCCGGATCCATCGACTCCACGATTGCCAGGGAATCAACGTCGTATCCCGCTGCGCGCAGCTCATCGCCGCCGCCCTGGAAACCCTTCTCCACCGCGATGCCGATGCCCTCGACCGTCGCTCCGGCATCATGGCACAGATTGATCAGGCCCTTCAGAGCCTTGCCGTTGGCCAGGAAGTCATCAAGCAACAGCACATGGTCGCCCTCGTTGAGATACCTCTTGGACACGATGACGGGGAATTCCTTCTGCTTGGTGAAGGAGTAGACGGTGGTGGTGTACTGGTCGCCATCGAGATTGATGGACTGCGCCTTCTTGGCGAACACCACAGGCGCATTGCCGAAATGACGCGCGGCAACACAGGCGATACCAATGCCGGAAGCTTCAATGGTCAGGATCTTGTTGATGGTTTTACCGGCAAAATGTTCCGCCCAAGCGGCACCCATGTGGTCGAACAATTCGACATCGCACTGGTGGTTGAGGAAAGCATCCACTTTCAGCACATTACCTGGCTTGACGGTACCCTGCAGGCGAATGCGCTCTTCGAGCTCCTTCATGAATCCCCTTAGATTGTTGGCCGCATAAGGCGGCGTTGATGTTGACATACGGTGAACCGCATATAAACGTTCAGCATACGCGCGTCAATTGACCATGCGAGTGTTGCGCTGACCTGCATGTGTGATAGACATGAATTTCGCAGTAATCGACTTCGAATCTTCATGGAAAGAGGAACCGGTGGAGCAGAATATGGGACCAGTCCTGTGCGATCCGCAAAGTCTGATCAAGGACCTCAATCCGCAGCAAATGGAAGCGGTGAAGTACTACGGACAAGCCCTGCTCATCGGAGCTGGTGCCGGATCCGGTAAGACCCGCGTGCTCACCAGACGCATCGCATGGCTGCTGGCACATGGTTTTTGGGCGAGCAGCATTCTCGCCATCACCTTTACGAACAAGGCCGCGGCCGAAATGCGCGAACGCCTTGCGTCCCTCGTAGGGCCTGAAGCCGAACACATGTGGATCTCCACCTTCCATTCCGCGTGCGTGCGCATCCTCCGACGTGACGGCAAGGAAATCGGTCTTACCTCAGGATTTTCCATTTATGACACGGCTGATTGCGAACGCTTGGTCAAGCTCATCAGCGGCGATTTGAACATCGATACGAAGCGGTATACGCCGCGCATGCTATTGGGCAAGATCTCGGATTGCAAGAATTCGTTGATTTCATGGCAGGACCAGCTGAAAAGCGTGAACTGCGACTACAAGCCAGGCCAGCGCGGATATCAGGTTTCGGCCGGCGACGTCGACGAGCTGGTCGCCGTGATGTATGCGGAGTACCAGTACCGTCTGGCCATGCGAATGCCGTGGATTTTGACGATCTGATCATGCGCACCGTCGAATTGTTCCAGCGTTGCCCACAGGTGAGCGAATATTACCGGCATAAGTTCCGTTATATTTTCGTGGACGAGTATCAGGACACCAACCATGCGCAATATGTGCTCGTACGTGAGCTTTCCGGCATTGATTCGGGAGAACAGCCCGATCCACATATGCGAGGAGCAGGCCGTGTCGGACCGTCTTGGATTACGGTGGTGGGCGATTCCGACCAGTCGATTTATGCGTTCCGAGGCGCGGATATTCGTAATATTCAGGATTTCGAGCAGGATTTCCCTAACGCGAAAACCATCATGCTCGAACAGAATTATCGTTCGACGCAGACCATTCTCGACGCAGCCAATGCGGTGATCGCAAGAAATGAAAATCGTAAGCCGAAAAAACTGTGGACGGCACTTGGCGAAGGCGACAAAATCGTCGGATACGCGGCCGACAACGCGCAGCAGGAAGCCGGATGGATCGCCAACGAAATCGCACGAATCCACAACGAGGAAGGCGTGGCGTATCGCGACATCGCCATCATGTATCGAGCCAACGCGCAATCACGCTCGCTCGAAGAGGCCATGATCAATGCCAACCTGCCGTATCAGCTCGTCGGCGGCACCAAATTCTACGAACGCAGGGAAATCAAGGATGCGCTCGCGTATTTGCAGGCCATCGTGAATCCTGCGGACAATGTGAACGTTCGACGTATCCTCAATGTGCCGAAGCGCGGACTGGGCGTTCGCGCGGAAGGACTCGTTGCCTCGTATGCTGATGCCCATGGCACCACTTTTTTCGAAGCGATCGAACATATGGAACAGATCGAAGGCATGTCCACGCGCACGACGAAACCGTTGAGTGCGTTCCGAGACATGATGCATGAGCTTGCGGCTTTTGCGAAGGACCATGACACGAAGCCATCCGAAGTGGTTGCCGAAGTGCTTGCCAAGAGTGGGATTTTGGAAGAGCTGCAGCGCTCCGAGGATCCGCAGGACGCTTCCCGCGTCGATAATCTTTCCCAGCTGCAATCAGTGGCGGCGGAATTCGAGCAGGACACGCCAGACGCCACATTGGCGGGATTTTTGGAAACCACCGCGTTGGTGGCCGATTCCGACCAATTGCCAGGGAGAACGAAGATTCCGGCAAGGTGACGATGATGACCCTGCATACCGCAAAGGGTCTGGAATACCCGTATGTGTTCCTGACCGGCATGGAGCAAGGCACATTCCCACACCAGCGTGCCATGGAAGACACCAGCGAACTGGCAGAGGAGCGCCGTCTCGCCTACGTGGGCATCACTCGCGCGAAGCGACGCCTGTATGTGACACGCGCGGCCGTACGCGCGCAATGGGGGCAAGCCAGCGACATGATGCCCAGTCAGTTCCTCGATGAGATTCCAGACGAACTGATTGATTGGAAAAGACGCGAAGCCGGCGCCGAACGCATGCGTGCCAGCTGGCAGGATGACGACGACGAGTTCGGCGGCTGGGACGATGATGACGATTTCGGATCGATGTCATTCGGCGGTTCCTCGTATGGAAGTCGGATTATGGTTCCTCATACGGTTCCGGCTCGCGGTGGTCTCGTTCCTCATACGGATCGTCTTCATATGGGGCAGGGCGCTCGCAGTACGGCGGCCCGGCTACGCAGGCTCATCATCCTCGTATGGTTCCACATCCCGGCGCTCGTGCGGAGGATCGGGAACCGGTTCCTCATATGGCTCGTATGGTTCGTATGGCTCCGGCAAGTCAGGAGGGAAATCGGGCAAGGTCACCACGCGACGTGTCAAGCCGAAAACAAGCCTGTGGATTTAACCAAATCCTCATCCGCAGGCCCGGCCGGTAGCCATAATGATCTGAACATTGCAGACGTGCATGTCGGCGACAAGCTTACGCATGATCATTTCGGGTTGGGTACGGTCATTGAAACGCAGGACAAGGGCATGAATTCGGTCATTACCGTTGATTTTGGCAATGGTGAGGTCAAGCGTCTGCTGTTGCGTATGGCACCCATTGAAATGCTATGACGGAGATGAAGAACGGATGAAATCTCCTCTGTAGCACGAAAAGGAGGAAAAAACAAGACTTTCTTTTTCAAAGAGACCCTGCAATAATCGGCGGTGTTTGTCTTATTTTGAGAGGAAGCTATGAATAAGAAACTGTACGCAGGCATTTCGCAGATCGTGCTCGGCATCTTGATCGCCATCGCGCCGCAGACCTTCGCTCACGTATGCGCGGTCAAAGAAACGCCGATGGCATGTCATTACACGGCTCAGGCCGCGCTCGGCATCGGCATCGTGATCGTGGCGCTTGGCATTGTCGGCCTGTTCGTATCCGATCAGACCCGCGCCGGTCTTGACCTCGCCAATGCGGTGCTCGGCGTGCTGACCATCGCCGTGCCGACCGTGCTCATCGGCGTGTGCAAGGGTGCCATGATGCGCTGCCATATGGTCACCTTGCCGACGCTGATCGTGCTCGGCGTGCTGCTGGCTGTACTTGCGGCAATCGCGGCATATCTCGATCTCAAGCCGGCGAAGCGCGCCTGACCCAATATGACGCAACACATCACCCTTGGCGGGTTGCCCCTGGTCAATCTCAAACGCAAACCGTTTCGTACCGCGGCGCTCACCATCGTCGTCGCCATGCTTACCGTGGCCTTCTATGGTGGTTCACTGTTGTCCATGAACCTTGAAGCCGGCTTGAACAGCATGCAGGAACGTATGGGCGCCGATCTCATGGTCACGCCGCAAAACACCAAAAACGAAGCCGAAGCGTTGCTGACCAACGGATCGGCAAGCACGTTCTACTTCACCAACGAGATCACCGACGAAGTGGCAAAAGCCGACGGCATCGACGAAATCACGGAACAAACATATATCTCATCGTTGGCCGCCGCATGCTGCGACGAGAAAGTCCAGATCATCGGATTCAACCCCGATACCGACTTCGTGATCACCCTTGGATCGCATCGCAGTTCGACGGCACGCTCCAGCGCGGCCAGATCGTTGCAGGAGCCAGCATCAGCGTGTCGGGCAACAACACGGTCAAACTCTATGGGCACGAATTCCCCGTGGCGGCGCAACTCGCCAATACCGGCACGTCGCTCGACGATTCCGTGTTCGTGAACATGCAGACCGTTCCCGACGTGGTCGGATATTCCGCCAAGGTGGGGCATGCCGCCATTCCGGAAGAATATGCCGACAAAGCCGTTTCCGCCGTGCTCATCAAGGTCAAGGACGGTTACTCCGCCCAGCAGGTCGCTTCGAACATCACCAAAACAACAGGAATCAAAAGCCTCGGATACGTGTATCCGGGGGGCATCACAGCCACAACGAAATCCAATCTGAACGTGATCATTCGCTACGTGACCCTTTTCGTCGCGGTGTTCTGGGTCATGGGGCTGATCGTGCTGCTTGCTGTGTTCTCGTCCGCCATGAACGAACGTAAACGTGAATTCGCCGCGTATCGCATTCTTGGTGCCAATCGTTCCACTTTGGTCGGCATCATCGTGAAGGAATCGGCCATGATCGGAGCTTTGGGCGGTGTGATAGGCATTGCGGTCGCGTCGCTGGCGATTTTCCCGTTCAGCACGCTTATCGGACGGCAGCTGCAGTTGCCGTATCTGCAAACCAACATGTGGAATGTGTTGGCATTGATCGCAGTGAGTTTCGTGTTCGCGGTGCTTACCGGACTGCTCGCCTCCGTGACGACGGCGGTGAAACTTTCCGCTCCCGAAACCTATCTGACTTTGAGAGAAGGTGAATGATGGCGGAAAACACGGTTCTCGAAGTACAAGAGCTCACTCGCGAGTTCACCCGTCGCGGCAAACCGTTCGCAGCCGTGGACCATGTGGATTTCAGGCTGGGCCAAGGCGAGTTCGTGGCGATCGTCGGCCGTTCGGGCAATGGCAAAAGCACATTGTTGAATCTCATCACCGGACTGCTGAAACCCACATCGGGCTCTATCGACTTGGACGGCAATGACGTGACGCGGTTGAACGACAAACAAATGTCAGTCGTACGCAATCGGATCGTCGGATTCGTCACGCAAAGCCAGACATTGCTGCCGAACCTCACGGCACTCGACAATGTGATTCTTCCTTCCGTGCTGTGCAACGGCAAAACGGCGCAGCGCGATGTTGAGATACCTGCGGATTCGTCTGATGCGAAATCAGTGGAAGAAACCGTATCCGACGCATCTTCCGAACAGACGGTTGACGACGGACTTCCGGACGTCATCGCGGCGGCTCCGGTATCGAAAACACACAACGATCCCGTTCAGGACCATGCCATGGAACGTGCGCACGCATTGCTGCGCCGACTGCAGGTCGACGATTTGGCGGAATGCTACCCGAAAGAGCTTTCCGGCGGCGAAATGAGACGCGTCAGCATAGCGCGAGCTCTGATGAATGGTCCGAAACTTCTGATAGCGGACGAACCCACCGGAGATCTGGATGCCGAAAGCACTGCCATCGTCATGCGGCTGCTGCAGGAAGTGGCGCACGACGGCACCGCAGTGTTGATGGTCACCCATGATCCGGATGCCTTGACGTATGTGGATCGAATCTATCGCATGGACAGGGGAGTGCTGGCTGAAGCATAGCGGCGCATGATGGCATGACATGCCGAAGAGGGCGAAACGACGAGCTCGTCCCGCCCTCATGTGTATTATTAACGATTGGTGTGCGCCCGCAAGGGAGCATACCGTCTGGAGTCTTAGCCCATCAGTGGGTCGGCGGCCGATACGAGCTGTTTACGGCACGTGTTCAAGTCGTTCGTGCGCATGCACGAAGAAGCACTGGAGAGGCTGGCTCAGCGCATATCGGAAACCGGTGTGCGCTCCGTTCAGACAACGACAGAACAAACAAAGGATTAAACCAATGACGAACGTTCAGCGTTCTCGCCGTCAGGTGCGCCTTTCCCGCGCCCTCGGCATCGCTCTGACCCCTAAGGCTCAGCGCATCTTCGAAAAGCGTCCGTACGCTCCGGGTGAGCACGGCCGCACCCGCCGTCGCACTGAGTCCGATTACGCAGTGCGTCTGCGCGAAAAGCAGCGTCTTCGCGCTCAGTATGGCATCTCTGAGAAGCAGCTTCGCGCCGCTTACGAGAAGGGCACCCACACCGCCGGCCAGACCGGTAACGCCATGCTGATCGATCTCGAGACCCGTCTCGACGCCCTGGTCCTGCGTGCAGGCTTCGCCCGCACCACCGCTCAGGCACGTCAGTTCGTGGTTCACCGCCACATCCTCGTTGACGGCAACATCGTCGACCGCCCGTCCTATCGCGTCAAGCCTGGCCAGACCATTCAGGTCAAGGCCAAGAGCCAGACCATGGTTCCGTTCCAGATTGCGGCCGAAGGCACTCACCGCGATGTGCTGCCGCCGGTTCCGGGCTATCTGGACGTCAACCTGCCTTCCCTGAAGGCCACCCTGACTCGCAAGCCTGAAGCCGAGGAAATCCCGGTGCAGGTCAACATCCAGTACGTGGTCGAATTCTACGCCCGCTGATCTGGATCTACATACTGTAAGAACATACAGTATAAGGACATACAGCAAGAGCCTCGCAATCGTCAGGATTGCGAGGCTCTTCGCTATCTCAAGCGCATGTGCGGCCTTTTTATAAGCAACGGGAAGCCTTCAGTCGCCGATGATGCCGCCTACTATGCCGCTCACAATCGTCATAACAAGTGAGCCAAGCACAGACCATGCGAATCCGTCAATAGTGACGCCCACAGAGAAAAACGACAGCGCCAACCATGACGCAAGCTGCATGAACAGCCAATTGATCACCAGTGCGACCAGTCCGAACGAAATAATCGAGAACGGCAACGCTATGACATGGATAATCGGCTTTATGGAAGCATTGATAAGCGCCATGAACAAGGCGAACGCCGCGATGCCAAGCACAGGGGGCTCGCCAATGGCGTGCATGCCGGGCAGAACCGCAACCATAACGCCCGCCGCGACGGTAAGAATTAGCCAACGTGAAATAAAATGACCCATAACAACATCGTATAGCACGGATTTGCTCAAACCGTGAGGGTAGCATGGAACCCATGTTGCTTCATCTTCATCTTGTCCGACACGGGCAGACGTTTTTCAACCGATATAACAGGTTGCAGGGCTGGTCTAATTCTCCATTGACGGAATCCGGCATCGCCGACGCAGACAAAGCCGCAAACAAACTGAAGGAGTTCGATTTCGCCGCGGCATATTGCTCCGACACCACGCGTGCGCAAATGACAGCCCAGCGCATCCTCGACGTGAATGAGGCCGCAGGACACACCCGCCCCCAACTGGTCAGTGACATGCATTTCCGCGAACAGTTCTACGGCTATTTCGAAGGCCAGGATATGGGCGTGGCGTGGACCGCCGCGGGAGGCCGCACGGTGCGAAGAACTACAACGACATCGTCGCAAAGTTCGGTCTTGGTGCGACCCGCGACTTCCTTAAGGAAGCAGATCCATTCCACGATGCCGAGTCCGACGTGGAATATTGGTCGAGAGTCGAGGAGGGATTCGCGCTGATCGCTTCGAATCCTGCGCTGAGGGACAGTGATGACGTGTTGCAGATTTCCCACGGCAACACGCTGCTGAGCCTTATGCACCGTTTCGCGCCGGAAGGCTATGACCTCAGCGAACGCCCTGCGAACGGATCGGTCACCACGCTCGATTTCGACACCAGTAAGCCTATCGCTGAAGCGGTAACCGTCGTATCGTATAACCAGTGACCGGCGGACGAAACTTGCCTTAGGTCTGGGCTTTTTACTACTGTTATGCGCGTGTTGTGTTCGCGGGCAACCGTGGGACTGAAAAGAGGTACAAGATGGGTGTTGGAGAAATCGCCGGTCTGATTGCGGCAATCGCTTTCGCGATTCTTGCCGGTTTCATGATCTACCCGTTGATTCGTCTCGGCAAACTGTTCGACCAGCTCGCCGAGACAGTCAAAGAAACGGGAGATCATGCGATTCCTGCGCTTGATGAGAGTGTGACCACGGTGCAGCAGGTCAACAAGTCGCTGGAAGACGTCAACAAGATTTCCGCAGCGGCTTCCACAACCGCCAATAATGTCAGCGCCCTGACCGATCTGTATGGATCCTTCTTGGGCAAGCCGGTTATCAAGGTTGCTTCCGCTGCATATGCCCTGAAAACCACCGCGCAGTCCTTCATGAACAAGAAGAACGTCAACAGCAATAACAAGGGGGAGTGATGTTCAAGCGTCTCTTCTGGATCTCCATTGGTGTGGGCATCGGTGCGGTGGCAGTGACCAAAGCACAGGCGTACGTCAAGGCCAACACCCCTGATGCGGCTCGACAATTTCTGTTCGGGCCGGATCAAGATCATGTCGCCGTGCGCACCCTTGAAGGTTTGTTCAATGAGTTCAACGAAACGCGTCGAGCCCGCGAGGCTGAACTTAATACCAAATACGCGGATAAGATCAGCTGATCTTATTCCCGTAACGTACGTTCGGACAACAATCACGAATTCGTTTGAAAGGCACTAGGCCTTTCAGCAAAAAGGAGCTTAATCTCATATGCGCACTTCTGAAATCGCGAAGCGCTATCTTGATTATTTCGAAAAGCACGGCCATCTTATCGTGCCTTCGGCATCGCTGATCTCTCCAAACCCGACCACCCTGTTCACCATCGCAGGCATGGTCCCGTTCATCCCGTACCTCATGGGCGAGCAGACTCCGCCGAAGAGCCGCATGGCATCCAATCAGAAGTGCGTGCGTACCTTGGATATCGACGAGGTCGGCAAAACCACCCGTCACGGCACGTTCTTCCAGATGCTGGGCAATTTCTCCTTTGGTGATTACTTCAAGGAAGAAGCCATCCACTATGCGTATGAGCTGCTGACCACCCCGCAAGACAAGGGCGGCTACGGCTTCGATCCGGAGAAGCTGTGGATGACCACCTTCACCGACGACGAGGAAGCCCGTTCAATGTGGAAGAACGAGGGCGTTGACCCCGAACACATCCAGATCATGGGCATGGAGGACAACTTCTGGACCACCGGCGGCCCTGGCCCTGGCGGTCCGTGCTCCGAGATCTACGTGGATCGCGGACCTGAATACGGTGTGGAAGGCGGCCCGATCGCCGATGAGAACCGTTACATCGAAATCTGGGATCTCGTGTTCGAAAACTACGAGGTCGACAACGTCAAGTCCAAGACCGACCTGCACATCGTTGGCGAGCTCGAGAACAAGAACATCGATACCGGTGCCGGCTTGGAGCGTCTTGCCTATCTGATGCAGGGTAAGCAGAACATCTATGAGACCGACGAGGTCTTCCCGGTCATCGAAGCCGCCCAGAAGCTGTCCGGCCGCACGTATGGCGATGACGAAGCCATGGATGTGCGTTTCCGCATCGTGGCTGACCATGTGCGTTCCGCATTGATGATCATGTCCGATGGCGTACGTCCGTCCAACAACGGTCGCGGCTACGTGCTGCGCCGACTGCTTCGCCGCACAGTCAAGGCCATGCGCGAGCTCGGCGTGACCGATCCGGTCATGCCGACCCTGCTGCCGACCTCCAAGGCAGCTATGGAGCCGAGCTATCCGGAACTCAACGACACCTTCCACGATGTGTCCGAAGCCGCATATGGTGAAGAGGACGCGTTCCGTCGCACGCTGGAATCCGGCACCGAGATTTTCGACCTCGCTGTGGCCAAGGCCAAGGAATCCGGATCCGACGCCGTTTCCGGCGAAGATGCGTTCAAGCTGCACGACACCTACGGCTTCCCGATTGAGATCACCCTCGAAATGGCCGCCGATCAGGGCGTCAAGGTCGATGAGGCGAAGTTCCGCGAGCTCATGGCCGAGCAGAAGAGCCGTGCCCGTGCAGATGCCCTGAAGAAGCGTCACAATGTGGATCTGTCGGTTTATGACGATTTCAAGAAGACGCTGGTCCAGCCCATCGACTTCCTTGGTTACACCGACATGTCCGCCCGCGCCAAGGTGCTGGGCATCATGCAGGAAGGCAAGGGCTCCGTCCCCGCAGTCACCGGTCCGGCCACCATCGAAGTCATTCTCGACCGCACTCCGTTCTATGCGCAGGCCGGTGGCCAGCTCGCCGATCAGGCGAGATCCTTCCGACGATGGTGCTGTGCTCGAAGTCGACGATGTGCAGAAGCCGATCAAGGACCTCATCGTACACCAGTGCCGCCTGACCGAAGGCACGTTGGTTGTCGGCGCCGAAGTCAACGCCAACATCGACCTTGACCGACGCGGTGCCATCGCCCGCGCGCATACCGCGACCCACATGGTGCACAAGGCGCTGCGTGAGGAGCTTGGCCCGCAGGCCACCCAGCGCGGCTCTGAAGACGCGCCGAACCGTTTGCGTTTCGACTTCCAATGGTCCAGCGCCCCGAGCAAGGATGCGATGAACTCCGTCGAGGCGCGTGTCAACGAGAAGCTGCGCGAAAACCTTGCCGTCACCACGCAGGAGATGAAGTTCGACGACGCCATCGCCTTGGGTGCCATGCACCTGTTCGGCGAGAAGTATGGCGACGTCGTGCGCGTGGTCTCCATCGGCGAAGATGGATGGAGCCGTGAGCTTTGTGGTGGTACCCATATCGACCATGTGGCAAGATCGGTGCCATCAACATCATGTCCGAAGCCTCCATCGGCTCCGGCGTGCGTCGTGTCGATGCGGTTGTGGGCGAAAGCGCTTATGAGTCAACGCTCGCGAGCATGCGCTGGTCTCACAGCTTTCCGACATGGTCAATGCCCGTCCGGACGAGCTTGCCGACCGTGTGAACGCACTGCTTGCCAGGCTCAAGGAATCCGACCGTCTCTTGCGACCATGTACGAATCCCAGCTTGCGGCTTCCGTGCCTGCTTTGGTTTCCGAAACCAAGGCATCCCAGGCTCCGGTCAAGGTGGCAGCGAAGAACGTCGAGCACTTCGGCTCTTTCGACGCGCTGCGCAAGACCGTGCTGGATGTGCGCGGACAGCTTGGTGAGGAATTCCCGGTTGTGGTGGCTCTCGCCGGTGTGAACGAGGAAGGCAAGCCTATGGTTGCCGTGGCCACTAACGAGGCTGCACGCAAGCAGGGTATCAAGGCCGGCGATTTGGTTCGTGGCGCTTCCAAGATCCTTGGCGGTGGTGGCGGCGGCAAGCCGGACTTCGCCCAGGGTGGCGGCGCGGATGCCACCAAGATCAATGAGGCGCTTGAGGCTTTGGCCAATCAGGCATGAAGCTGAACCACCAAGCATGGTTTGGCTTGGCATTGATTTAGGTGATGCCAGGGTTGGACTCGCACTGTCTGATCCTGGCATCACTCTTGCACACCCCGCAGGCAATATTCAGGTCTACGGGGATTCGTTCCGTGCATTGGACGAGGTCGTGGACGTCATCGAAGACGAATCGGTCGACCATGTGGTAGTCGGATTGCCGTTGCTACTAAGCGGAGAAGAAGGCAAAAGCGCGAAAAAAGCACGGCGATGGACTGTTAATCTTGAGAAGAGACTGCGTGTCGCAGTAGATGATGAGAACTATGCGCTAAAGGAAGTGCCGTCCATCGAATTGGTGGATGAGCGTCTAACTACGGTGACTGCACATCATCAGCTATTCGATGCGCAGGTCGGTGGACGAAAGCACCGTCCGATGGTCGACCAGCAGTCTGCAGTGGTGATATTGCAGACGGCCATCGACCGAAGAGAGAGACCAGAGGAGAGAGGCCTGTGACTGATAATCTCGACGATTTTTTCTCCGATAACGCGCAATGGGTGAATTCGTCGGATGATGCATCCTTCGTTTCGGCAATGCCTCCGCAACCACCGAAATCACGTAAGGACATGCGTCGTCACCGTGAGCAGAAGCGTCGTCGCCGCTATATCACCATTATCGCCGCTCTGGTGGTGATCGTGCTGATCGGTGTCGGCGGATTCTTCGGCGTGCGCGCGCTGAAACATTGGAAGGCCGTGAACGAAGCGAATTCTCAAAGCCAAATCGAGGATTACACGGGCCCAGGCGATAAAGGCGTGACGTTTGTCGTGGAATCCGGGCAGGGAGCCGCGGAAATCGCGGACAACCTTGTTAAAGCTAAAATCGTCAAATCCGCAGCCGCCTTCACTTCCGCAGTAAGCGGAGCTGGCGCCACGTTGTATCCGGGATCATACGCATTGAGGACGCATATGAGGGCGTCCGATGTGGTCAAGGTGCTTTCTGACCAAAGCCAGGCCGGCGGTTTTGCCGAAGTGCGTGCGGGTGAACGTGTGTCGGACGTCATCGAAAATGCGGCGAGTGTGTCCGGCTTGGATGTTTCACAGTTCCAAGCGTGATGGACGGTGGCGGTGCTGGAATCCTTCCTGACGAGGCCGGCGGCAAATTCGAGGGATGGCTTGAACCAGGCAGCTACAATGTGCAAAACAAGTCAGCGGAAGACATCATCAAGGAAATGGTCGACGCGCGAGTGAGCAAACTCGATTCCTTGGGCGTACCTACAGGCAGCGAACGTGAGCGCATCCTGAATATCGCATCCATCGCGGAGGCGGAAGTCGGCAGCGAAAAATACTACGGCCAGGTGGCAAGAGTGATTCTCAACCGTCTTGACGCCGATATGGCTCTCGGCATGGATACCACGGTCGCCTACGGTCTTGGTATTTCCGCAAGCCAGTTGACCGATGACCAGTTGGGCGATGACAGCAACGCGTACAACACCAGAATCCACAAGGGACTGCCGCCCACGCCAATCAGCAACCCTGGAGATGGCGCGATCACAGCAGCCGTCAATCCTCCGGACGGCAAGTGGCTGTACTTTGTCACCACAAACCTGCAGACCGGCGAAACGAAATTCGTGGAAACCGAAGATGAGTTCTGGCAGATTCGCGACGAGTACAAGAACAACAACGAGAACGCGAACTGATCTCAGAATAAAACGCCAATCGCAATGCCTATCGCCCCAGCTGCCACAAGCGCTGGGGCGAACGGCGTTTTACCGGCATATGCGGTATGCTTCTGCGGATCGAAACGTGTCCACAAAACGAGCCATAACAAGCCGACCACACCAATCGCAAGCCACCAAAACACCACGGCGAACAGACCGAACATGCCGACTGCCAATCCCATCAGCAAGGTGGCGGTGACATCGCCAAAACCCAATGAACCAGGTTTCACCAAAGCGAGCGCGCATTGCAGTACGGCCGACAGTACGGCGAAGAGTATTGCCTGCAATGCCAGGTACAGAGTGTTGATGGAAAGCGCGTATATGAGGTTTACGATGATTTGCGCTGTGCATCCGGTGGCGATCCAGGCGCGTGGAATGCGGCGTGAACGGATGTCTTCAACGCTGATGCCAGTCCACAAAGCAGACTTGGCAGGCAAATCATATACCACATACCGTTAAGATAGTCCACTAGTTGCATTCGTGAGAAAAGGAGTTGGCATGTTGCGTTGGCAGACAGCAGGCGAGTCGCATGGTGAGGCGCTTGTCGCCATGATTGAGGGATTGCCCGCGGGCGTCATATCACCACGGAGGATATTGTTGGCGCGTTGGCGCGTCGTCGTCTTGGGTATGGTCGTGGCGCGCGTATGAAGTTCGAGCAGGACAAGGTTCGTATGCTGACTGGTGTGCGTTTTGGTGAGACGATTGGTTCTCCGGTGGCCATCGAGATCGCCAACACCGAGTGGCCGAAGTGGACTGAGGTGATGAGTGCGGATCCGCTTGATCATGAGCTTGCTCGTGAGGGCCGCAATGCCCCGTTGTCTCGCCCGCGTCCGGGGCATGCGGATTTGACTGGCATGCGTAAGTATGGTTTTGATGATGCTCGTCCGGTGTTGGAGCGTTCTTCCGCGCGTGAGACGGCTTCGCGTGTGGCGTTGGGTGAGGTTGCCAAGCAGTTCTTGGAGCAGGCGTTCGGTATTCGTACCGTTTCGCATGTGCTTTCCATTGGTGGCGCAGGTATTACCGATCCGCAGCAGGCCACGCTTCCCAAACCGGAGGATCTTGAGGCGTTGGACGCTTCTCCGGTGCGCACTCTTGACAAGAATGCGGAAGAGCGGATGATTGCCCGTATTGATGAGGCGAAGGAGAACGCCGATACGTTGGGCGGTGTGATCGAGGTTGTGGTGTACGGCGTTCCCGCAGGCGTGGGCACGTATGTTGAATCGGATCGTCGTCTTGATGCTGCTCTTGCCAGTGCGGTGATGGGTATTCAGGCCATCAAGGGCGTGGAGATCGGTGATGGTTTCCTTGAGGCCATGCGTCCGGGTTCTCAGGCTCATGACGAAATGGTGGTGGGCGATGACGGCCGTATTGCGCGTCTAAGCAACCGTGCGGGTGGTATCGAGGGTGGCATGTCGAATGGGCAGCCGATCGTCGTACGTGCGGCGATGAAGCCGATTCCTTCCATTCCGAAGGCGTTGCGTACCGTCGATGTGACCACGGGCGAGCCGGCGCAGGCCATTAACCAGCGTTCCGACAATACTGCGGTTCCGGCGGCGGCTGTTGTTGCCGAGGCGATGGTGCGTTTGACCATCGCGCAGTATGTGCTTGAGAAGTTTGGCGGCGATTGCGTTGCCGAAACCAAGCGTAACGCCGAGCAGTACGTTGCCTCATGGCCTGAGCATATGAGGTGATTCGTCTATGAGTGGTATGCGTGGGCCTGTCGCCGTGATCATCGGCATGATGGGGGCGGGCAAGACTCGTGTCGGCAAGGAAGTGGCGCAGATGATGAATCTGCCGTTCGCCGATGCGGACAATGAGATTGAGCATGATGCCGGAATGCGGATTCCCGAGTACTTCGAAAAGTATGGGGAACCGGAATTCCGGAGGCTGGAAAGCGACGTCGTGCTTGATATGCTCGAGGATTTCGACGGTATCTTTTCCTTGGGCGGGGGAGCGCCGATGACGCTTCCATTCAGGAAGGATTGGCGCAGTATATCGCGGACGGCGGCAAGGTCGTGTATCTTATGGCCGATCCTGAGGAAGCCATGGAGCGGGCAAATCGCGGTGGAGGCCGTCCGATGCTTAATGCGATGCCAATGAGCGTTGGAAGAAGCTCTACAAGGAACGTGACCCGGTGTTCAGGAGCGTGGCGAACGTGCATGTGGGCACGCGTGGCCAGTCTCCCCAAGCCGCGGCGAGAAAGCTGATGGAAATGATTGATCAACGTATAGTCCATGTCACCGGTTCCACCATCGAACCATACGATGTTCGTATCGGAGAGGGTGTGATGGGCCAGCTTGCGCAGGTGTTGGGAAGCAAGCCTGCCAAAGTGGCGCTTATCCACACCCAGCCGGTGCAGCGTCATTCGGACCGTGCGCGTACTTTGTTGCGTCAGGCGGGCTATGATGCGTACGATATTGTGATTCCCGACGCGGAGGCCGGCAAGACCATTGAAGTGGCCAATGGTATCTGGCAGCGTTTGGGGGATGAGGGTTTCACTCGTTCTGACGCGATCGTCGGCCTTGGTGGTGGCGCGGCAACCGATTTGGCGGGGTTTGTGGCTGCCACATGGATGCGTGGCATTCGCTACGTGAACTGCCCGACGTCGTTGCTGGCCATGGTTGACGCTTCGACCGGCGGTAAAACCGGCATCAATACCCCTCAGGGGAAGAACCTGGTCGGCTCTTTCTATACGCCTGCCGGAGTGCTTGCCGATCTGAAATCGCTTGCGTCACTGCCGAACGACATCTTCATCGAAGGATTGGGCGAGGTCGCCAAGTCCGGTTTCATCATGGACCCGGAGATTCTGCAGATCCTCGAGGACCATGCCGGTGAATTGCGTGCCTTCGACGGGTCGACGTTCTTGGATTCCGGCCTGAAGGATGTGGTCGCGGAGCTGATCGAACATACCGTGAGCGTGAAGGCCTACCATGTGTCCGCTGACCTTAAAGAGGCGGGATTGCGCGAATTCCTCAACTATGGGCATACGCTCGGTCATGCCATCGAGAAGCTTGAGCATTTCCGCTGGCGTCATGGTAATGCGGTGGCGGTCGGTTGCGTGTATGCGGCCGAACTGTCGCATCTTCTGGGGTACATCGATCAGGATCTCGTGGACTATCATCGTTCGTTGTTGGGATCTCTGGGGCTGCCTACGTCCTGGAACAATGGCACATGGGATGATGTGCTCGCATTGATGCACCGGGATAAGAAGGCTCGCGGCAATAAGCTTCGTTTCGTGGTGCTTGAGGGCGTCGGCCATCCGATTCATCTTGAGGATCCGCCTGCGGACGCCGTTGAAGAGGCGTTCCGTCGTATTCAGCAGTAAACAAGGTAGGAAGTGGAATATGACTAAAGTAGTGGTCGTCAATGGGCCGAATCTTGGCCGTCTTGGCGTGCGTCAGCCTGACGTGTATGGCAAGCAGGATCTTGAAACCCTGCGTACCCTGTGCGCGCAGTGGGGCAGCGAGCTTGGTCTTGACGTGGAAGTGCGTCAAAGCGATGACGAAGCCGAGATGATCGGCTGGATGCACCAGGCCGCCGACGAGAAGACCCCGGTCGTGATGAATCCGGCGGCTTTCACCCATTACTCCTACGGTCTGGCCGATGCCGCGCATATGGTGATCGATGAGGGATTGCCGCTGATGGAGGTTCACATCTCCAATCCATCCGCACGCGACGAATTTCGCAAGCGTTCCGTGATCTCGCCAGTAGCGACGGGCACTATCACCGGTATGGGGTTCTATGGCTACAAGCTGGCGTTGGATGCGGTGGCGCATCTGTTGGAATCGAAGTGATGATTTTCCGATTTCCCCTTGAGATAGTCTCGGAGGAACTATGAATGCCGGATGCTCTTGATGGGCATCCGGTTGTTACATAGCATTGCATTCGTTTGCAGAAAAAGCTGCAACAATCGCAAATATGATTGCCGTTTTGCGCAACACAATGAATTGTTGCTGAAAGCATTTTCTTTCGCTTGTCCTTCTTTTCCGTATATTGCAATCGGTCACGCTGTTTCATTGCGATGCGCAGCATCTACTGTACGATGAACCCCGATCTAGGGTGCAAACGTATGCACATTCATCGCAGAGTGTGTCTTAGATGATCCGCAGATAACGCGGATGACCATGGCGCATACGTTGTCGAAGGGCGGAACCTGCCATGGGGGCCGGAATTCGATCTCAACGATGAGAACGGAGAACAATGGTCGTTCAGCGAATGAATCGGCCGGCTAGCCGTGCGGTGGCCATAGGCGTCGCCGCCGCCATGGCGTGCGCCACCTTGGTGGCGGTACCGCATATGGCTCAGGCTCAGCCCGAGGCGCAAACGAATGCGAAGAAAGACGTGCAGGTCATCGCCTTCCAGCAGACATGGAACACGGTCGCCAAGGAATGCACGAGCACATACGGTCCGGAAGACGTGGCATACGTCGAGGTGTCGCCGCCGCAGGAATCCATCCAAGGCACGCAATGGTGGACGTCCTACCAGCCGGTAAGCTACAAGCTCGATTCCAAGCTCGGCACGGAAGCCGAATTCAAAAACATGATCAAGCAGTGCAATGCCGTCGGCGTTGACATCATCGCCGACGTTGTGCTGAACCAGACCACCGGTGCGACGTGGCCGACGGCAAGCAGACCGGCGTCGCAGGAACCGAATACAACGGTTCGACCGGCGACTACCCGGGATTTGCCACCGAACAGTATCCGGAAGGCATCACGGCCTCCGACTTCCACAGCTGCTCCAAGAACATCTCCAACTACGCCAACCAGCAGGAAGTTCAGGAATGCCGCCTGAGCTCCATGTGGGACTTCGACTCCGAGAGCGAAAAGGTCCAGGATATTCAATCTGACTATCTTACCGCCCTGTGGAATGCTGGTGTTCGCGGCTTCCGTATGGATGCCGTCAAGCACATCCACACGGACAGCATGAAGGCCATCAAGGAGAAGTTCGCAAAGAAGATCGGCGTGAACGCCGACAGCATCTACTGGATCCAGGAGGTCATCGGGAACTCCTCCGAAGCCGCGGGCATCCAGCCGAGCAACTACGTGCAAAACGGCACGGTGACCGAATTCGGCTTCAAGTCCGAAATGAACCAGGCCTTCAAAGACAAGATCGCAAACCTCAAGGGACTTAATGAGCGGTTGAGCAAGGATCTCGCCTCCGAAGACGCCAACGTGTTCGTCACCAACTGGGACACCGCGCGCAACGAGGGCGCCCTGACCTACAAGGACGGTGCCAAGTATCAGCTGGCCAACGCATTCATGCTTGCCTACGACTACGGCACGCCGCGTCTGCTTTCCGACTACAAGTGGGATGAGAACGACAACGGCGCACCGGGAGCCACCGCCACATCCGTTCCGGACGTGAACATGGATGAGGTCTGTTCCACCAACAGCTCCGACTGGAACTGCGAGCAGCGCTGGACCTCCACCCGAGGCATGATCGCCTTCCGCAACTACGTCAACGGCACCAAGGTCGCCGACTGGCAGGATGACGGCGGCGACAACATCGCCTTCTCCCGCGGGATAAGGGCTTCATCGCCATCAACAACGGCAAGACCGACAAGGACGCCTCCTACACGACATCGCTCGCCGACGGCGAATACTGCAACGTGTACGCCACCATGGACTGCTCCCAGACTGTAAGCGTCAAGAACGGCAAGGTCGAGACCACGGTACCGGCGCATTCCGCCATCGCACTGTATGCAGGCGCCACCAAGGACAGCACCCGGCATCCAGCGTGGCCAACGACCCGTCCGATCCTGACGTGAACCAGGAAGGGGACGAGACCCTGCCCGACGACAGAAGCGTCACCATCTACTACAAGCCCGCCGATTCCAGCTGGAAGAGCCCGAAGGTCCACTACGGTCTTGGCGATGACTGGAACCAGCCGGAAGCCGACATGACCCTCGACGAGCAGGGGTACTATCGCGCCACCATCGACACCAGGGGCAAGAAGATCGACTTCGTGTTTCACGATACCGGCACCGACCAGTGGGAGAACCCGAAGGGCGGCGGCAACTACCACGCCAACGCGGGCATCACGCACGTGGGTGTGGCCGATCAGGCCGCGACCGTGGGTAATCCGGAATCCGTCAACGGCCAGACCCGACTCGTCGTGCACTACAAGCCAGCCAGCGATTCCGATAATCGCGGCGTGTACGTGTGGGGCACAGACGCTGGCGGCTCGAGCCTCTCGGCAGTCAACCATCCCTTCACCGGAGCTGACTGCTGGGGCAAGGTGGCTACGCTGACCTTCGGCGGCAAGTTCGACAAGTTCGGCTTCATCGTCACCACCGCAGACTGGAACAAGTACGGTGGCGACCGTAGCGCCACGGTGAACGCCGACGGCACAGCCGAAGTGTGGATCGACGGCACCAAATATGAGGATCAAGGCGAATCGACCACCGTCGAAACCCTCGACTCCGCTCCGAGCGACTACGAATGCAAGGCCAACACCGTTACCGTGAAGGTCCACTACAACCGTGATGACGGCCTGTACTACAACGCCGAAGACACCTCGGTCACCGTTCCCCAGTGGGACATCTGGACCTGGACTTCCAATTGGAACGGCGGAGCCGCCACCTTCACCACCCACGATGACTGGGGCGAGGTCGCGGAATACTCCTTCACCAACTACACCTACTACAACGTCGACGGAGCCTCCGACATCGGCATGCTGCGCCGTTACGGAAAGGATGCGTGGAAGCCAAGGATCCGGATGACGCCGATTACAAGATCCCGTCAAACGCCTTGGTGTTCAACGAATCGGACGGCACCGCATCGGCCGAAGTGTGGCTGATGGGCGGCGACGCCACCGTGTATTCCTCACGTCCATCGTTGGGAGCGTCCATGAAGTCCGTTGAAATCTCCGACGTCAACAAGCTGACCGCAAGACTGTCCAAAAAGGTCACTTCGGATGAGCTTGAAGGCAAGGTCTCCGTCACTGACGCCGACGGCAAGGCTGTAGATGTCAAGAACATCAAGACCGACGGCACCAAGGTGATCATCACCACGGCCAAGGATCTTGACGTGCGAGGCAAGTACACCGTCGAAGTCAAGGGCTTCGGTTCGCAGGACGCCATTGCGGGCTCGGTGGTGCGTACGGATGCCTTCGACAAGAAGTACGCCTATGACGGCGACGATCTGGGCGCCACTTACATGAGCGCGAAGACCGGATTCAAGGTGTGGGCTCCAACCGCCACCAAGGTTGAGCTTGTCACCTACCAGTCCGACGATGTGAATGCCGAAGTCGACAAGACCATCGACATGGCCTCTGAAGACAAGGGTGTGTGGAGCGCCTGGTGAAGAACCTTGCTAGCGGCACGGCCTACTCCTACAAGCTCACCTTCGCGGACGGCACGGTGAACGTCTCCGCCGACCCGTACGCGACCGCTGCGGTCGCCAACGGCGAACGTTCCGTGGTGCTCTCCAGCGAAGACATGGGCTCCGCAGGCGACCGCATGCCGGAATTCGGCAAGACCACTGACGCCACCATCGCCGAAATGAACATTCGCGACTTCTCCATCAACCGAATTCCGGAATCTCAGCCGACAAGCGGGGCAAGTATCTGGGTGTTGTGGAATCCGGAACGAAGACGGCGAACGGCGCCACCTCCGGTCTTGACTATCTCAAGCAGTTGGGCGTCAGCCACGTGCAGATCATGCCGATGTACGACTACGGTTCCGTTGATGAGACCGGCGATCTGAGCTACAACGCGCAAGGTGCGCAGAACTGGGGCTACGATCCGGAGAACTACAACGTGCCGGAAGGCTCGTATTCCTCCGATCCATCCGACCTCGCCTCTCGTGTCACCGAAATGAAGCAGATGGTCAAGGGACTGCACGAGAATGACATTCGCGTGATCATGGATGTGGTGTACAACCACGTCTACGATGCCGCCAACCACTCGTTCAACAAGACCGTTCCCGGCTACTACTTCCGTTATGATGACAACGGTTCCCTGGTCAACAACTCCGGCTGCGGCAACGATACGGCCTCCGAGCGCAAGATGATGCGCAAGTACATCGTCGATTCGGTGACGTATTGGGCGAAGAACTACAACGTCGACGGCTTCCGATTCGATCTCATGGGTCTGATCGACACCGAAACGATGAAGGAAGTGCGTGCAGCGCTCGACGAGATCGACCCGTCCATCATCATCCTCGGCGAAGGCTGGGATATGAACACCACTATGGACGAGGGCGAGATGACCATCCAGCCGAACGCGTACCAAGTCGCGTCCGACGGCACGAACAACGGCATCGCGTTCTTCAACGATTCCGTGCGTGACGGCTTGAAGGGATCCGTGTTCTCCGACACCGACACCGGTTTCGTTTCCGGCAAGGCCGACCAGGAGAGCCTGATCGCCCACAACGTGCTCGGCTGCCAGTACGACGAGAACGCGACCACGACCTGCTGGAACGGCAACGCGCAGGATCACTACGCCGATGCCGGACAGGTGGTCAACTATGCCGAAATCCACGACAACATGACCCTGTACGACAAGCTCAGGAAGTCCGTCCCGACGGATGACGACGCCACGACCGTGGCACGTGCCAAGCTTGCCGACTCCGTCGTGTATCTGTCGGAAGGCATCCCCGCGATCCAGCTCGGCCAAGAGTTCCTGCGCACCAAGGGCGGAGACGGCAACAGCTACAACACGGGCGACGCGGTGAACGCCATCGATTGGGACCGCACCACCCAGTACGCCGATTCCGTCACTACGTCAAGGGCCTGATCAAGCTGCGCAAGCAGATCAACGCGCTGCGTCTGACCGACTACAACGACATCAACGCCAACGTGACGATGCTCAAGTCCGCTGACGGCGTCGTGGCCTACCAGGCCGAGCAGTCCGACGGCACCTACGTGGTGATCTTCAACGCCAACGCAGACAAGACCGCGATCGAAGGCTTGGCAAACGGCTCCTACCAAGTGCTTGCAGCCGACGGCAAGGTCTACTCCGATGATGCTATCGCCAATGTCGATCTCGCCGAAGGGGCCTCGTACGAAGCGGGCGCACTGTCTGCCACTGTGCTGAAACTCGACAGCAGCACCAAGCCCGATACCGACAGCGCGCCTGTCATCAAGGGTCTGGTGGCTTCCGACAGCGTGACTCTGGGATCAAAGTTCGATCCGATGTCCGGCGTCAGCGCATGGGATGAGGTTGACGGCGATCTGACCGACAAGATCACGGTCGAAGGTTCGGTCGATACCTCTAAGGAAGGCGAATACACGCTCGTGTACTCGGTGACCAACAGCAGGGCAAGACCGCCACCTTCACGCGCACGGTAACCGTGCGCAAACCCGCGGTCCAGCCAGCTTCCGACAAGAAGAGCGATGCTGTGCAAAGCCCGAATACTGGTTCCGCCATCACCGGTTTCGCACTGGCCGCGGTGGCTCTTGCCATCGCATCCGTGTTCGCGTTCGCGGCCTCCCGCAGAAAGGAGGACTGATCTCATAAGCCAATGATTGACTGAATGTATCTCCTATTCCTGCTAGGCGGGCCATCAAGCAATGATGGCCCCGCCTTTTTGTATTGAAGGAAACACGCCGCGTCTCATGCCGCTGATAGACTGAAGTTCCATGGTTAGAAGACAACATGGCAATTCTCAAGAGCACGTTACCAAGCATATTTTCGTCACCGGTGGCGTCGTTTCCTCTCTCGGCAAAGGCCTGACCGCCTCCTCCCTCGGCCGCCTGCTTCGTAGCCGCGGCATCAAGGTTTTGCAGCAGAAGCTCGATCCGTACATCAACGTGGATCCGGGCACGATGAATCCATTCCAGCATGGTGAAGTCTATGTCACCGAAGACGGTGCCGAAACCGATCTCGACATCGGCCACTATGAGCGTTTCCTTGACGTGTACCTGAGCCAGAAGCAAACGTCACCACCGGCCAGATCTACCAGGAAGTGCTGCGCAAGGAACGCGCCGGCGAATACCTTGGACAATGCGTGCAGGTCATCCCGCACATCACCAACGAAATCAAGTCCCGCATGCGTGCGCAGGCGTCCGATGACGTCGACGTGATCATCACCGAAATCGGTGGCACCGTCGGCGATATCGAATCCCAGCCGTTCCTGGAGGCCGCGCGTGAGGTCCGCCGCGATCTGGGCGCCGAGAACTGCATGTTCGTGCACGTCTCCTTGGTACCGTACATTGCCGCCGCCCATGAGCTCAAGACCAAGCCGACCCAGCACTCCGTCATGATGCTGCGTCAGCTGGGCATCTCCCCGGACGCGCTGGTGCTTCGTTCCGACCGCCCGCTGAACCAGTCCATCAAGGACAAGATCTCCCTGATGTGCGACGTGGATTCCGAAGGCGTGGTCAACTGTGTGGACGCCCCGAGCATCTATGACGTGCCGAAGACCCTGTTCGACGAAGGCCTCGACGCCTATGTCGTGCGCGAGCTCGGCCTGCCGTTCCACGATGTCGATTGGGACGAGTGGGAGGACCTGCTGGAGCGTGTGCACCACCCGAAGCATGAGGTGAACATCGCCATCGTCGGCAAGTACATCGATTTGCCGGATGCCTACCTGTCCGTCACCGAAGCCATCAAGCCGGTGGTTTCGCCAACTATGCCAAGGTGAACGTCAAGTGGGTCGCCGCCGATAAGTGCGAGACCGAGGAGGGCGCGGCCGCCGCGCTCGACCAGGTCGACGGCATCGTCGTTCCCGGAGGCTTCGGCATCCGTGGCATCGACGGCAAGATCGGTGCCCTGAAGTTCGCCCGTGAGAACAAGCTGCCGGCCCTCGGCCTGTGCCTCGGCCTGCAGTCCATGGTCATCGAATACGCCCGCCACGTCCTCGGCTTGGAGGACGCGAACTCCACCGAGTTCGAGCCCGATTGCGCGACCCCAGTCATCGCAACCATGGAGGAGCAGAAAGACATCGTCGCCGGCAATGGTGACATGGGACACACCATGCGTCTTGGCTCCTATCCGGCTGAGCTTGAAGAAGGTTCCATCGTCGCGGAACTGTACGGCACCACGCATGTCACTGAACGTCATCGTCACCGTTACGAAGTGAACGTGGCATATAAGGACCGTCTGCGTGAAGCGGGTCTGCGCATTTCCGGCCAGAGTCCGGACGGCGAACTCACCGAGTTCGTCGAGCTTCCTCGCGAGGTGCACCCGTTCTATGTGTCCACTCAGGCTCATCCTGAGTTCAAGTCCCGCCCGACCAAGCCGCACCCACTGTTCGCAGGTCTGGTCAAGGCCGCTCTGGACCACCAGCAGGAGCGCTAAATCGACGAATTGTGATTAACGTCGGATAACCCGATATGCAACATGGTCATGAGTCCAAAGGAGTTCATGGCCATGTTGCATAATAAGGCTTGGCCTTGAATTATCAACAAGACGTATTCGTAATGAAAAACCTTTACGAGGGAGCATGAGCTTGAACGATATGGATTCTCCGGAAAGCGGCAACGGTAAGTTCGCCTTCCCGAACATGGGCGATGAACCAAAAGTCATCTCGCAGGTGAGCTTGGATTCGTTTGCCGAAACGGCCGATCCCATTGATGATGGTGCAGCGTTGACTGTGAATGCCAGCAAGAAGCGCCACCTGTTGTGGCTGTGGATTGTTCTTGCGGTGATGCTTCTTCTCGGTGCCGTGGCCGGCGGCGGATACTGGTTCTTCCAGTCACATGCGTTGCCAGGTGTCACGCTCTGGGGCAAGTCCATGACAGGACAATCCCGAGATCATATCATCCAAGAGATTTCCGATACGGCGGAATCATTAACGGTTCCCGTTTCCTATGAGGGAACGAGCAAGAAAGTCACGTTGAAGGATCTTGGCGTCGCCATTGACGCGGAATCCATCGCCGAAAATGTGATGAACGCGAAACGTGACGATTCCTTCTTTCAGAAGTATGCATTCTGGACCCGTGAGGATGTCGACGTCGAGTCTTTCGATGATTCTCGAGTCAGCGCCCAGACGGTAGGTGACATGTTGGGAGTGCAGTCCGTGTCCGCCACCAACCCGTCGCTACAGCTCAACGCGGATGGTACCGCTTTCGATGTGACGCCAGGTCAGCAGGGGACTGGTATCGATGTGACGGATATCGTCAAAGAAGCCAAGAACGTGCTTGAGTCCTTTGGCAAGCAGACCGCTCAAATGGTGACTCTTAAAAATAAGGTTACTGATCCCGTCATCACGGATGACCAAGCCAACGAGGCCAAGGCTTCTGCTGACGCGTGGATAGCGAAGCCGGTGGCTATCAAGATCGGCGACCATAAAGTGGCGGAATTCGGTGCGCAGTCCATTGCATCGGCCATCACGCTTGGACCGGATAGTGAGAAGCTCGGCGATAATCAAACCCGAAATGGCTCTTTGATTATCATGGTGACAAATTGCAGCAATACTATAACGATTCCATCAAATCGAACTTCCATGCTGATCGAGTTGACGGTGATGTCATCGTTATAGTGTCGGATGATGTGCTGGCAAACCATGTAGCTGGCATGATGGTATAACCGGTTACTGATGGTAGCGACACCAATGTTGGCCGTGATGCCGCTGAGGCGTTTGCCAAAGGTTCTGATTCAGTAAGTATTCAAGGCACTTGCGACCCACAGAATGAGAAAAAAACCACGCGTACCGTGGTAGTCAGCTTGTCTTCGCATACCGTTACAGCCATTGAAAATGGGCAGACCGTCCGTGTCATGCATATGTCTGCCGGTCAGGGCAATGATTATCAGACGGGCCAGTGCCAGCCGAGCGGCGACTTGTGCACGCCAACCTACTGCGATCCGAACTCCTACGACAACTGCACGCCTGACGGTGACTTCAAAGTGTGGCTCAAGTACCAGTCCCAAGATATGAGCGGCACCCTTACCCTATCGGATGGAAACACCGAGAAGTGGGATGTCAAGGATGTTGGATTCGTCAACTATTTCTCGAAAACAGGTTGCGCGATTCATCGCATCGCCACTCAAAGTGCGTTTAACGACAGCAGTATTCAGGCTATGGGGAAGAACACGTCCCATGGTTGCGTCGGCGTCGGCTGGGATCAGGCTGAATGGTTCTACAATTGGTGCCTGATGGGAACGACGGTTCACGTTCAGCCTGATATGCGGGCTAACGGCAGAAAGACGCAAAGGCGGAAGACTGAATGTTCGGTTTCCGCCTTTACGCTATGTAAGATAAATCACGACAAATCATTGCCGAATAGCGAAAGGGGCGCTAGTGTTTAGCCCCACGTTCTGTTAGGTTGTCATAGGTACAAACGAGTGATTGGAGGCAGCGTACGGTGGCAGAGAACCAAGCGCCCAACGCCGCGGCTGACGTGGAGATGAGCCAGTATGTGCTGATCGCACGCGAGTGAATGAAGACAAGATCAAGCAGGATGACGAAATCATCCAGCAGTTCGGCGACTATACGTACGGATGGCATGACACGGATTTCGCCGGAGAAGCGGCAAAAAAGGCATTGACGAGAATGTCGTTCGTGCCATTTCCGCAGATAAGAACGAGCCGGAATGGATGCTGGAAAAGCGATTGGAAGGCTATCGCGATTTCATCAACCGTCCGATGCCTCAATGGGGTGTCGATCTGAAGGATTTCGACGCCGACGATTTCAAGTATTACGTCAAGCCGATCGACAAGCAGGCCACGACTTGGGAGGAATTGCCTGACGAGATCCGTGCGACGTATGACAAGCTCGGTATTCCCGAAGCGGAAAAAAGCCGTCTTGTCTCCGGCATCGCGGCACAGTACGAATCCGAGGTCATCTACAACTCAATCCAGAAGGATCTTGAAGACCAAGGCGTGATTTTCGTCGACACCGACACCGCGGTGCAGAAGTATCCGGAAATCGTCAAGAAGTATTTCGGCAAGTGCATTCCGAGCAACGACAACAAATTCTCGGCATTGAACACCGCCGCATGGTCGGGCGGATCGTTCGTCTACGTGCCGAAGGGTGTGCATGTCGATATTCCGTTGCAGGCATACTTCCGTATCAATACGCCGAATATGGGTCAGTTCGAGCGCACGTTGATCATTGCCGATGAGGGATCGTACGTGCATTATGTGGAAGGCTGCACCGCACCGATCTACTCGACCGATTCGTTGCATTCCGGTGTGGTGGAGATTTTCGTCGAGCCGCATGCCCGCGTGCGCTACACCACCGTGCAGAACTGGTCGAACAACGTTTACAATCTGGTGACGCAGCGTGCCTACGTGCGTGAAGGCGGCACCATGGAATGGGTCGATGGCAACATTGGTTCCAAGGCAACCATGAAGTATCCGGCCTGCATTCTCGCCGAGCCGTATGCGAAGGCAGCACCATGTCGCTCGGCTTCGCAGGCAAGGGCCAGTATCAGGACACCGGCGCGAAGATGATCCATCTTGCCCCGCATACCAGCTCCACCATTGTGGCGAAGTCGATTTCCCGCGGCGGTGGACGTTCCGCATACCGTGGTCTCGTCAAAATCGTCAAGGGTGCCGAAGGATCGTCCAACTCGACGGTATGCGATGCACTGCTTGTAGATGAGTTCAGCCGCTCCGACACCTACCCGCATGTGGACGTGCGCGAAGATGACGTTTCCATGGCACATGAGGCTACGGTTTCCAAGGTTTCCGAAGACCAGCTGTTCTACCTGATGAGCCGCGGTCTTTCCGAAGAGGAGGCATGGGCATGATCGTGCGAGGCTTCGTGGAGCCTATCAGCCGTGAGCTGCCGATGGAATACGCGCTTGAACTGAACCGACTGGTGGAATTGCAGATGGAAGGATCGGTGGGCTGATTACCATGGCACAAACTCAGGAAATCAATATTCCCGTTGCGGATCCGAACGATCCGTATGCGAATCCGGCAGCCATGCCCTCTTCGGCGGATCGCTCGCCGCGGTCATTTGATGTGGACGCATTTGAAGTGCCCGACCGCAAGCAGGATGATTGGCGTTATACCCTGTGGAACGTGTCGAAGAGTTCTTCAACGCGTTCACGCCGTCGAACGAAACCCAGATTGCCGTCACTATGATCGACGGCACGGCTCTTACTGAAGGCGTGACCTATAGCGAGAGCAAGCCGGGAGACGCCGATACGGGCATCGTTTCCAAGCCCTGCGATCGTGTGTCCGCAGTGGAATGGAACTCCGCCTCCCGTGCCGGAATTCTGCGTATCGACGGTGAAATCAGCCAGCCGATACTCGTTAAGATTCATGGTGCCGGAACGGATCTGGACGCATTCCACCTGGTGATCATTGCCGCCGATCGCGCCCACGCTGACGTTGTGGTAGAGCATGACGGCGATGCACGTATCGCCGAAGGTGTGGAGATTCTCACAGGTAGGGACTCCCATGTGTCCACCACGTTCATTCAGGAGTGGAACAAGGGCTCCAAGCATGTGGGCAACCAGCGTATCCACTTGGGGGAGGGTGCGTCCCTGCGCCATTCCGTGGTCACGCTTGGCGGCGATGTCGTTCGAATCCGTATGGATCAGGATTTTGGCGGCGATCAAGGCGATCTCAACATGCTTGGCATCTACTTTGTGGATCCGGGCGAGCATATCGAACATCGCACCATGATTGTGCACAACCATCCGAGTGCAAGAGTCGTGTGGTATATAAAGGCGCTCTTGACGGCAAGGGCGCGCACTCCACATGGGTCGCAACGCGCTGATTGCTCCGACCGCGCCGGGTACCGACTCGTATGAGCTCAACCGCAATTTGGTACTTACTCCGGGCGCGATCGCCGATTCCGAACCGAATCTGGAAATCGAAAACGGCAACATCATCGGAGCCGGACATGCCTCTTCCGTCGGGCGCTTTGACGATGAGGAGCTGTTCTATCTGCAGTCCCGCGGCATTCCGGAAACCGAAGCCCGCAAACTTGTGGTGCGAGCTTTTTTGGCGAACTCGTCGAGGAAATCGGCATTCCCGCAATCAGCGAACATCTCATGAACGTTATCGACAAGCGCCTGGCACGCGGCGAGAACGACGCGATCGCCAGGTGTTGGAAGAGAAGTAGAACGTAGGAGCGAAAACCATGTCAACTCTTGAAATCAAAGATCTGTACGCGCACGTTGAAACCAAGGACGGCATCAAGCCGATCCTCAAAGGCGTGAACCTGACCGTCAACTCCGGTGAAACCCATGCCATCATGGGGCCGAACGGATCCGGCAAATCCACGCTGGCCTACACACTGGCGGGCCACCCCAAGTACGTGGTCGATTCCGGACAGGTGCTGCTCGACGGCGAAGACATCCTCAAGATGACCCCGGACGAGGCGAGCCAAGGCAGGCATCTTCCTAGCCATGCAGTATCCGGTCGAAGTGCCGGGCGTGTCGATGACCAACTTCCTGCGCACCGCAAAAACCGAAGTCGACGGCAAGGCTCCGGCCATCCGCACGTGGACCAAGGAACTGTCCGAGGCGATGAAGCGCCTGAAGATGGATCCGAAGTTCGCCACCCGTTCCGTGAACGAGGGTTTCTCCGGCGGCGAGAAGAAGCGTGCCGAAGTGCTGCAGCTCGAACTGCTCAAGCCGAAGTTCGCCATCCTCGACGAAACCGACTCCGGCCTTGACGTTGACGCGTTGCGCATTGTCTCCGAAGGTGTGAACCGCGCCAAGGAAGCCAACCAGTTCGGTATTCTCATGGTCACGCACTACACGCGAATCCTCAAGTACATCAAGCCGGACATCGTGCATGTGTTCGCAGCCGGTCACTTCGTCAAGACCGGCGGCCCTGAACTGGCCGATGAGCTCGAGGAATCCGGCTATGACGCATACCTGCCGGAAGGATCCGATTCCGAAAGCGCGCTGGCATGACCGATTTTGCAGCGATTCGCAAGGAATTTCCGATCCTTGATCAGGAGATCCACGGCCATCCGCTCGTGTATTTGGATTCCGCGGCGACTTCTCAGAAGCCGCAATGCGTGATCGACGCCGAAAGCGATTTTTTCCGCACCATCAACGCCGGCGTGCATCGTGGAGCGCATGAGCTTGCCGCACGCAGCACCATGGCGTTCGAAGAGGCACGTGCCAAAGTCGCACGTCTTGTCGGCGCCAACTCCGCTGAAGGCGAAGAGGAGATCGTTGTCACCTCCGGCGCCACCGCAGGACTGAATCTGCTAGCCACCGCATTCGGCAACGCATCGCTGGGACGTGGGGAGAAGCGGCACGACGTTTCGCTGTGAAGCCGGGAGACGAAATCGTCGTATCCAAGGCCGAACACCACTCCGTGCTATTGCCGTTCCAGGAGCTTGCCGCACGTACCGGAGCGACACTGAAATGGTTTGATCTGGACGATGAAGGACGAATCCTTGCCAACACTGCGGACGAGGTGATCACCGAACGCACAAAGATCGTGGCCGTCACCCATGTGGGCAACACCACCGGTGCCATCACCGACATCGCGCCGATGGTGAAACGTGCGCACGAGGTAGGCGCGGTGGTTGTGCTCGACGCATGCCAGTCCGTACCGCACCTGAAGATCGACCTCCACGCTTTGGACGTTGACTTCGCGGCATGGAGCGCGCATAAGATGTACGGCCCGACCGGTGTCGGCTTCCTCTACGGTAAGCGCGACATGTTGGAGCGTTGCCACCGGCGAATTTCGGTGGATCCATGGTGGAACTTGCCTGGATGGATCAGGAAGCCCAATACATGGCTCCTCCTGCGCGTTTCGAGGCGGGCACGCAGCCGGTCGCGCAGGTCGTTGCGGCCGGTGTCGCGGCCGAATGGCTGATGAATATCGGCATGGAGAATCTCGAAGCCCACGAGCGCGTTATCGCAGGCGAACTCCTCAAGATGGGGCAGATCGACGGCGTGCGCATTCTCGGACCGCAGACCAACGAGCAGCGCATCGGCACGGTGGCTTTTGAAATCGACGGCGTGCATCCGCATGATGTTGGCCAGTTCATCGATGCGCAGGGCATCGCCATTCGTGTCGGACATCATTGCGCGCAGCCGGTCCACCGTCACTTCGGCGTGTACGCATCCAACCGCGCATCCAGTGGCATCTACAATTCCGTCGAAGACGCGCAGGCATTGGTTGAGGCGTTGAAGAAGGTCCGTCCGTTTTTTGGAGTTGAGTAACGCATATGAGTGATTTTGCAATGTCTGGCGACGATCTCGAGCAGATGTACCAAGAGGTCATTCTCGAAGCCTCGAAGAATCCGCATGGCAGGGAGCATTTCGCTCCGGATCTGGCTTCCGAAAACGCCTCCCAAGCGGGAAAGACCACGGTTCAGGCAACCCACGAGTATTGCACTCCCGGCGAGTCCCACCAGTTCAATCCGACCTGCGGAGACGAGGCCACCGTGCATGTGGAGGTTTCCGACCAGGAGCCGCACGTTATCGAACGACTGGTGTGGGACGGTCACGGCTGCTCCATTTCACAGGCCAGCCTTTCGGTGATGGTGGATCTGGTGGAAGGCAAAACCGTGGATGAGGCCATGGAATTGGCCGGAACGTTCCATAAGCTTATGGAATCACGCGGCAAAGGCTTGGACGATGAATCCGCCGAGGAATCGTTGGAAGACGGCATCGTGTTCCAAGGAGTGTCCAAGTATCCAATGCGTATCAAGTGCGCGCTGCTCGGATGGGAAGGCATGAAGGACTCCGTGGCCAAGGCATTGGCCGCGAAAGCCTGACAAGTATTGTTCTATGGTGGAAAGCAGGATGTCTCCCGTGCTTCGTGCGCCGCGTTCTACAACGGGCGAAACACGTGAGACAAACTCCAGCCAACGCGATAGGCTACTCAACGGAACATATTCGAATCATATATGGAGCGACAATGAGCGATACCTTGGTACCTGAACCGCAAGCCTCGATTTTCGATTCCGTGGCCAAGGCATTGGGCAATGACGAGGCCGCTGCGCGTCGCGTCATGCTTAACCCAAATCTCGCCAAAGGATTCAAGGACGGCAAACCAGTGGAAATCGAACACGAAGACACCAAGCAGGACGCTTGTGGCTGCGGCAATCAGGCTGGAGCATGCGGTTGTTCCGAAGAACAGGATGACGGCATCGCGTTGAAGGCTATTGACGACATTGGTCGAGCTACTGCGGCCGACGTGAAGGAAGCGTTGCATCAGGTCATTGATCCTGAACTTGGCATTGATGTGATTGATTTGGGATTGGTGTATGGCATTGAGATCGATGAGCTTGGTCGTGCCATTATCACGATGACATTGACCACTCCGGCATGCCCGTTGACTGATCTGATCGAAGACGAGTGCGCGAGCACGCTTGCCGGCCTCGTCGAGGAATTCCGCATCGACTGGACGTGGCAACCGCGTTGGAGCATGGAAAAGATCACGCCGGAAGGTCGCGAGCAGTTGGCTGCGCTCGGCTTCAATTTCGACAATCTGCCAAAATACTGACAGAAAATCTGTGATATATCAACCTGATATTGCTGATATGTTGATTCCGCAGCGAAACTGCATGTTCGTTGCGGAATTTTTTTGTAAAACAGATTTTGATGATATTTGATTGGATATCATCATCAAGAAAAAATGGCACAGAAAAAGCGTGCTCCCGACGCCGGGAAGCACGCTTTTGTTCTGTGTGCGGCAGAACGTCAGTCGTCGACCACGGTACCCTTCGGCACCACGGTGATGCTTCCGGCGTGACGGTGAAGCCACGGGCCAGATCATGTTCGGTATCGATACGACGGTCGAATTCTCGGTAAGCACAACATTCTTGTCGAGGATCGCCTTGTAGACGCGTGCTCGACGATTGATGGTCACGCCGTCGAACAGAATCGAATCGACGACCTGGGACCACGAGTGGATACGCACGTTCGGCGAAAGCACGGAATGATGCACTTCACCGCCCGATACGATGACGCCAGGGGAGACGATCGAGTCGGTGGCGTGTCCGAGACGGTCGCGACCGGCATGGACGAACTTCGCTGGCGGCAGATTGCCGGACAGCGTGTAAATCGGCCATTCGGTGTTGTACAGGTTGAATTCCGGCACATACGAGATCAGATCCATATGCGCATCGTAGAACTGCTTCAGAGTACCACGTCGCGCAGTAGGCATGATCGGTCGGCGTCGCTCCCGGAATCTCGTTGGAGTTGAAGTCGTACACGCCAGCCTCGTTACGGGCCGCGAAGTACGGTGCGATATCGCCGCCCATATCATGCTTGGTGTCTTCGGCCTTCTCGTCAAGCGCCAAAGCTTCGAACAGGGCGTCGGTGTTGGCCACGTAGTTGCCCATGGAAGCAAGAATGGAGTTCGGATCATCTGGCAGGCCGGTCGTGGTCTGCGGCTTCTCCTGGAAGCTCTTGATCATATTCGGGTGCTCCGGATCAACCTCGATCACGCCGAACTGGTTGGACTGGCTGATCGGCTGGCGAATACCCGCCACCGTGAACTCCGCGCCGGATTCGATATGCTGCTGCACCATCTGCTGGAAATCCATGCGGTAGACGTGGTCGCGCCGACGATCACCACAATATCCGGCTGCACGTCCTCGATGATGTTGATGGTCTGGTAGATGGCGTCGGCAGAGCGAGATACCAGTGCTTGCCAAGTCGCTGCTGAGCCGGAACAGGGGAGACGTAGTTGCCGAGCAACGGCGAAAAACGCCACACCGTGGAAATATGACGGTCAAGCGAATGGGACTTGTACTGGGTGAGCACCACGGTCTGCATATAGCCTGAATTGACCAAATTGCTCAGCGGGAAATCAATCAGACGGAACACGCCGCCGAACGGGACGGCGGGCTTTGCCCGGTCTCTGGTCAAAGGCATCAGACGAGTGCCTTCGCCTCCTGCAAGCACGATGGAAAGAATTTTCGGATTCTTTGCCATGAGAACTCCTCTCCTAGAGCGTCGTTACGACACCGCACACATTGGTCGGTCTGCATCATCGCAAACCACTTACGCACTCAATAATTGCATATTTTCTGCAACATGCAAGGAGTTTGCATCGCGAGTCTTGAAAATTTGCTGACTGTTTCAGTGAACAGCTGTTGAATAGAAGGCCACGGCGCTCGATGCGGCGACGTTAAGACTGTCCACTCCGTGGCTCATGGGAATCTTGACCGTCAGGTCGGCGCGGGAGATGGTGTGATGCGACAGACCGTCGCCTTCGGTGCCGAAAATCAGCGCCAATTTGTCGATATGGTCCTTTTCGCCGTTGTCGTTGTTCAAACGACGAACAAGCTCCTCCAGCGAAATGGAATCGTCTTCAAGGGCCATCGCAACGGTGGTGAACCCAAGATCGCGCAATTCCTGCATGCCGGTGAATGGCCAGTAGTGTTTATCATCTCCGCCAATACGAGTCCACGGAATCTGAAACACCGTGCCCATCGACACGCGGGCGGCGCGTCGATACAACGGATCGCCGCAGGAGGGCGTCACCAACACTGCATCGACGTTCAACGCGGCGGCTGATCGCATGAGGGCTCCGACATTGGTGTGGTCAACGATGTTTTCCATGACCGCGATGCGTCGTGCGCCGCGACACGCCTCCTCGACGCTGGGCAGTGGCCAGCGTTTCATCGCGGCCAGGGCGCCACGATGCAAGCGGTAGCCGGTCAGCTGCTTGAGCTGTTCAGGGGATGCCACGTACACGGGAATGTCGGTGCCCCAACGTTGGTCGATGCGTGCGAAGGTTTCCGACATGCCTCCGATCCACGGTTCTTCGACAAGCAGGGAAATCGGTTCCCGGTCGGCGGTCAGCGCGCGATCGATGACTTTCGGCGATTCCGCGATGAACAGGCCCTTGCTGGGTTCAAGCTTGTTGCGAAGCTGGATTTCCGTGAGATTCGTGTATGCCGACACGCGCTCGTCGTCAATGGAATCAAGATGGATGAACTGCATGTGATCGATCTTTCGCCGAATAGCTTTCAGATACAAGAAAACCCCTTGTTTCCAAGGGGTTTGCTGGTGTCCGGAGCGGGACTTGAACCCGCACGCCTGTATAAATAGGCACTAGCACCTCAAGCTAGCGCGTCTACCATTCCGCCACCCGGACAGGTGCGTTGCTCAGCGGCAACAAACGAAAACTATAGCAGATGCTCGGTGTGATGCAAGTCTCGGCGTGTCGCGCGGAATTACGCCATTGGTATCCGAGGTGCTGGTAGGCTCTGAAACTATGACTGATGCCCTTTTCCTGCTTGATACGGAACATGATGATGTGCCGGTGAACAGTGACGAATTGAACGCCGGATGGAAATTGACGTTGCCCCAGTCGGTGCGTCGACATGCCATTCAGGCCATGCGTCTGAAAGACGGTGACGAATTGCAGCTTTCCGACGGTAAAGGGCTACGTATCCACGCGGTGTTGCGCGATGCGCAACAAGGAATCGCGGAAGTGTCGAGCTTCGGCAAAGAACCGCAGCCTACCACCAAACTCGCTTTGATCCAAGCGCTGGCGAAAACAGGACACGATGAGCAGGCCATCGACACCGCAACGCAGATCGGTGTGGATGAGGTGATTCCATGGCAGGCTGATCGTTCCATCGCCAAATGGAAGGCGGGGCGCACCGATAAGAAGTGGCGGCAAGTGCTTGATGCCGCCACTGAACAATCCCGACGCTCCTGGACGCCGGAATTGGGGGAGTGCGTGACCAGCAAGCAGTTGATTGCCATTTGCAAGCGTGCCTGTGTGCACGGCGACATGGTGATTGTGCTGCACCAGGATGCTACCAAAACTTGGAGCCAGCTGGAGGAAGCGATCGCGGTGCTTTCCGACAAATGCTTGCAGGACGGGCGCCAGCGCACCGTGTACGTGGTGGTCGGCCCGGAAGGCGGCATCAGCGATGCTGAAATCGAATCCTTCACCAATGCGGGAGCTGAAGCATGCGTGCTTGGAAGCAATATTCTGCGAGCGTCGACAGCTGGTCCCGTCGCGTTATCGCTGCTCGCACGGGCGTTGGGACGATTCATCTGACGCCACACGCCGGCGAAATGCGGCGGATTATCCCGGTTGCGCAATAGCATGGGTACCGAAGGACAACCAGCATTAAGGAGCATTATGAGCGACAAGGATTGCCTGTTCTGCAAGATCATCGCAGGAGAAATTCCAAGCGAAAAAGTGTATGAGGACGATACCACCTACGCATTCAAGGACATCAATCCGAAAGCCAAAGTACATGTGCTCGTGGTGCCTCGCAAGCATTATGCGAACGTGGCCGAGCTTGCGGCGGCCGATCCCCAGCAGCTCGCCCACATGGCTCAGGTCGCGCAAAATATCGCCGACCAGGAATTCCACGGTGCCTTCCGCCTGATCTTCAACACCGGAATTGATGCTGGCCAGACGGTATTCCACGTGCATGCTCACGTGCTGACCGGCGAAAAGCTTGACGAATAATCTTCCCTTTCCCCATATATCGACGTCAGAAGAGGTTTTGTGGCCACTACTACACGTACCATCGCGATTCCGCAGCAGCTTGACCCGGTGACCGTGCTCGGACCGGTCGACGAGGTCCTTCGGGAAGTGGAACGTGCGTTCCCCGACTTGACCATTATCGTCAGAGGCAACCGCATCGCGATCATGTCACGTTCCAGCAAATCCGAATCCCAAGCCGCACAGGCCGAGCATGTGATCGAAAACATCATCCAAGCCGCATATACGGCTCCGATGGACGCCGATACGGTGCGACGCATGCTCGATCAAAACGTGTTGAAAAATCCTGTGCGTGCTACTCGCCCGGGCCATGGACGTGTAGTGGAGGAACTACGGCTGGCCGATCGGCAACAGGAGCATACCTCCAATCGCGAGAATCATGCGGACCGACGCAAACCGCATGTGCCCGGAGTGATCACCTTTGCGCTCGGCAAGCCGGTGCGTGCCAAAACGGCTGGTCAGATCACATATGTCAATGCCATCGAATCACATACCATCACATTTGCCATCGGACCGGCAGGCACCGGCAAAACATACCTTGCAGTGGCGAAAGCGGTACGCGCATTCCAAGATAGGCAGGTGCGCCGCATTATCCTGACCAGACCAGCCGTCGAGGCGGGAGAAAGCTTGGTTTTCTTCCCGGCACATTGAACGAAAAAGTCGATCCATATCTGCGTCCGCTATATGATGCGCTTTCTGACATGCTCGGGGCGGACCAGCTCAAGCGCTACATGGACGACGGCACCATCGAAGTCGCACCGCTCGCATACATGCGTGGACGCACGCTCAACGATGCATTCGTGATCCTCGATGAAGCGCAGAACACCACCGAACAACAAATGAAGATGTTCCTGACCCGACTAGGCTTCAATACGAAAATGATTATCACCGGCGACGTGACGCAGGTCGATCTGACAGTACCGAAATCCGGGCTCGCCACCATCGAACGCATCCTTGACGGCATTGACGACATCGCATTCGCCCACCTCAAACCGGAAGACGTAGTGCGACACGCGCTTGTCGGCAAAATCGTCGCAGCGTACGACCGACACGCGGCCATTGCCGGCGACCACAGCAGACACGCCACGGGCAAAACCACATCCAGGCAAACAAGCGAGCAAATCGAAAGGAACGCTGAATGAGCGTCGAGGTAACCAACGAAACCGTCTGGCAAATTGACGGCAAGGTGTTCTCCGATCTTGGCATATGGGTGATGGACCAAATGCGGGTCAGCACGCAATCCGACCTGACCATCATGTTCGTAGACCCCGATCCCATCGCCCAACTGCACATGCGTTGGATGAATCTTGAAGGCCCCACCGACGTGATGAGCTTCCCCATGGACGAGCTGCGCCCAGGAGACGGCCGAACTGTGATGGAAGGCGTGCTTGGAGATATCGTGATTTGCCCGTGGGTGGCTGCGCAGCAGGCGCTCGCGGCCGGACATAACACCATGGAGGAAATGATGCTGCTGACGATTCATGGCATCCTCCACCTACTCGGATACGACCATGCCACCCCAGAACAGGAGCGTCAGATGTTCGGTCTGCAGCGACAGCTGCTACTCACCTTCTTCGCGCTTCGCCAGGGAGCGGGGACGCAGGCCATCCTTCCGCCGGATACGCCGGATGCGCTCGCCGAATGGGATAGGCAGCATGGCACGGGACGCAGATCGCCAAATAATGATTGACGTTGCCGGTAGCATATCGTCCGGCATGATGGGGGCTGAATTATGCAGGCAACAATGATTGCGATGATCGTGGTGCTCGCCGTGGTGGCGCTGCTGTTGGTCTGGCTGTCGCTTTCAATGGCCGCGACTGAAGGCGCTGTGGGACGTGTGACCAGGGCGAGCCTGAATAACCTTATTCTCGAAATTCAAACGGATGCCGAGCTTTCGCAATTCATACGCGACAAGAAAATCAGGCGCATTCATAAGGTTCAGCGGTTGGTGGCCGATCGCTATGCCACCGCCGGATCGTGCGCGTTCTTCCGCATCTGCTGCAATGTGGTTGATGGTGTGCTCGTGACGGTGATTGCGGGCATGTTGGACGCTCCACTATGGGCCGAATTACTTGCCGGATTTGTTTTTGCCATCGTCATTGCGGTGATTTCGCTGTTGGTGCGTCCGCGTAGTGCCGGGGCATCCAAGCCAGTCGACATTATGCTGCAGCATGTGGATGCTGTTTCCATTGCGGTTCTATTAACCCATTCGCAAAATCGGGGGCAAAAAGGCGCGAAGCGTCGCGGCAGTGATCTTTCCGACGACGAGGAGCTCGAAAAATCCAGATCGAACAAGGACGGGCAACCATTGACCGTCTGGTCGAAGCCAACGATTTCGATCCTGAAGTTTCCGAAATGCTGCGCAATGTGCTCACGCTTTCCGAAACGCTGACTCGTGAGATCATGGTGCCGCGCACCGACATGATTTGCATCGAGCGAGACGAAACGTTGGAGAATATGCTTAAGCTTTGCTCCCGTTCCGGATTCTCACGTGTGCCGGTCATCGGCGACGATGTGGACGATCTGGTCGGCGTGGCTTATTTGAAAGATGCCGTGCGCGCGACGGCCTTCAACCATGCGGCGATGACACGCGAAGTCGAATCGATAGTTCGTGACCCCATGCTCGTGCCGGAATCCAAGCCGGTCGACGATCTTTTCCACCAAATGCAGCGCACACGCCAGCATGTCGCCATTGTGGTGGATGAATATGGCGGAATCGCGGGCATGGTCACCATCGAAGATGCCATCGAGCAGATTGTGGGCGAACTGGAAGACGAACATGATCGCACGCAACATGCCGATCCGGAACGGATCGGTGACAAGAAATGGAGCATGCCCGCACGCACGCCTATCGCCGACTTGGAAGAGATTTTCGAAATCGACATTGACGAGGATGATGTCGACACCGTTTACGGCTTGCTGACCAAGCTGTTGGGACGTGTGCCGATCGTCGGATCCTCCGCAGTCACTCGAGGCTTGCGCATGACCGCGGTCGACTCCGCAGGACGCCGCAAAAAAGTGTCGACCATTGTGGTGGAGCCGGCCCACGTCGAGGGCGTGGACGAAACTGAAACACGTAACGAAGAACATGCGGATGATGCCGAAAAGGCATCCGACAACGATAAGGATTCCAAAGACAAGCATGACTGACGCAGCAACAACCGAGACGACTTCCGACCATTCCGATTCCGCCACGCCCGTTCCATATCGGTCCGGTTTCGTTGCCGTGGTCGGGCGTCCTAACGTGGGCAAGTCGACGTTGATCAACGCGTTGATCGGTACGCAGATCGCCATCGCATCATCTCGCCCGGAAACCACTCGTAAAGCCATTCGTGGCATTTTAACCACGGATAATGCGCAGATCGTTTTGGTTGATACGCCTGGCATCCATCGACCGCGCACACTACTTGGGCAGCGTCTGAACGATGTTGTGGACGAGTCGCTCGCCGACGTGGACGCCGTTGCTTTCCTGCTGCCTGGTAATCAGGAGATTGGTCCCGGCGACAAGCGCATTTTGAGCCGTCTGCGTTCTGATTTCGCAGTCAAGCGAGATGATGGCACATTCAAATGGAAGGTGCCGCTGGTTGCCATCGTTACCAAGATTGACGAATTAAGCCGTGACGGGCTGATCAATAAGCTCATTGAAATCAACGAATTCGCCGACTTCACCGATATTGTGCCAGTCAGCGCGCTGAAGCATGACAATCTTGCGGAAGTCAAGAACGTGCTTATCGAGAACATGCCGGAAGGCCCGCAAATGTACCCGGCCGAGCAGATCACCGAAGAGCGTCCGGAAGAAACCATTGCGGAACTGGTCCGTGGCGCTTTCCTGGAAGAATTGGATGACGAGTTGCCGCATTCACTGGCCGTAGTCGTGGATTCCATCGAATATCCGGAAGACAACGATAGTGGCGAAGCTTACGATGCAAAGCCCACGTGATTGTGTCGATTTATGTGGAACGCGATTCCCAGAAACCGATCATCATCGGCAAGGGAGCGGAACATCTTGTGCGTGTCAAGAAGAAGTTGCGTACGCCGGTCAACCGTATTGTTGGACAGAAAGCCAAACTCGATTTGCATGTCAAGGTTGCCAAGGGATGGCAGTCGGATCCTAAACAGCTCGAGAAGCTAGGCTTCTGATCTGCTTAGGATCCGCTTCGCAGCGAAGCTGCTCACTTCACCTAAGGACAGTCCACTGGACTGTCCTTTTGACGGTTCAGCCAAACAGCTCGAGAAGCTAGGCTTCTGATCTGCTTAGGATCCGCTTCGCAACGATTGCGTGGAAAATAATAAATGAGGTCTGATTCCCGTAGGAGTCAGACCTCATTCTGCTGTTTCGAAGACTACTTCTTCTTGGTGTACATCTGCGTATTCAGCAAAGTGGCATAACGCTTGATGACCTTCGGACGAATCACCTTCATGGAAGCGGTCATCAAACCATTCTCCTGAGTGAATTCCTCCGGCAGAATGATGAACTTACGTACGGACTCCGCACGGGAAACACCTTCGTTGGCCTGATCGACCACTTCTGCACTTCCGCACGGACGGCGGCATTGTTGGCGGCCTCCTCCATGGGTATGTCGCGATTCAGCCCCTTGCTTTCCAACCACGGACGCAAGGATTCCTCGTCAAGCGTAACAAGTGCGGAAATGAATGGACGCTTGTCGCCAAGCACCAAGGCCTGGGAAACGAATTCGCAACGCTTGATAACCTCTTCGATCGGACCGGGCGAGACATTCTTGCCGCCTGCGGTGATGATGAGATCCTTCTTACGTCCGATGATATACAGGAAGCCGTCATCGTCGATACGTCCCAAATCGCCGGTACGATACCAGCCGTCTTCAGTGAATGAATCCTCGGAGGCTTCCTCGTTCTTGTGGTACTTCGGGAACACGGCGGTACCCTTGACCTGAATCTCCTCATCTTCGGCGATACGCAGCTCGAAGCCAGGGAAAGCCACGCCGACGGAACCCTGATGATAGGGCACACCAAGCGGATTGAACGCGCAAGGAGCCGTGGTCTCGGTCAAGCCATAACCCTCATACACGGGCACTCCGGCGCCACGGAAGAACGCCATAAGTTCCGGGTCAAGAGGAGCGCCGCCCGCCACGATCCACTGGGCACGTCCGCCGAGCACCTCGCGTAGCGAAGCGTAGACCACCGGGTCGAACGCCATACGGCGAGCCTTGGCCAGAGCGCTGGCCTTGCCCTTCGTGCTGACTTCCTTCATATAATTCTGAGCTGCCACAACCGCCGCAGCGAACGCCACGCCCTTGGCGCCATGACCAGCCTTCTGCGAGGCCGCGTTATACACCTTCTCAAGAACACGCGGAACAACGATCATGACGGACGGCTTGGCGACCTGAAGATCGGCGATCAGCGTCTTGATGCCCTGCGCGATGTAAATATGCAGTTCGCTGGCCACGCAAATGTAGTTGATGGCACGTGCGAAAGAGTGCGCCTGTGGAAGGAACAGCAGCACGCTGTTCTTCCTCTCATGCAGCAGTTTCGGCATATACGCCGGAAGATTCAACGCGGTGGTGCAATAATGCTCATGGGTCATCTCCACACCCTTCGGCGCGGCGGTGGAACCAGAAGTATACACAATGGAGCACAGGTCGGTTTTCTTGATGGAAGCGATGCGCTCGTCAAGCTCTTCGTCGCTCACGCCGGAGCCGTAGGCCATGATTTCGTCGAGACCGCCGTTCTCGAAGCAGATAATGTGTTCCAGTGCCGGGCATTCCTTATCGGCACCATCGGCTTTGGCGCGCATATCGGTGGTCTCGACCACCAGCAGGCGGGAATCGGAATTATTGACGATATTACGGATCTGCTCCGCGGAATCCGTGTCGTAGATCGTGGCGAGCACACCACCACATGCCATGACGGCCGCGTCGAACACATCCCACTCGTACGAGGTACGGCACATGAACGCCACGCCGTCGCCCTTCTTAAGACCGTAATGCATCAGACCCTTGGCGATCTGACGAATATCGGCGAGCACCTCGTTGCCGGTTTTGGTCACCCATTCGCCGTTCGTCTTATAGGTGTAGAGCGGCTCGTCACCCATACGCTCGGCTCGATCGGCGTAAATATCGTAGATGGTGGTGCCCTCGTCCAGCGGCGGCTTGCCCTCGGTTTTGGTGGTCAACAGACCGGTTTCCGGATCGAGGAACGTGGTGGATGGGAATCCTTCGCCCCATTCGACGGTGTGCGGAAGGTCGATATGGCCGTCGGGGGAGATGATGTTGTTCGGATCGTTGTAATCCGGAGTGTTGCCGGAATCGTCGCTGACGGGGTGAACGAAGTCACCTCCCAAACGCAGTGCCTTCTGCGCAAGATTTGCAGCTCGCTTGTTCAAAGAGGTGATGACGGACACGTGACTCTCCTACACATTTAAATCCAATATCTGTAGGAATGATAGACCCATGAATGCGACACGTCACCTTACGGTAGCGTAGGGAAAGTGCGCATCCAGCGGGGCCTGCGTAAAGGAATTGCCATGCGATGCCATTCAATAGGTGAACTTTTCTTCATACAAAGGTGTGACCTACGTTACACTGGTGCGCTGTATCTGTTCATTTTGATTTCTTTAACGAGGAAGAAAGGGCACCTATGGCTGAAACAGCTGAAGCCACCGTGGTCTTCGGAGTTCTCAATGAGACCTCCGAACACGAGTCTCGTGTTGCTCTGACACCGGATATCGTAACGAGGTTGCGTAAATCGGGTGTTAACTGCCTGATCGAATCCGGTGCGGGCGTCGCATCGCATTATGTTGATGAGGATTATAGTAAGGCCGGAGCGCAGGTCGTCTCCGCCGATGAAGTGATTGCGCGTGCCGACGTGCTTGGTTTCGTCGATCGTCCGAGCAGCGCGCTGCTCGGACGCGTTAAGCAGGGTACCTGGATTATCGGTATGCTCGGTTCGTTCACCGAGCCGATTATGTCACTGCGATTGAAAAGGCCGGTCTGGTCGGTGTTGCCATGGAGAAGCTGCCGCGTCAGTTGAGCTCCGCGCAGTCTATGGACGAGATGACTTCTCAGAATTCCGTAATGGGTTATAAGGCGGCCATCGTGGCGGCCAACGCGTACGGTTCGTTCCTGCCGATGATGACCACCGCCGCTGGCACGATCCGCCCGGCCAAGGTGCTTATTCTTGGCGCAGGCATCGCGGGTCTGCAGGCCATCGGCACCGCCAAGCGTCTTGGCGCGGTTGTCACCGCGTACGATGTGCGTCCGGCTTCCAAGGGCGAAGTTGAATCCTTGGGCGCGAAGTTCCTGGATCTGGGTCTTGACTTCTCCAAGGGTCAGGGCGAGGGCGGCTATGCCCGTGCGCTGAGTGCCGAAGAGCAGGCCCAGCAGCAGCTGCCGTCGATCAGAAGGCTGCCGGCTTCGATATCGTCATCACCACCGCCAAGGTTCCCGGCCGCAAGCCTCCGGTTCTGCTGACCAAGGCTGGCGTGGCCGGACTGCACCGTGCGCTGTGATCGTCGACTGCGCGGCAAGCGACCTCGGCGGCAACGTCGAAGGTTCCACCGTCGGCACCCAAGTCACTGAAAACGGCGTGACCATCATCGGCGCTCCGTACCTGTCAAGCGGCGTTTCCACTACCGCATCCAACCTGCTGAGCCGCAATGTGGCCGATGTGCTTGCGCATTTCGTGCGTGACGGCAAGCTGGCCATCGATCTGAACGAAGAGCTTGACAACGCCATGGTCGTGGCCGGCCGCGGCGAGGAAGCCAAGAAGGAAGGGGAGTAAGCAATGGATATCGTTGTTGCGATTACTCTGTTCGTCCTCGCGCTGCTGATCGGCGTTGAGGTTATCGGCAAGGTGCCGGCCACCTTGCATACTCCGTTGATGTCGGGCGCGAACTCGATCCACGGCATCGTCATCGCCGGCGTTGTTATCGTCGCCGCGCATGCCACCAGCCCGCTCGCCTGGGTGTTCATCTTCCTGGCTGCAGTGCTGGGCACGATGAACGTGGTCGGCGGCTATGTCGTCACCGACCGCATGCTGGAGATGTTCAAGTCCGACAAGGGCAAGAAGAAGGAAGAGGAGGCCAAGTAAATGGGTACCATGGCTGAAATGCTGAGCACGCCGCTCGGCGTCATCGAATGGTTCGTCTATCTGCTGGCCGCCGTGATGTTCGTTATCGGCCTGCACTTGATGAACTCTCCGAAGACCGCTCGCAAGGGCAATATGGTCTCCGCTGTCGGCATGATCCTTGCCGTGGTCATGGCGTTCATTGTGCTGTTCGCAGGTGAGATCTCCAACGGATTCCAGCATGGCGTTGCCGTTGTGCTGCTGATAGCCGGCATCATCATCGGTGCCGTCGCCGGTGTGGTTTCCGCCAAGAAGGTCAAGATGACCGACATGCCGCAGCTCGTTTCCGTATTCAACACCGTGGGTGGCGGCGCCGCCGCGCTCGTGGCTTTGAACGACATTCTGACCTCCGAGGGCACGCCTTCCATCGTGGTGTTGATCACCGCTGGTTTGGGCATCATGATCGGTTCCGTCACGTTCTCCGGCTCTCTGATCGCAGCCGGCAAGCTGCAGGGCATCAAGTGGGTGAAGAAGCTGAACTTGCCGGGCAAGGGCTTCTGGAACATTCTGTTCGCCGTACTGACCGTCGTATCCTTCGTCATGCTGTGCGTGCAGCCGGGCCAGCGTCTGCTGTGGTCCGTGCTCACCACCGTGTTCGCGCTGTGCTACGGTCTCGTGTTCGTCATCCCGATCGGTGGCGCCGATATGCCGGTGGTCATTTCCGTGCTCAACGCCTGCACCGGTACTGCAGTGGCCATGTCCGGCTTGGCTATCAATAACATCGCTCTGATCGTGGCCGGCGCACTGGTTGGTGCCGCCGGTGTGACCCTGTCCATCGCCATGTCCAAGGCCATGAACCGTCCGCTGCTGTCCGTGCTCGCAGGCGGTTTCGGTGGTGCCAATGCCGCCGCTGGCGCTGGTGAGGGTCCGGAAGGCAGCATGAAGGAAACTTCCGCGGACGATCTGGCCGTACAGCTCGTATACGCCGAAAAGGTCATCTTCGTGCCGGGCTTCGGTCTGGCCCAGGCTCAGGCCCAGCGCGAGCTTGCTGATCTTGGTGTGCTCCTCAAGAACCACGGCGTCGAAGTCTCCTACGCCATCCATCCGGTGGCAGGCCGTATGCCTGGCCACATGAACGTGCTGCTCGCCGAAGCCAACGTGCCGTACGAGGAGCTCGTCGATCTGGATGACATCAATCCGCAGTTCCCGCAGGCCAACGTGGCTCTTGTGGTCGGCGCCAACGATGTGACCAACCCGGCCGCACGCAAGCCGGGCACCCCGGTCTCCGGCATGCCGATCCTCGACGTCGACAAGGCCCAGAACGTGGTGGTCATGAAGCGCGGTCGCGGTACCGGTTATGCCGGTATCCAGAACGAACTGTACTTCGAAGACAACACGCAGATGCTTTTCGGCGACGCAAGGCAAGCCTGCAGGCCGTTATCGCGGCAGTCAAGGAGCTCATCAACTAACAGCTGAAACGTTGCGTTGATGCTTTTCCTGAAAGGTCTCTTCCGGTGAGGGAAGGGACCTTTTTGCATATGGTGATTTTCGTAAGATCAGGTCTGTTGCATGCGAATTGTGAGTTATCCACAGTCGTTATTCGCCTGTGGATATGGGTGGAGTTTTCCACATATCCACAGATTTTCAAGGTTCGGTGGCGCAAGATGATTTGAATATGAGACAGTAGGTGCACCCTACAACAAAGGAGTTGCACATGGCGGAAATAATCACTGGCCCGTTCCATATGGATGAACAGGGATTTTTGGCAACGATCGAAGAACTTATCGAGCGGTTTGATGGATACAGTTCTGGCAAATATCTTGCGGAATTGGGAAAAATCCACGATGAATACGGTGAGATCGGATCTCTTTCGCTTTTTGACGAAAAAGTCTGTGAACTGGGGAAGGAATTATTCTGCAGCACATCATGGGTGGCGAATCTGGCGTGGGCCATGATTTCGTTCGATTATGATCTGGTTGAGCATGATGCGAATTTTCTTGATGGATGCCGTAACATCGTGCGTAAGTACGGTATGAGCGTTTGGCTCTATGAAATGATCAATGACGCTTCGATAGCGGTGGCTTTGCAAAGGCCCAGCAGCAGAATGCCATTCCAGATTGGATTGACCTACACCAAGGATGTGTTTCGGAGAAGCAAGAAAAAGGGTGGAAAATACGCTACCAGCAAAAAGAAGAGACTGGCCTGCATGGCTGAATATTTGCAGGAAGTATATTGGCTGGCCGCGTACAGTCTGCTACGTTGGGGTGAGGAAGAGCCGCGTGCGGCCGATGTTGCGTTGATGGTGCTTGGATATGGCGGTATCGGCATGTGCATGCTGAGGGACGATCCGAAAGTAGTGGATTCCGGATGCGATGAAGACTTCTCCTATCGAAATCTGTGCGACCATCTGCGCGATCTTAGAATTCAAGCCGATCTGGACTATGCTTGCAATGCCGACCTTGCCGAATCCATGTTGCTTGAATATCCCGCGTGTATGGATGCGCGATATCTGTACGATGCGGGGAAAATCGTGGAAGCGTATCGTGCTTTGTGGAACAAGCAGACTGAATCAGCTTCGCAAATCATGGAACGCGTTTACCAGAAGGGCGCGTATCAGGTGACGAACATTTGGGAGGATCCGCTGTACCTGCATGATCTTGCCCTGTCGCTGTTGGGGGCAGTTGGCTCGCGGCCCCTTACTGAAGGGTTCCGGACTCGTGATGACAAGATGTTCCAGCAGGGAGTGGAAAGTCTGAGACGAACGACTGAATCCGTTAAAGGGATGGGGTTGGCGATGACATTGGGAGGGTATATCTGCTTCCCGGAACCGGAAAGTAGGGATGATGCGCTTTTCGCACCGCGAAAGGAGAAGAAACGATTAATGGACGCCTGTAACGGGCTTAGGGATTTGTCGGCAATGGTTGCGCTCTACCGTTTTCCAAGGGATATCGAATCCCTGCGTGCAACGCGTGCGCTTCTCACTCATGACGCGAAGGGATATATCGATCTGATGGGTCCATACATGGGAAGCGCGGATGAGACGGGAGGAAACGAGGGGAGGCCGGTTTCAATCGGCGACTGATCGGCCTCTCAGATCGCGAACGTCAAAGCGTATGCATCATGGTTGTGCCGAGATTGAATGGCGGAACGTTCAGATGAACTTTGTCTCTTCGATCTCGGTGCATGCTATGCCGTATTGCTCCAACAATTCGCGAAATGCTTTTACGTATCTATCTGTGGCGAACTTCTGTGTGAATGACAGACAGAAGTTCTCGTTTACGTAATTCACTTCCACCAGCGTGGACGTCCAATCCGCATAGGCGTAACAATTTTGGACATGCCGTACCAAAGAACCCCGATCGAACATTCCTGTATAACTGATGTCAGCCGTTGAACATCGCATGCTGATAACTTGTCTGCACATCTGTTTCTGGGCTTCCAGATTCGGCAGGCTCTCAAGATAGTGATTCAGCAAGTGGTTCCTGCCAGCTTGGGAATCAGTGTTTCAATATCGCACTCGTCTACCTGTTCATGGGGCATTTTCAGCTTGGTCCGGCAGATGCGGTCCTTGGAACAATCTTTGCACAGACCATCAGTGTGATCGTCGCGCTGGTGGTGATTCGTTGCAAGCAGAAAGGCATTCGTTTAAGGAAGGCTGATTTCAAGCCGAATCGCAATATGTTGGGCGCATTCTCAGCATACGGACGTTCGTATATCGGCTTCATTACCCTGCCTTACTTGGAAATCGTATCGTCAAGGTGCGCAAACAGTGGGCGAGCCAACCATGCCAAGGGTAGTGATGCCAGTGCTGAAATCAGCAGAATAAGCCAAACCGTGCAATGTGCGTGCAGCCATCCGTAAAGCATTTGCCCGAGTGGCTGGGCGCATATCGTCAATGATGAAATAATGGCCATGACCTTGCCTGTAAGCGCGGTTGGTGTCCTCATCTGAATAGATGGTACGAGAATGAGGTTCAAGAAATCAACGGCGATTATGACTGCCGCAGTGCAGAGCACCAGCATGATGAGCTTGGTTTGCGTTGAACATGGAAGCAGGAAGGCGATGGCCGGCGGAAGCAGCATAAGACTTTCCACGAACAACAACGAAGGGGCGTTTCGTGATTTCAAACGGTTGGCGAAACAGCCAGCGATGAATGTTCCCGCTATGCCGGCAATGCCGATAATGCCATCGCATAGACCATATGTCGCCGCATCGTAGCCTAACGTAGTTCGAATAATGTAAGGAAAGCTTACTGAACTGAATCCAGTCAGTATCAGATTGATCCATGTGCAAACACCGGCTAATCGTGCTACGGTCGGCTCCTTTCGAAGCAGGAAAGCGGTCGCCGAATGCATATCGCCAATGATGACGTCGAGCAGGCAGATGCCGGCATCATCTTGATTCGATAGGGCTTTGCGAGTCTGATGAAGCATTCAACATGCTGCCGACAGAAGACATGCTGCGGTGATGAGCATCATCGGTCGAATGCCGACCAGCCCGTACATCACGCCACCTAGGAAACTCGGGAGTAATTGGCTGAGCTGCTGCACTTGGTTGATGATGGCCGCGCCTCGGCGAAGATCAGTGGAGGACTCTCTTCCGATGATTTGTGGCAGTGCGGATTGCACGACGGGAGTTTCCATGGCATCGAGTACTGCCAACACTATCTGCATGATGGCGATGGCGAGAATGTTGAATCCGGATAGTGCGAAAAACACAGTCGCGAGCAGTGTGACGATTCCTGAGATGATATCGAGCGCCACCATCATGGCACGTTTGCTTACTCGGTCGGCCATAACACCTCCGAATGGGCTAATAAGTATGGTCGGAATGACGGATATGGCCAGCACGGTGGCGAAGGTCGTGGATGATGCGGTTTCGTCCAGTACCCACATGGACATGGCAAATCGGAGCATGGTATTGCCGAACAAGGAAATGCCTTGACCGAGTACAAGCAGGATGAAGTTTGCGGAGCACAAGCTGGATTGGAGTGTCTTTGCTGACGAGTTTTTCATGACTATTCCTTTCGATACCGACTGACGGTATGTAAAAAAGGTACAAATAAAGATAGATTGACATTGCCGAGTTTTTATTGCGGATTACTGGCGAGTAGGAAGAAGCCTTCCGCAAGCCGATCTTCCATATCACTGTCGTGATCGATAAGTGGAACTCCGAGCGAGTCCATAATCAATCCAAGACAGTGGATGCGATGCTTGAATTCACTTAGGGTAGTGATGGGGTAGAAGTTTGGGGCTAGCCAGTAATTGAACAGCAGTGAAAAAAGTTCCGCGGCTTCTTGAGGGTACTCGGTTGTGATTGAACCGTCCCTTAACCCCTCCTGGATGAAGTCGTACGCGATTTTGGTGCTGTCGGTTCGCCAGATGCGAAGATTTTCGGCGAGGATTTTCGGGTCGTTCAGCAGGGGAAACGCATCGCGCATGAGGGTCATATGTTCGGTGTCGGTAATCTGCATCATGAGCGAATTGCGTAGTTTCTGCAATCCGTTTCGTGAGCCATCCTCTTGATTTGCCTGGGGAAGAAGTCGTTCGTTGTCGGAATCTATCAGCGCATGCAGCATCGCTTCTTTGTTTTTGAAATGATGGTAGATAGCGCCTTTGCTGAGGTCTTCGAGCTCGTCGAGAATATCTTGAATCGTGGTGCGCTCATACCCCTTTTGCGCGAACAGCTTTTTCGCGGCGTCAAGGATTCGCTGTCGTGTCACTTCAGGGTGCGCATTGCGCGCCATATGCCTCTCCTTCGATGATGGAGTCGAATACACCGACATTATACATACCGTTGGTCGGTGTGGTATGTCGGACACTTCCCAGCTCGGTCGAAGAGGTACCGAAAGAATCTCTGCAGATTTCTGCGAAGAAACCTGAATCTGCGTTGCCGGGGTGCGGGATGTCTGTCTTTTCTGCGGTTGGTGCATGATTGGGTGTCCAAGGTCAACTTGAGTGAGTGACGGCTGGGTTCCCGAAGGGAATAAGACCCTGGTTCCTATATGCCTTTTTATGGCATGGGGCTTTCGGCGAAGAACGATTGCATCCGATGTGAAAAATCCCACAAATCCGGCCCACGTCCTGCTCTAGAACTTCAAAACTGTTGCCAATACTGGAAACACGCCGTATATAGTGTTTGAAAATGTGACGAGACACTGTATGTTGTGGTCTTGATTTTTATTTTCGTTCGGATAATGTGTGCCACATACCAACGACGTACGGTCGTGAAAGGACGTGGAACATGAACATTACGTTATACACCAAAGCAAACTGCCCGCAATGCACGGCGACGAAACGCCAATTGGACAAACGAGGCCTTCCCTATACGACTGTCGACATTACGGCCAACGCACGTATTTCCGACAGATTGCGGAACGAAGGATGGCGGCAGATGCCAGTCATCATCGCAGACGACGAATCCTGGTCCGGGTATCGTCCCGACAAAATCCACGAGCTGGAGGCTCGCTGCCGGTGAGTGCGTTGGTGTACTTCTCGTCGGCATCGGGCAATACGACACGCTTCGTCGAAGGATGCCGATTGGATGAATTCGGCATTCATACAATGCGCATCCCGCTGCGGCCGGACGAGCCGGAGCTGCATGTGGATGAGCCTACGTCTTGCTGACACCCACATACGGCGGAGGAACAATCGGCAAAGCAGTGCCCGTGCAAGTCAAACGATTCCTCAATGATGAACGCAACCGCAGTGGCATCATCGGAGTCATCGCATCGGGTAACACCAACTTCGGCGAAGCCTACGGCATCGCGGGCGACATCATAGCGGCTAAATGCCGCGTGCCGCTACTCTACCGGTTCGAACTGATGGGCACTTCAGAAGACACCGCGACCGTGCGCGAAGGACTGCGCAGATTTTTCGACGAATACACACAACAGGAACAACGATAACCATGCCAGAAGATTCAACGACACCACACGCAGCAACCGACGTCATAGCCTCCTACGATCGCGCCCATGACTGGCACTCGCTCAACGCGATGCTGAATCTCTACGACAAGCAGGGGCGCATCCAATTTGATAAAGACATCCAAGCCGTACGCGAGTACGTCGAAAAGCACGTGCTGCCGAACACCGTCCGTTTCAACTCCACACAAGACAGACTCAGCCGGCTCATCGCAGACGGCTATTACGACGAATCCGTATTTGCCCAATATGATGCCGAATTCCTTGACAGGTTCTACCGCAACGTGGATGACTGCGGATTCGAATTCGATACATTCCTCGGAGCTTTCAAGTTTCACCGCTCATACGCATTGAAAACCTTTGACGGCAAACAGTACCTGGAGAACTTCCCGCAACGCGCGGCCGCCGTTGCGCTCGCGCTTGCCGCCGCGACCATGCGGCCGCCGAATCGTATTTCGAAGAACTTATATCAGGACGTTTCCAACCGGCGACGCCCACTTCCTCAACCTCGGCAAAGCGCAGCGCGGAGAGGCGGTCAGCTGTTTTCTCGTACGTATCGAAGACAACATGGAGTCCATATCGCGTGGCATCAACGCCGCATTGCAGTTGAGCAAACGAGGTGGAGGCGTCGCGCTGTTGCTTAGCAATCTGCGCGAGGCCGGCGCGCCCATCAAGCGCATCAAACACCAGTCCAGCGGCGTTGTGCCTGTGATGAAACTGCTTGAGGACTCTTTCAGCTACGCCAACCAGTTGGGCGCTAGACAGGGTGCCGGTGCGGTGTACCTCAACGCTCATCATCCGGACATCATGCATTTCCTCGATACTAAACGCGAGAACGCGGATGAGAAGATCCGTATCAAATCTTTGGCTCTTGGAGTAGTGATACCCGACATCACATTCGAGCTGGCGAAGAGACACGAACCTATGGCCCTGTTCAGCCATATGACGTCGAACGCGTCATGGGTAGACCCTTCGCCGATGTTTCCATCAGCGAAAACTACCGGAATATGGTGGACGATGAACGCATCGGGAAAACCTACATCGACGCACGAGAGTTCTTCATGACTTTGGCCGAATTGCAATTCGAATCCGGATACCCGTACATGGTGTTCGAAGATACTGTGAACCGAGCCAACCCGATCGACGGACGAATCGCCATGAGCAACCTGTGCTCGGAGATCCTCCAAGTGCAGGAGCCAAGCACCTATCATGAGGATCTGTCCTACAATCACGTGGGACGTGACGTGTCCTGCAATCTTGGGTCGCTCAACATCGCCAAAGCGATGGACGGTGATTTGGGACGAACCGTGGAACGTGCGATTCGCGCATTGACCTCGGTGTCGGAACATACGGACATCGCGTGTGTGCCATCCATCCGACGCGCCAACGACGAAGGTCATGCCATCGGCTTGGGACAGATGAACCTCCATGGATTCCTTGCCAGAGAATCGATCATGTACGGTTCACCGGAAGCCCTCGACTTCACCGACATGTACTTCATGACCGTTGCATACCATGCCTACCGTGCCTCGCATGAGCTCGCAGTCGAACGCGGAACACGGTTTGTAGGCTTCGAACGGTCCGCCTATGCGAAGCCTGCAGGCGCAGGCAACTATTTCGACAAATATACGAACGGCGAGCGCTCGCTGGCGCCGAAGACCGGGAAAATCGCGTCGCTGTTCGCACGGCGGGGCATCCATATCCCCGACGAGCATGATTGGCGTCGTCTGCGTGACGACATCATACGTGACGGTATCTTCAACCAATATCTACAGGCCGTGCCGCCCACCGGGTCAATTTCGTACATCAATCATTCCACGAGCTCCATCCATCCTATCGCCTCGAAGATTGAGATTCGCAAGGAAGGCAAGATTGGACGGATCTACTATCCAGCTCCGTATATGACCAACGACAATCTCCAGTATTTCGCGGATGCGTACGAAATCGGATGGAAGGCCATTGTTGATACGTATGCCGAGGCAACGCGGCATGTCGATCAAGCCTGTCGTTGACCTTGTTCTTCCCCGATACGGCGACTACCCGAGATTTGAACAAGGCGCAGATTTATGCATGGCGCAAAGGCATCAAAACGCTGTATTACATCCGCATTCGTCAGCAGGCGTTGTCTGGCACCGAAGTACAAGGCTGCGTCAGTTGCATGTTGTGAAACCTGTGACTTGAAAGGAAAAGAAAAGACATGTCTCGTTTGGTTTACCGCGCGATGCTTCGTCTGACGGCTCCGGACGAATACAGGCGGTTATACGGCCGCGACGATAAGACGACGATTAGAAAGGACGACCATCATGGCGCCGATATCCGTACCTCGACAGAGGATTAAGCTCATTGACCGTGTGAGTGCCATCAACTGGAACAAACTTGAGGATGACAAGGACCTTGAGGTATGGGACAGGTTGACCGGCAATTTTTGGCTGCCGGAGAAAGTGCCCGTCTCCAATGATTTGCCCGTTTGGCGCACAATGAGCGAGGCCGAGCATACGTTGACCATGCGCGTGTTCACCGGTCTCACCTTGCTTGACACCATCCAGGGAACCGTTGGCGCGGTCAGCCTCATACCCGATGCGCTTACCCCGCATGAGGAAGCCGTCTATACGAACATCGCGTTCATGGAGTCAGTGCACGCCAAGAGCTATTCCTCGATTTTCTCCACCTTGTGTTCCACCCGACAGATCGACGAGGCGTTCTCTTGGAGTGAGGAGAACGAGTATCTGCAAAGGAAAGCGCGCATCGTGCTCGACTATTACGAGGGGGATAGTCCACTCAAGCGCAAAGTGGCCTCCACGCTGCTGGAATCGTTCCTGTTCTACTCAGGCTTCTATCTACCGATGTATTTCTCCGCGCATGCCAAACTCACCAACACCGCCGACGTGATCCGTCTTATTATCCGCGACGAAGCCGTGCATGGTTATTACATCGGATACAAATATCAAAAAGGGCTTGAGCGGGTCAGCGAGGACAAACGCGGCGAACTGCGCGACTACACCTACGACCTGCTCAACGAGTTGTATGACAACGAGGTGGAGTACACGCGCAGCCTCTACGAGCCTGTCGGATTGACGCAAGATGTCGAAAAGTTCCTGCGATACAACGGCAACAAGGCGTTGATGAATCTCGGATATCCAGCGCTTTTCCCACAAGAGATCTGCGACGTGAACCCGTCGATCCTTGCCGCGTTAAGTCCGAACGCCGATGAGAACCATGACTTCTTCTCCGGTTCGGGAAGCTCGTACGTAATGGGCAAATCAGTCGAGACCGACGACGATGACTGGGATTTCTGACTGTATCCCAGACAACCCCGAGGAAAGCAGCTATGGGAAACCGTCACGGGCGAGTTCGCGTCGGATCATCCACGCAGATATCTGCCCGTGACGCTGTCAGGACAGGCACGGACCGTTTCCGGTGTTCCCTCGCATACGATGCGACCGCCGGCCATGCCTCCGCCCGGACCCATGTCGATGAGATAATCCGCGTTCGCGATTACATCAAGATCATGTTCGATTACTACAACTGTCGCCCCAGAAGCCACCAACGAGTCGAACACGCGTAGTAATACCAGCACATCCAACGGGTGTAGCCCGATCGTCGGCTCGTCGAACACGAATACCGAACCGGACTGTCCGCGTCCCATTTCGCTGGCCAGCTTCAGCCGTTGCGCTTCGCCGCCTGATAACGCAGGAGTCGGCTCGCCAAGTGTCAGATACCCCAGGCCAAGCTCATGCAGTGTGGCCAGTTTCGATCGAACGGGGCGTAGGAAATCCAATAGAGGCATCATCTCGTCGACGCTTAGCAACATCAATTCCGGCAGTGAACGGGCGACGCTGTCCGCGCAAACCAATCGAATGTCATCGGCGGTCTGTGCATACCGTGTCCCATGGCAATCGGGACACGTGACGTCAACATCGGGCAGGAACTGCACGTCCAACGAAATGGTACCGGTTCCATCGCAAGTGGAGCAGCGCAACTTGCCCGTGTTGTATGAGAATGCGCCAGGTTTGAGATTCTTCTTATGGGCATCGGAAGTCTTCGCAAACGCACGACGCAGATCATCGTGAACACCGCAATATGTCGCCACGGTCGAACGGATGTTTGCTCCAATGGGCGTGGCATCGATCAGTTCCACTTTCGAAATGCCATCCGCGTCAATCAGACGAATCGAGCTCGGGGAAACGGTACCATCAGCGGCCGAGCGCAACGCAGGGACCAGTGTCTCCAATACCATCGTCGTCTTACCGGAACCCGACACGCCAGACACCACAGTGAGACGTCCTCGCGGAATGTCCACCAATAACGGATGCACCGTATGCACGGTATTCGTCTCCAAATGAATCCGACCCTTGGCGAACATCGCATCTAAGTCAATCTGCGGCCGCGCCCGCTCATGTATTTTGCCACCATCACGCAGAAAAGGCGCTATCTGAGAACCAGGTGCCGTCATAACATCCGCCACCGCACCCTGAGCGATCACATGACCGCCTTCGGCACCGGCCGTTGGACCCATCTCCACCAAATGATCCATCGCGGCAAGCACACGGGTATCATGATCGACCACAACCACCGAATTGCCGTCAGCCACCAAATCGCGCATCACGCCCAACAGTCCATCCACATTCGCCGGATGCAATCCGATAGACGGTTCATCAGCACATACAGCACGCCTGTAGTGCGGTTACGCACCGAACGGGCCAACTGCACACGTTGGCGCTCGCCGGTGGACAGTGTCGCACCTGCGCGGTCAAGCGACAAATAGCATAATCCGAGTTCCACGAGCCGCTCGGCCGTATCCTCGAACGATTCGCAGATGGCTGTGGCCATCGCACGCATCTCCTGCGGCAATGACTTGGGTACTGAACGCACCCAACGTATCGTTTCGTCAAGTGTCATCGCCGTGGCTTGTGCCAGATTAATACCGAGAATCTGCGGTTGACGAGCCTGCTGTGAAAGCCTCGTACCGGAACAATCCGGACATGGTTGCTCGCTGAGGAATCTCGACACGCGTTTGATACCCTTCTCATCCTTGGCTTTGGCGAGCGCGTTCTCCACGGTATACACGGCGTTGAAGTACGTGAAGTCAAGTTCGGCGAAATCATTGCCTTTCTTCGGTTTGTATAGAATATGCTTCTTGACGGCCGGGCCGTTGAACACGATGTCCCGCTCGGCGTCGGTCAGCTGGTTGAATGGAATGTTCGTGCGCACTCCCATCGCGCCGCACACCTGCTTCATCAGATCCCACATCAACGATCCCCATGGTAATACTGCGCCGGCGTCGATGCTTTTGGTCTCGTCTGGTACCAGGGAAGCACGGTCGACGGTTCGCACGATGCCTGTTCCGGAGCAGGTCGGCATGCGCCGGCGGAATTGAACGACAGCTGTTCGGCGGATGGTGGGTGCATGAGTTGATTGCAGGATGTGCATCGTATAGGCAACTCGGCCGCCACGTTCATTGTGGGACGGTTGCGTTCGCCACAATGCTCGCAGACATGTGAGGCGCAACGGGAGAACAACAGACGCAGACTGTTGAGCAGCTCCGTCATCGTGCCGAACGTGGATCGCACGCCGGGCACTGAAGGTCTTTGATGGAGGGCGAGAGCCGCGGGCACATGACGTATGTCGACTACCTGCGCTCGACTCGCTTGGGTGAGACGTCGCCTGGTATACGTCGACAAAGCCTCCAGATAACGTCGGGATCCTTCAGCGTATAGCACACCTAAAGCGAGAGAGCTCTTTCCGGACCCGGAGATACCGGCGATGCCGACTAATTTGTTCAACGGAATGTCGACGTCGACGTTCTTGAGATTATGTACGCAGGCACCGCGCACTTCGATGCGGGACGGCGGGAAAGCTCCAGATGATTGTTCCATACCCACTACAGTACCTGTGTGGCGGAAAACACGCGGGCAGGGGAACCTTGTTCGTCATGGTATTGCTGCAATTGTGGTATCTGATCCATATATTCGACCGCAACGGAGGGGATGCCATTGTTTTTCACGGCTACCGTCAGCGTACGTGAATCGGAAGGCGATGCGGTGGAATACGGGGAAATGGATTGGGAAAGGAAGGAATCATATAACATCGTATATATCAATGGGAAGAAGTTCGCCGGGGAGCGGAACCAAAGTCTGTTCCCGGCGCAG
>ENA-OQDD01000012-OQDD01000012.1-human-gut-metagenome-genome-assembly--contig:-NODE-12-length-60227-cov-2.081631_pt1 | contig 60227 bp, 79 predicted proteins | sample MGYA00242507_ERZ504598 | MGnify/ENA primary metagenome ERZ504598 (study PRJEB26092, sample SAMD00036318) | human gut metagenome | host: Homo sapiens | study: EMG produced TPA metagenomics assembly of...
GTGAGCAGGCGGATGTGCTGATCGGTGCGGGACGCATGACAAAAGCAGTAGAAAAATATCAGAAGCCAATGCTTGCAGAATACAGCCCGGAAAAGATTTACGAGTATCTGAAGGCGCACCCGGAATATGAAAAGATTGTTCTTCTGCAGTCGGGTGATGTCGGCTTTTACAGCGGAGCAAAGAAACTTCAGGCCGTCCTTGCGGAAGATGCGGATTTTTCTGTCCGTGTAGAGCCGGGAATTTCTTCGCTGGTTTATTTCTGTGCCAAAATCGGAGTGTCCTGGGAGGATGCAGCATTTGTGAGCCTGCACGGGCAGCACTGCAACTTTCTGGAGACGGTCCGCCGAAACCGGAAACTCTGGCGATCGCCGGCGGAAAGGGCAGTGTCAGGGAAATCTGCCAGACGTTAAGTTCGTACGGCTGGGAGCAGATTGTGCTACATGTGGGAACGGATCTGTCGTATCCGGAAGAACAGATTGTGACAGGAACCCCATTCGAACTTGCTAAAATGGAGTTTGCTCCGCTTGCGGTTCTTCTGTTTGAAAACCCGAATCCGGAACCGGAGTTTACAGCCGGCATGGCAGATGAAGTATTTCTGCGTGACAAAGTACCGATGACCAAGCGGGAAGTGCGCAATGCATCTCTTTCTCATCTGCAGCTTTCTTCGAATTCTGTTGTCTATGATATTGGATCGGGCACAGGTTCTGTTTCGATTGAGATGGCGCTTCGTGCAGCACAGGGAAAGTATATGCGATAGAAAAAAATCCGGCAGCCGTTGCACTTCTGCAGGAAAATAAAAAGAAATTTGCAGTGGATCATCTGGAAATTATTGAGGGAACTGCACCGGAAGCACTCGAAGCACTCCCGGTTCCGACGCATGCATTTATCGGCGGGTCTGCCGGAAACTTAAAAGAGATTCTGGAACTGCTCCTGCGGAAGAATCCGAACATCCGCGTGGTATTAAATACAGTAACCGTGGAAACATTAGCGGAGGCAGCATCGTGTTTCAAAAAACTTGCGTTTGAAGAGCCGGAAATCGTCTGCCTGCAGGCTTCCAATGCGAAAAAGGCCGGAAGAAGCCATCTGATGATTGCCCAGAATCCGGTTTATATCTTTACAGCCCAGGGAGGTGCCAAAGAATGAAAGCACCAAGAATCATGCTGGCAGCAGGAAGGAGCGGAAGCGGGAAAACGATGATCACCTGCGGACTGCTCCGTGCACTGCAGCAGATGGGAAAGCAGCCCGCAGCGTTTAAATGCGGCCCGGATTATATCGATCCGATGTTTCACGAACAGGTAATCGGCGCCCCGTCGTGTAATCTGGATCCGTTTTTCACAGAGGAAGAAACAACACAGTATCTGTTCTGCAAACATGCAGCGGGTCATGACATTTCCGTATTGGAAGGCGTTATGGGGTATTACGACGGTCTTGGCGGAATTTCTACCAAAGGCAGCGCCTACGATCTCGCCGGTATGACAAAAACGCCGGTTCTTCTGGTTGTCGATGCCAAAGGCATGAGCGTTTCAGCGCTTGCCTTTATCAAGGGATACCTGCAGTACAAAGAGGACAGCAGGATCGCCGGTGTAATCTTTAACCGGATGTCAGAGATGCTGTACCGGGAGATCGCGCCGATGGCGGAAAAAGAACTTGGCATTTCCTGTGTCGGCTTTGTGCCGGAACTGAAGGAATGCCACTTAGAAAGCCGCCACCTCGGCCTTGTGATGCCGGATGAGGTGGAAAATCTGCAGGAGCAGGTCAATCTGCTTGCAGAAACACTGCAGAAGACACTGGATTTTGAAAAAATTCTTGCGATTGCAGAAGGGGCAGAAGAGCTCTCGGGAAAAATGCCGGAAGTCCTGCGTAAGGTGACAGAAAGCGAAGCAGCCGCCAAGGTGCGTGCTGCGAAGCCGATTCTTGCCGTTGCAAGGATGAAGCATTCTGTTTCTTTTATCGGGATAATCTGGAGCTTCTCGCGTCGCTTGGAGCCAAAATCGAATATTTTTCGCCGCTTTCCGATGCGGAGCCGCCAAAGAATACAGACGGATTTCTGTTCTGCGGCGGCTACCCGGAGCTGCACGCAGAAGAGCTTTCGGAAAACCAGACCATGAGAACGAAGATCCGCGATAACATCCGTCAGGGAATGCCGGTTCTTGCAGAATGCGGCGGTTATATGTACCTGTCAGAATCCATGGAGGATATGGATGGAAATGTGTATCCTATGGTACAGGCTGTTCCGGGAAATGTTTACCGGACAAAAAAGCTGGGAAGATTCGGCTATATCACCCTCACGCCAAACACGAAGGATACCTTTCGGAACGGCGGAAATCCGGTGCGCGGCCATGAGTTCCATTACTTTGACAGCACAGACTGCGGAAGTGCATGGCATGCGGCAAAACCGCTGCGGAAGCGGAACTGGGAATGCATTCATGCGACAAAACGGATGATGGCGGGATTCCCGCATCTTTACTATATGGCAAGTCCGCACCTCGCACTGGAATTTCTGGAGCAGTGTGTCTCTTACCGGAAAGAACAGGAGAAAACAAGATGAAAACAGCATTAGCAGCCCTGATTGTGGGCTATGGATTGGACCTGCTGCTTGGAGATCCCTCCTTTTTGTACCATCCGATCCGTGTGATCGGAAATCTCATTGCTCTGCTGGAAAAATGGCTGCGGAAGGTATTTCCGAAAACACCAAAGGGAGAGCTTGCCGGAGGAGTTTTTCTCGTGATCCTCGTCTGTCTGGCGGGATACGGTGTTCCGGCACTGCTGCTCTTTGCGGCATTTAAAATTCATCCGGTCATCGGCTTCCTTCTGGAGGTTCTCTGGTGCTGGCAGATTCCGGCAACGAAATGCCTGAAGGATGAGAGCATGAAGGTCTATCAGAAATTAAAAGAAAACGATCTTCCGGGGGCGCGCTATGCGGTTTCCATGATCGTAGGACGTGATACGGAAAATCTTTCGGAAACAGGAGTGACGAAAGCTGCCGTGGAAACGATCGCGGAGAATACGTCGGACGGTGTCATTGCACCGCTCCTCTTTCTTGCCATCGGCGGACCGGCATTAGGCTTTCTGTATAAGTCCATCAATACCATGGATTCCATGGTGGGATACAAAAATGACAAATATCTGTATTTTGGACGGTGTGCGGCAAAGCTGGATGATGTCGTCAATTACATACCGGCGAGAATCAGCGCATGGCTGATGATTCTTGCGTCTGCATGCGAGCGCATGAACTGGAAAAATGCAGAAAAAATTTACAAACGCGACCGTTACTGCCACGCCAGCCCAAATTCTGCGCAGACAGAAGCAGTTATGGCAGGGGCGCTGGAAGTACAGCTTGCCGGAGATGCCGTGTATTTCGGCAAAGTCGTAAAGAAACCAACGATCGGCGATGACATCCGCCCGGTCGAGGCGGAAGATATCAAAAGAGCAAATCATCTGATGTATCTGACCTCGTTCCTCGGACTGGTGTTCTTTGCGGGAATCCGCGCGATCTTTTTATTTCTGTAAAAAGAGAAGATAGAAACACAACGGAAAAGAGAAAGGAAGGCATATGGTATGAGACAAAATCCACATGGAGGAGACATTTACACGAAAAAATGCAGAGTCGATTTTTCTGTGAATGTCAATCCTCTTGGAGCTCCGGAAAGTGTGAAAGAGGCGGTGAGAAAGAGCGCGGAATCGGTGGAACAGTATCCTGACGCACTGTGCCGGGACCTGACCCGGGTACTGTCGGAAAAGGAGCAGCTTCCAGAAGAAAATATTCTGTTTGCAAACGGCGCCGCGGAGCTTATTTTTGCCCTGACACAGGCTCTCCGCCCGAAAAAAGCGCTGATTGCAGCGCCGGGATTTGCAGAGTATGAAGCAGCACTTTCAGCGGCAGGGTGTTTTATCCGTATGTATCTGCTGCAAAAGGAAAAAGGCTTTCTTTTACAGGACGATTTCTGCGATGATCTGACCGACGATCTGGATCTTGTTTTTTTATGTAATCCAAATAATCCAACCGGCCTTACGATTCCGCAGGAACTTCTTTTAAAGATCCTGGATAACTGCCGGGAGCGTAACATCTATCTGGTGCTGGATGAGTGTTTCATAGAATTTCTGCCGGAGCCGGAAAAAGTGACGATGCAGGGAAAACTGGACGAATATCCGAATCTGCTGATTCTGCGTGCGTTCACAAAGATTTACGCAATGCCGGGCCTGCGTCTTGGCTATCTGCTCTGCAGCGACGAGGATCTGCTGGATCGGATCAGCCGCAGCATGCAGTCGTGGAATGTTTCGATTCCGGCGCAGATGGCAGGCCTTGCCGCCTGAACGAGGATGCTTACGTCAAAGAAGCACGGGAACTGATCGGAAAAGAACGCGCCTGGATGAAAGCAGAACTGGAAAAAGCAGGTCTTACCGTATGGGATTCCTGTGCAAATTATTTGTTCTTTGAGGGACCGAAAGGACTTGCCGCACGGCTGGAAAAAGGCGGCATTCTGATCCGCGACTGTTCCAACTACTCGGGCCTTGCCGACGGATATTACCGTGCAGCCGTACGCACACATGAAGAAAACCAGATTCTGACAGAAGCCGTTTCACAGATTCTGCAGTGGTTTTAGGAGGAAAAACGATGGCGAAAGTAATTATGATACAGGGAACGATGTCAAATGCGGGAAAGAGTCTGCTTGCGGCGGGCTTATGCCGGATTTTCCATCAGGACGGATACCGTGTGGCGCCGTTCAAATCACAGAATATGGCGCTGAATTCGTTTATTACGAGAGAAGGCCTTGAGATGGGACGTGCACAGGTCATGCAGGCGGAAGCGGCCGGGATCGAACCGTCCGTTTTGATGAACCCGATTCTGTTAAAGCCGACGAATGACACCGGTTCGCAGGTGATTGTAAACGGTGAGGTACTGGGAAACATGAGTGCGCGGGAATATTTTTCCCACAAAAAAGAGCTGATCCCGGACATCATGAAAGCGTACCATGCACTGGAAGAACAGTATGATATCATTGTGATCGAGGGAGCCGGAAGTCCGGCGGAGATCAACCTGAAAGCCGATGATATCGTCAATATGGGAATGGCAAAGCTTGTGGATGCACCGGTGCTCCTCGTCGGAGATATTGACCGCGGCGGCGTTTTTGCTCAGCTTTACGGTACCGTAGAGCTTTTAGAGCCGGATGAGCGCGACCGCATCAAGGGTCTGATTATCAACAAATTCCGCGGGGACAAAACCATCCTGGACCCGGGCGTTGTGATGCTGGAAGAAAAAACACACATCCCGGTGGTCGGCGTGGCGCCGTATCTCACATCGAAGTGGAAGACGAGGACAGTCTGACCGAGCGATTCACCAGAAAAGAGGAGATCGGTCTCATTGACCTTGCGGTCATCCGTCTCCCGCGTATTTCAAACTTCACCGATTTCAACCCGTTCGAGCGGATCGAAGGCGTATCACTCCGCTACGTAAGCTCTGTCTCCGAACTGAAAAATCCGGATATGATTCTGCTTCCGGGAACGAAAAACACGATGGAGGATCTGCTCTGGATGCGTCAGAATGGTCTGGAAGCGGCCGTACTGAAGGCGGCTGCGGCCGGAAAAGTAATTTTCGGTGTCTGCGGCGGCTTCCAGATGCTCGGAGATACGCTGAGCGATCCGCTGCATGTCGAAGCCGGCGGAACGATCAAAGGAATGGGACTCCTGCCGATGGATACCGTATTTGCCGGTGAGAAGACGAGAACCCGCGCGGAGGGCGCTTTTGGAAAAACAGAAGGCGTTCTTGCCGGGATCGAGGGAACCCGGATTGAGGGCTATGAAATCCATATGGGAGAAACGGTGCGGAAAGAAGAAACAGAAGCATTCACGTTCATCGATGATCAGAACCGTGCTGATTCGGATAAGCTGGACGGTGCACAGAAAGGAAATGTGTACGGTACGTATGTGCACGGCATTTTCGACAAAGAAGAAGTTGCCGAGCGGATCGTGGAAGCACTTGCAAAGAATAAGGGAATTGCCATGGAGCAGATTCACGGTGTCGATTACCAGACATTCAAAGAGACACAGTACGATATTCTCGCAGATGCGCTGCGCGAGCATCTCGACATGAAGAAAATTTATCAAATTCTGGAAGAAGGGGCATAAAGATGAAGATAGAACTGGAGCAGGTAAGCCCGCACGAGATTGAAAAGAGAAGCTTTGAAATTATCACGGAAGAATTAAACGGAAGAACGTTTCCAGAGGATCAGGAACTGGTTGTAAAGCGTTGTATCCACACAAGTGCGGATTTTGATTATGCGGATAATCTCTGCTTTCGGAGCATGCGGTGGCAAAAGGCATCGAGCGATCCGGGAGGGAGCCTGCATTGTGACGGATACGCAGATGGCAAGATCCGGCATCAACAAAAAGGTGCTTGCGCGCCACGGCGGTGAAGCGCTCTGCTTTATGTCAGACGAAGATGTTGCGGCAAGAGCAAAAGAAACCGGAAGCACCCGCGCGGCAGCCTGCATGGAAAAAGCGGCGGAGCTGGATAAAAAGCTGATTATTGCGGTTGGAAATGCGCCGACGGCACTGGTCCGCCTCTATGAACTGATCGGGGAAGGAAAAATAAAACCGGCGCTGATCATCGGAGTTCCGGTCGGCTTTGTCAATGTGGTACAGTCCAAAGAACTGATTATGCAGACCAATATCCCGTATATCGTGGCACGCGGACGAAAAGGCGGCAGCAATATCGCGGCGTGCATCTGCAACGCACTCCTGTATATGATGGATCAGGACCGCGGATATTAAAAATAGATGAAAAAACGGAAAGCAGAAGTCTTGACAGATTTCGAATCACCGTTTATACTATGGAACATGGAAAAAGGCTTGGAAGGGAACAAGTAGACGTACAAAACGCGGACAGAAAGCAGCCGGCAGATGAGAGGCGCATGCAGGTTCTGTACGATTCGAATACATCCTGGAGTTGCGCACCGAATAAAACGGGCGGCAGAAGAACTATGATGCACGTTTTAGTAGGCTGCGACGTAAGAGACGAACGTTACAGCGTCAGGGTATTCAGAGATTTTGGATACCGACAAAGGCAGTTGCCGTGAGACAGCTGTGAAGTAAGGTGGTAACACGGGAGATACGGGCTCTCGTCCTTTGAATCGGAAAGGACGGGAGTCTTTTTGTATAAAAAACTTTGGTCCCAGACGGTAACACATACCCGAAAGTCAACCGAAAAAAGGAGAAAAACAAAATGCAGATTTATGACGAACTGATCGCCAGAGGCCTTCTGGCACAGGTAACCGATGAAGATGAAATCAGAGACCTGGTAAACAATGGAAAAGCAACGTTCTATATCGGATTCGACTGCACTGCAGACAGTCTGACCGCAGGTCACTTCATGGCACTGACCCTGATGAAACGGATGCAGATGGCAGGAAACAAACCGATCGCCCTGATCGGCGGCGGCACCACCATGATCGGTGACCCGTCCGGAAGAACCGATATGAGAAAAATGCTGACCCGCGAGGAGATCGACCACAACGCAGAGTGCTTCAAACGTCAGATGGAGCGTTTCATCGAGTTCGGCGAGGGAAAAGCTATGATGCTCAACAACGCAGACTGGCTGCTGAACCTGAACTATGTAGAACTGCTCCGTGAGGTAGGTGCATGCTTCAGCGTCAACAACATGCTCCGTGCAGAGTGCTACAAACAGCGTATGGAAAAGGTCTTTCCTTCCTGGAGTTCAACTACATGATTATGCAGAGCTACGACTCTATCACATGTTCCAGAAATACGGCTGCAATATGCAGTTCGGCGGCGATGACCAGTGGTCCAACATGCTGGGAGGAACCGAACTGATCCGCCGTAAACTTGGAAAAGATGCCTATGCAATGACCATCACCCTTCTGACCGACTCTCAGGGCAAGAAGATGGGTAAAACCGCAGGAAACGCTGTATGGCTTGACCCGAACAAGACCAGCCCGTTCGATTTCTACCAGTACTGGAGAAACGTGGACGATGCCGATGTCTTAAAATGTATCCGTATGCTGACTTTCCTGCCGCTGGAGCAGATCGACGAGATGGATTCCTGGGAAGGAAGCAAGCTGAACGAGGCAAAAGAGATCCTGGCCTATGAGCTGACCTCCATGGTACACGGCGAGGAAGAAGCAAAGAAAGCGCAGGAAGGCGCACGTGCCGTATTCTCTACCGGAAGCTCCGAGCATATGCCGACCAGTGAACTTTCTGCAGAGGATTTCACGGACGATAAAATCGATATCGTAACCCTTCTTGTCAAAGCAGAGCTTGCAAAGACCAGAAACGAAGGACGCCGTGCCGTAGAGCAGGGCGGTGTATCCGTAGACGGTGAGAAAATTACAGATCCGAAATATGCCGTAGAAAAAGCAGCCTTCGGCGAGGACGGTATCGTTCTGAAAAAAGGAAAGAAGAATTTCAAAAAAATTTGCGTTAAATAATTAAGTGTGCTATTATAAAAGAATGGATTCCCGGAAGAAATTCCGGGACACACTGAATTATTTGGAGGACAAACAGTCATGGAAAAATATGGCGTAAACGAATTACGAAAGATGTTTCTTGAGTTCTTCGAGAGCAAAGGACATCTTGCTATGAAGAGTTTTTCGTTGATTCCACACAACGATAAAAGTCTTTTACTGATCAACTCCGGTATGGCTCCGCTGAAACCTTACTTCACAGGCGCAGAGATTCCGCCGAGAAGAAGAGTAACAACATGTCAGAAATGTATCCGTACCGGCGATATTGAAAATGTAGGAAAAACAGCCCGTCACGGCACCTTCTTTGAGATGCTCGGAAACTTTTCCTTCGGTGATTATTTCAAACACGAAGCAATCGCATGGTCCTGGGAGTTTTTAACACAGGTAGTAGGGCTCGATCCGAATCGTCTGTACCCATCCATCTATCAGGACGATGATGAAGCATTTGATATCTGGAACAAAGAGATCGGCATCCCGGCAGACCGTATTTTCCGTTTTGGAAAGAGGACAACTTCTGGGAGCATGGCGCAGGTCCGTGCGGTCCGTGTTCTGAGATTTATTATGACCGCGGAGAAAAATACGGCTGCGGCAAACCGGGATGTACCGTTGGCTGCGAGTGTGACCGTTACATGGAAGTATGGAACAACGTATTCAGCCAGTTCAACAACGACGGCGAGGGCCACTACACCGACCTGATCCAGAAGAACATCGATACCGGTATGGGACTTGAGCGTCTGGCCGTTGTTGTACAGGATGTAGATTCCATCTTCGATGTCGACACCATTCAGGCACTCCGCAACAAAGTATGCGAAATCTCCGGAAAAGAGTATGAGGAAGATCATGAGACCGATGTTTCCATCCGCCTTATCACAGACCATATCCGTTCCGCAACATTCATGATTTCCGATGGAATCATGCCGACCAACGAAGGAAGAGGCTACGTACTGCGCCGTCTGATCCGCCGTGCAGCACGTCATGGCCGTCTGCTTGGCATTGACGGACTGTTCCTTGCCCGCCTTTCCGCAGCGTAATCGAAGGATCCAAAGACGGATATCCGGAACTTGAAGAGAAAAAAGACTTCATCTTCAACGTTCTGAACAACGAGGAGACCCAGTTCAACAAAACCATCGACCAGGGACTTCATATCCTCTCCGAGTTCGAAGAAAAAATGCAGAGCGAAGGCAAAAAAGTTCTGGACGGACAGGATGCATTCAAACTGTACGATACCTACGGATTCCCGCTGGATCTGACCAAAGAGATCCTCGAGGAGAAGGGCTACGGCATCGACGAGGACGGTTTCCATGCAGCAATGGAAGAGCAGAGAGAGCGTGCAAGATCGAGCCGTGAAGTAACAAACTACATGGGTGCTGATGCAACCGTTTACGATGAGATCGACCCGTCCGTAACAACTGAGTTTACCGGATACGATCATCTGGAGGATACCTCCAAAGTAACCGTTCTGACGACAGAGACTGAGATTGCAGAATCTCTGATGGAAGGCCAGAAGGGAACCATTTTCGTAGAGAAAACTCCGTTCTACGCTACCATGGGCGGTCAGGAAGGCGACTGCGGTATCATCAAAGGAGCAAATGGTGTATTCGAAGTAGAAGATACCATCAAACTCCGCGGCGGAAAATACGGCCACGTCGGTGTCATGAAATCCGGTATGATTTCAAACGGCGAGAAAGTTACGCTTCAGGTCAACGAAGAGGCAAGAAAAAATACCGAGAAGAACCACAGCGCAACACACCTTCTGCAGAAGGCATTAAAGACTGTTCTCGGTGCACACGTAGAGCAGAAAGGTTCTCTCGTAACCCCGACCAGACTCCGTTTCGACTTTGCTCACTTCCAGCTATGACACCGGAAGAACTGGAAAAAGTTGAGAATCTGGTAAATGAAAAGATTCAGGAGCAGATCCCGGTTGTAACCGACATCATGGATACTGAGGAAGCGAAGAAATCCGGCGCGATGGCTCTGTTCGGTGAGAAATACGGCGACAAAGTACGTGTCGTTTCCATGGGAGACTTCTCCAAAGAGCTTTGCGGTGGTACCCATGTAAAGAATACCGCTGAAATTGGACTGTTCAAACTTGTTTCTGAGGCAGGCGTTGCAGCAGGTGTCCGCAGAATCGAAGCTCTGACCGGACCGTCTGTTACTGCATACTATAAAGCACAGGAAGAGAAAATGCATGAGGCAGCAGCTCTCTTAAAGACAACACCGGCGGATCTCCTCGAGAAGATCGCTCATCTGCAGGCAGAGGCAAAAGCACTCCAGGCAGAGAATGAGTCCTTAAAGAGCAAACTGGCAAAAGAAGCGCTCGGCGATGTTATGGATAAAGTAACCGAAGTCAAAGGTGTAAAACTTCTCGCTGCATCTGTACCGGATGTCGATATGAACGGACTGCGTGACCTTGGCGACCAGCTGAAAGAAAAACTGGGAAGCGGCGTTGTTGTTCTGGCATCTGCAAAGGACGGCAAAGTAAGCCTTCTTGCCATGGTAACCGATGATGCGATGAAGAAAGGTGCACATGCCGGAAAACTGATCAAAGAAGTGGCAGCCGTTGTCGGCGGCGGCGGCGGTGGACGTCCGAACATGGCACAGGCCGGCGGAAAGAATCCGGAGAAGATCGACGAAGCAGTTGCAAAAGCTGCCGAGGTACTGGAAGGCCAGATCGCATAACAATAAGCAGGAAAAACAGCACAAAATCCTGCCGCCTGCAGGGCAGAAAAAGGAGCCAGGCAGGCGGCAGGGAAAAATTTTGCAAAAAAAATGAAAAAACTTGTTGACGTACGAGATTTTTCTGGTATAATAAGAACAGTGCAAAAAATACCCATACAGTTGTATTATGCACAATCTACAACTGGAGGGAGGTTAGGTGTGAGACTATGTCAAATGTAATCGTTAAAGAAAACGAAACGTTGGACAGCGCTTTACGCAGATTTAAGCGTAGCTGTGCAAAAGCTGGCATTCAGCAGGAGATTCGTAAAAGAGAGCATTACGAGAAACCAAGTGTTCGTCGTAAAAAGAAATCTGAAGCTGCCAGAAAACGTAAGTATAATTAATGTGCAAAAATCCCCGGCGATCTGTTTTGCCGGGGATTTTTATACTTGTAACTTAAAGTCGCAGGTTTTGACAAAACAGCAAGGCGGTGACAAATGAGAATTTTGTACAAAATAGCAAACAAGCTGTTTCGTATCGTGAAAAAGATTCTGAAGCTGCTTACCAGCCGTATGGTCATTATCGGTGTTGCACTTCTTCTGGAATTTTGCTGGCTGGCCGGAATTATGATGCAGCTCAATGAAAAATCTGTCTACATCAACTATGCGGTCACGATCCTTTCCCTGATTGCAGTGCTTTCGATTATCAATAATCCGAAAATGAATCCCGGCTACAAACTGATGTGGGCAGTCTGTATCCTGGCGCTTCCGGTAACCGGAATCTGCCTGTACGGCATTCTCGGCCATTCCAGTGTGGCAAGAAAATTCCGTACACATTACGATACAGTTCTGCTTTCGCAGGGAGGCGTTCTTGGAGAGGAAGAAGAGACGCGTAAAAAGCTCGAGGAAGAAAATATCCTGGCAGCGGGGCAGTCTTCCTATCTGACCAATTATGCGCATTATCCTGTTTATGTAAACACAGAAACAGAGTATTACCCGCTGGGAGATGTATGGTTTGAGCACTTTATTGAGGAACTCAAAAAGGCAGAACACTACATTTTTATGGAATATTTCATCATCAGCGAGGGGTATCTGTGGGATACGGTGCTGGAGATTCTGAAGGAAAAAGCGGCCGCCGGTGTGGATGTGCGGGTGATTTACGATGATTTCGGCTGCGTGACGACACTGCCGTATCAGTATTATAAATCGCTGCAGCAGATGGGCATCAAGTGTGCGGCGTTCAATCAGTTCCGACCGGTGCTGAATGTCATTTTAAATAACCGTGACCACCGGAAAATTGCCGTGATCGACGGTCATACGGCTTTCACGGGCGGCATTAATCTTGCGGACGAATACATTAACCGCAAGGAGCGGTTCGGCCACTGGAAGGATTCCGGAATCTGTCTGCATGGTGAGGCGGTATGGAGTTTTACGGTGATGTTTCTGCAGATGTGGAGCACAATCACCGGTATGGAATGCAATTTCGAATCATACCGGCCGGAGATCTATCACGAGGAAGCGTTTAAAAAAGACGGTTTTGTGCAGCCGTACGGCGATTCCCCGCTGGATGGAGAGACAGTAGGCGAGCATGTTTATCTGAACATTATTTCACAGCGAAAAAATATCTTTATATTTTTACCCCGTATCTGATTCCGGACAACGAGACGCTGACCGCTCTCTGCATGGCGGCAAAGCGCGGAGTCGATGTGCGGATTGTAACGCCGGGCATCCCGGATAAGAAGATTGTCTATATTCTGACGCAGGCCAATTACGAGATCCTGCTGGAATCCGGCGTTCAGATTTACCAGTATACGCCGGGCTTTATCCATTCCAAGAGCTTTGTCTGTGATGATGAAGTTGCGACGGTCGGAACGATCAACATGGATTACCGGAGCATGTACCTGCATTTTGAGTGCGGTGTCTGGATGTACGGCAGCAGTGCGGTTGCAGGTAAAGAGGATGCGCTGACCACGTTTGAACAGTGTGAGCAGATCAATATGGACTACTGCCGAAAGAAAAATTTTGCAGTCCGTGCACTCCGCGGTGCGCTGAAGTTTCTGGCACCGCTGCTGTAAACGGAACAGACAGCATAGTTCTGCGGTCGTCTGCATAGCCTGTAGGGAAGAAAGAGCAGATGTTTCGGGGGAATATGAAGAGAAGAACACGAAATATCGTCTGGAGCCTGCTGATGATCCTGGCGCTTCTTACAGCGCCCTTGAAAGTGACGGCGGCAGAGCAGAATGGAGAATCTTCCGACAAGCAGCAGAACGAAACAACGGAACAGAAAACAGAAGAGACGGAGGAGACAGCACCGGAGATGACAACGGACCTTGGGCTGGCTTCGCCGTCTGTTCTTTTGATGGAGGCACAGACCGGAACTGTTCTGTACGAGAAAAATGCGTCGGAACAGCGAAGCCCGGCGAGCATCACAAAAATCATGACGCTGCTGCTGATTTTTGAAGAGCTCGAAAAAGGGACGCTCCAGCTGACCGACGAAGTGACGACGAGTGCGCACGCCAGAAGTATGGGCGGGTCCCAGGTCTTTCTGGAAGAGGGCGAAAAGCAGACCGTTGAGACGATGATCAAGTGTATTGTCGTTGCTTCGGGAAACGATGCATCTGTAGCGATGGCAGAGCATATTGCGGGGACAGAAAGCGAGTTCGTCAGCCGGATGAACCAGAAAGCAAAAGAACTCGGCATGAACGACACGAAGTTTGAGGACTGCTGCGGCCTCACGGATTCCGACGGCCATTACACGACAGCGGCAGATGTGGCGAAAATGTCTCGGGAGCTGATCGAGCGCTTTCCGCAGATCCTGAACTATTCCTCTATATGGATGGAAGAGATTACGCATGTCACACAGAAGGGAAGCAAACCATTCACCCTCACCAATACAAATAAGCTGATCCGCGGCTATGAGGGCTGTGTGGGACTGAAAACAGGAAGCACCTCGAAGGCGAAGTACTGCGTCTCGGCAGTGGCGAAGAAAAATGATCTGACGATGCTGGCAGTCGTGATGGGAGCACCGGACTACAAGGTGCGGTTTGCAGATGCAGCGTCACTGTTCCAGTATGGGTTTTCGTCCTGTAGCATCTACATAGACCGGGAACGCGATCCCCTGCCGGAACTTTCGGTTGTTTACGGAAAGCAGGATACGGCAGAACTGGAATATGCGGAAGAATTCCGCTATCTTACGACGGGCGGGACGGTGATTGGTGAAGTGGAAAAACGATGGAACTGCCGGAAGAGGTGCAGGCCCCTATCCAGAAAGGCGAGTGTGCCGGAAGAGTTGTTTACAAAGCAGACGGTGAGGAACTTGGTTCCGTTGCGATTTTATATGGAGCAGACGTGGCAAGAGCCGGCATGTGGGATCTGTTCGGATGTACGATGAAACAATATTTTCTTGGGACGGCATAAAGCCGGAGTATCATGCGCGAAAAGGAGAAAAACATGGCAAAGAAAAATTACTATGCGGTAAAACAGGGAAAGGTTCCGGGCATCTACCGGACATGGGATGCGTGCAAAGCGCAGGTACACGGTTATCCTGGCGCAATTTACAAGGGATTTGAGCGTCTGGAGGAGGCAGAGGCCTTTCTGGGCGGCGGTAAAATGCCGGAACCATTGCTGCGGGAAACAATCGGAACGTATTTCGCTGCCCCGGAACGAAAGGCAGTACAGAGCACGGCAGCACCCGATCCTTCTTCTTTGGACTGGGAACACCTGATTCTGGCGGAAAAACCATGCGAAGACCCGGAATACGCCGGTGTCGGCAGGAGCGCCGTCGCATACGTGGATGGAAGCTATCAGCATGCGCTCGGAAAGTTCTCCTGCGGTGTGGTCCTCTTCCTGGACGGAAAAGAGCTGAATCTTGCAGAAGAATACAGCGATCCGGATCTCGTCTCCATGCGGAATGTGGCAGGCGAGATCAAGGGCGCAGAGCTGGCCATGGCTTACTGCCTGACACATGATATTCCGGAGCTGGCCATCTATCACGATTACCAGGGAATCGCAAGCTGGTGTACGAGAGAATGGCAGGCGAAAAAACAGGGAACCATCGATTACCGGAATTTTTACGATCTGGCATCGGCCAAAGTTGCGATCCGCTTCTGCAAAGTAAAGGGCCACACCGGCGTCACCTACAACGAAAAAGCCGATCAGCTGGCAAAACAGGCACTGGGCTTATAAACAGCAGGGAAAACGGGTTGTCATACACCGAAAAATCAAGTATAATGAACGGTATGAGAAAATTTACAACGACCTATTACAAACTTTCGTCAAACGGAAAATTTCCGGAAGGAAACGGTTTTCGTCTGGCGTTTATCAGTGATCTCCACAATATGGAGTTCGGCCCGGACAACACGGTGTTAAAGGCAGTCATCGATGAGGCGGCTCCGGATCTTGTCATCATCGGCGGAGACCAGATTGTGGCAAAGCCGGGGGAGAACCTCGACCCGGGTCTGAGTTTCGCGGAACGTCTTGCGGAGGAATACCAGGTGATCTATGGCTGCGGAAACCACGAATACCGTCTGAAGCTGTACCCGGAACAGTACGGCGATCTGTATGAAAAGCTCCGGGAGCGCCTGAAAAAGGCAGGAATCTGCTATCTGGAAAATGAGACGGCGGATCTTACCATCAGCGGCTGTCCGGTCCGGATCTACGGCTATGCATGGACCGCACCTATTACAACCGCTTTTACCGCGGACCGCTGCCGGTTTCGGAACTGATGGACCACCTTGAAAACCGGCTCCGGCGCGCTACGGCATTCTGCTGGCGCATCACCCTGCCTACCGCAGCTCCTATGCATCATATGGAGCCGATCTGACGCTTTCCGGCCATTATCACGGCGGCGTGGTGGGCCTTGGCGCGCACCGGGGGCTTGTGACGCCGGATTTCCGCCTTTTTTCGAAAAACTGCCGCGGGCTGTTCCTGACGGGCGGCACCTGCCAGATCATCAGTGCAGGAACGGGCGAACATACCATTCCGGTCCGCATCTGGAACAGAAGAGAATTGATTATTACAGATATCGGGAAACGTAAGGGAGAACAGAGCACATGGCGATACCAGTAAAGCTTCCGGTGTTTGAAGGACCGCTGGACCTTCTTCTTCACCTGATCGATAAAAACAAAATAGATATTTACGATATCCCCATTGTAGAGATTACGGACCAGTATCTGGAATACATTCATCAGATGGAGCGGGAAGACCTCGACATCATGAGCGAGTTCATGGTCATGGCGGCGACGCTTCTGGATATCAAATGCCGCATGCTGCTTCCGAAAGAAGTGAATGAGGAAGGCGAGGAAGAGGACCCGAGAGCCGAGCTGGTGCAGCAGCTTTTAGAGTACAAAATGTACAAGTACATGTCGTACGAGCTGCGTGACCGCATGAACGAGGCGAGCCGTTCCGTGTACAAGGAACCGACGTTTCCAAGAGAAGTGCTGGAGTACAGGACGCCGGTCGACACCTCCGAGCTCCTTTCGCAGATTTCTCTCGCGAAGCTCCATACGATCTATAAAATGATTTTAAAGCGCCAGGAGGACAAGATCGACCCGATCCGAAGCAGGTTCGGAAAGATCGAAAAAGAAGAGGTCAGCCTGCCGGACAAGATGACGTATGTCGAGCAGTTTGCTGTTAAAAAACGCCGCTTCAGCTTCCGCGACCTTTTGGAATCCCAGCCGGGCAAGGTGCATGTGATTGTCACCTTCCTTGCAATCCTGGAGCTGATGAAAACCGGCAAAATCCGGATCAGCCAGGAGGAGCTTTTCGGGGATATCCTGATTGAATCCCTGGAGGATGAAGACACCGTAGTTGTGCCGTATACAGACGAGACAGACAGTGAGGACAAGACAGATGGAAGAACAGAACAGGAATAAAGAAACTGCCCCGGGTGAGGCAAGACGCCCCTCTTCGGTCGAGGAGGCGGAAGCAGCCATCGAGCAGTCCTTTTTGCGATGGGAGATTCCGTGGAGCTGGGAAGGATTGCAAAAGCGATCGGCCATGACACGGAGACGACCCGTAGGATTCTGAACCATATGATGGAAAAATATAATACGAAAGACCGCGGCATCCATATCGTGGAGCTTGAAAATGCGTATCAGATGTGCACGAAACAGGAATATTATGATTATCTTGTCAACATCGCCATGCAGCCGAAGAAGGCGGTTCTGACCGACGTCATGATGGAGACCCTCTCGATCATTGCCTACAAGCAGCCGGTCACGAAGCAGGAGATCGACAAGATCCGCGGCGTCAAGAGCGATCACGCGGTCAACAAACTGGTGGAGTACAATCTGGTGCAGGAGCTTGGCCGCCTCGACGCGCCGGGCCGCCCGATTGTGTTCGGCACGACCGAAGAATTCCTGCGGAACTTCGGCGTCGATTCCACCGACAATCTGCCGGAGATCAGTCCGGTCAAGATGGAGGACTTCCGCGCAGAAGTGGAAGAGGAAATGCAGATCAAGCTGGATGTCTGATCCGGCAGGAGAAAAAGAAGGGAGATACCGATATGCTACTACGTACGCACACGACAGGTTCGGAAGAGAAGTCTATGAACAGCTTCCGGTAAATTTGAAAAAGATCATTCGAGAAAACAAAAAATTGTATCTGATCGGACTGCACGGGCCGGATATCTTCTTTTATTACCATCCGTTCTCGAAAAACCGTGTGTCTGATTACGGAACGTTTCTGCATGAGCAGACGGCTTCCGTTCTGTTCGAGGATGAGGTGAAAAAGTATCAGCAGAGTCCGTCAGAGGCGATGGAAGCGTATCTGTTAGGCTTTGCCTGCCATTACCTTCTCGATTCGACGTGTCATCCGTATATCGGAAATTTGTGGATCACACTGGAATTTCCCATGCAAAGATTGAGACGAGCCTTGACCAGTACTTCATGCTGGAGGACGGCCTCAATCCACTCGTATACCGTCCGGCATCGCCGATCTGCCCGCACACCGACGGCAACAAGGTCATCCACCGCTGTTTTCCGGAAATCGGGGAAACAGAAATTGTCGAATGCCTGAAGGGCATGAAGCTCTGGACGAGAATCACGATCTGCCGCAGCAGTGCGGTAAGAAGCCTTCTTCTTGGAGCGATGAAACTGGTCGGCTGCTACGATTCGATGGGCGGCCGTGTGATGCCTGGAAGGCCGCAGAAGGAATGCGAAGCGGGCACATGGAATCTTGTCCACCTGTACGAAAGAGCGCTTGCAGAGGCGCCGCAGGAGCTTGTAAAGCTGGATGAAGTGCTCCATGGAAACGGAACGCTTTCCCCGCGCTTTGACCACAATTTTGATTAAAACAGACTTTTGAGAGCAACAGTAAGAACAGAAAAATCCCGGCAGGAATCTTTCCTAAGAATTCCTGACCGGGATCTTTTTTTACCCGAAAGCAGATCTTTAATTTGATTTTACTTCACGCCACAGCTGGTTGTAAACCTCATCGGCATCATCGCAAGATACGTAAAGGTTTCGCACCGTGCAAGCGTTTCCTCATCTGGGAAGGCGATTTCACTGTTTCGGATATCGTCATCCTCAATCAGTTCACGCGCCGCATCATTCGGCGTAGAGTAGGTAATATACTTAAAGTTTTTCAGTGCGATGTCCGGCCGGCAGAGGAAATTCAGGAATTTCTCTGCGTTCTCGACATGCTGCGCATCTTTTGGAATGCACCAGGAATCGATCCAGACGTTGGAGCCTTCTTTTGGAACAACGTATTCCAGATCCGGGTTTTCACGCTTCGTGTAGATAGCTTCACCGGAGTAAATAACGCCGATAGCCGCCTCATTTCCGATCATCTTGTCACGCACCTGATCCACAACGTACGCCTGCACGAGAGGTTTCTGTGTCACAAGCAGATCCTTCGCCTCCGTCAGCTCCTTGATATTGGTGGAGTTTAAGGAGTATCCCAGATCCTTTAAAGCAACAGCAAACGCATCGCGCACGCTGTCCTGCATCAGAATGCTGTCGCGGTAATTGGTATCCCACAGAACAGACCAGGAGTCGATCGGCTCGGTTACCATTTTTTTGTTGTACAGAATACCAACTGTTCCCCAGCAGTACGGGATCGAGTAGAGATTGCCCGGGTCGAACTGCTCGGAAGTCTCGTAGTACATATCTCCAATGTTGGAAGCGTTCGGAATATGGTCAAAGTTGATCGGCTGCAGCAGATCGTTCTGGATCATCTTCTGAATCATATAGTCGGACGGGCAGACAAGATCGTAGGAATCGCACCGGATTTGATCTTCGGATACATGATTTCGTTCGTCTCATACTCCTCGTAAACAACGTGGATACCGGTTTCTTCCTCAAAGATATCGATGACATCAGAATCCATATATTCGCCCCAGTTGTACACAATCAGCTGCTGGGAGCCGCCGGCTGAAGCATTCTGGCTTCCGTAGTAAATACCGCCGCCGCCGATGACAAGCACCATGGCGATCGGAAGAATCCGGCGGAAGACCACCCGTTTCGTGATGCGGAAACGGATGCCCTTCTTCGCCATAGCCTCGCGCTCTTTTGCCTCCTCTTTTTCTTCCTTCGGAGAAGGATTCACATTCACAAGGAGCAGCAGAAGCAGTACGGTGACAAAAAGAATCGTGGAGAGCGAGTACATCTCCGGCTTGATTCCCTTGCGGACTTCGGCATAAATCTTTGTGGAGAGCGTATCAACGCCCGGTCCTTGGTGAAGTAGGTGATAACGAAATCATCGAGGGACATCGTAAAGGAGAGCAGAAAGCCCGAAACAACGCCCGGCATGATGTCCGGGAAGATAACTTTCCAGAATGCATGCAGCGGAGAGGCACCAAGATCGAGAGCTGCCTCGTACGTCGATTTGTTCGTCTGCTTTAATTTCGGCATAACGCTCAAGATAACGTAAGGAACATTGAACGTAATATGTGCCATCAGAATGGTACCGAATCCAAGCTGAATGCGGCAGATGATAAAGAGCAGCATCAGCGAGATACCCATGACGATCTCACCGTTCAGCATCGGAATATTGGTGATGCCCATGAAAACCGTCCGGCTCTTTTTCGACATGCTGTTGATGCCGATGCACGCAAGCGTTCCAAGCACAGTCGCAATCGCAGAGGCAAGAAGCGCGATGATCAGTGTCGTATACAGCGCATTCATGATCTCTGTATTGGCAAACAGTGAGCGGTACCAGTGCAGGGTGAAGCCGCCCCATTTGGCACGCGTTTTTGAAGCGTTAAAGGAGAGCACCACAAGGGTGACAATCGGCGCATACAGAAGAATAAAAATGAGCGCCATGTAAATTTTTTCCAGTTTCTTTCTCAAAATGCCGTTCCCTCCCCGTCTTTATCGTATTTGTTCATCAGAACCATCGACAGGATGATGAAGATCATCAGGACTGTGGAGAGTGCACTTCCGGCATTCCAGTTGTTGGTCTGTTTGAACTCCTGCTCGATGACGTTTCCGATCAGAAGGATCTTGCTTCCGCCGAGCAGGTCGGAAATAACAAAGGTTGTAAGCGCCGGGATGAATACCATGGTAATACCGCTTACGATACCCGGCGTGGTGAGCGGCAGCGTTACTTTCAGAAACGTCTGCACACTGTTTGCTCCGAGGTCCCTTGCTGCGTTGATGACATCACGGTCGATCTTAATCAGAACATTGTAGATCGGCAGAACCATAAACGGCAGGAAGTTATACACCATACCGAGAATGATCGCTCCCGGCGTATTGATGATGGAAATGCCGGGCAGATGGAAAAACGCGAGGATGCTGTTGATGACGCCGTTTTTCTCAAGCAGTGTCTGCCATGCAAGCGTACGGAGCAGAAAATTCATCCACATCGGGAGAATGAAGATCAGCACAATAAAGCTGGTCTGATTGACATTCCGGTTTGCCAGAATCATGGCAAGCGGATAGGCAAGCAAAAGACAGAGCGCGGTGCTAAGAAGCGACAGCCACAGCGCCAGGCCGAGTGCCTTGATGTTTTCCTTCGTCGCAACGTAGGCGAATTCGAAAGGGTAAAGCCGCCTTCTTCCCCGGTGAACGCATAGTAGAGAATCAGGATCAGCGGATGATGATGAAACCGGCAGCCCAGACGGCATACGGTGCTGCCAGCCATTTCTTTAATTTATTACTCTTCAATGGCTGCCGCCTCCTCATCTTCGGATTCCGGTTTGTTCATAATCTGGATATCGAACGGATCGACGTGAATGCCGACTTCCTGTCCGACCGGGAACAGATCGGTAGAGTGAACGAGAAGCTCAAAGCCGTTCACCGTAACCTCCATCTCATAGTGAACACCTTTGAAAATCAGATGGGTGACACGTCCGCGGATGGTACCTTCCTCCGGCTTCACAAGATCAATATCCTCCGGGCGGATCACAACGTCGATCGGTTTGTTTTTGCCGAATCCGACATCAACGCACTCGAACTTCGCACCGAGAATCTCGACGAGACGGTCCTCAATCATGATGCCGTCGAGAATGTTGCTGTCACCGATGAAGTCTGCAACGAATGCGTTCTGCGGCTCATTGTAGATGTCTTCCGGTGTGCCGATCTGCTGGATATAACCCTGGTTCATGACAACAATCGTGTCCGACATAGTAAGCGCCTCTTCCTGATCATGGGTGACATAGACAAGGTGATACCAAGCTCGTTTTTCAGACGGATCAACTCGTACTGCATATCCTGACGGAGCTTTAAGTCAAGTGCGCCGAGCGCTCATCCAGAAGCAGAACTTTTGGTTCGTTGACAATCGCGCGCGCAATGGCGATTCGCTGCTGCTGGCCGCCGGAGAGAAGCGCCGGGGAGCGGTTTTCGTAACCCTCAAGGTTAACAAGTTTTAATGCGTATTTGATTTTGTCATCGATATATGCTTTGGATTTTCCTTTGATTTTCAGCCCGAAAGCAATGTTTTCCGCAATTGTCATATGCGTGAAAAGAGCATATTTCTGGAACACCGTATTTAACTGGCGTTTGTTCGGCGGAAGCTGGGTGATATCCTGTCCGTTAAATAAAACCTTTCCGGCATCCGGTGTCTCAAAACCGCCGAGGATACGTAATGTGGTTGTTTTTCCGCAGCCGCTCGGGCCAAGGAGGGTAAGAAATTCGTTTTCACGGATATAAAGATTCAGATCATCCAGAATGGTAACTCCGTCGTACGATTTTGTGATGTTGACCAGATCAAGTAATTTGGTACTCATGTGTAATATGCTCCTTTCGGGTTGTGAAATTTGGAACACCGTTTCTCGTGAAAATCACGCGGTGTAAAAAATCTAAAAATAAGGCGGTGAACTGACCCAGAGAATGATGGCCGGTGTTTTACCCGGATTTTCCAGATAGTGATTACAGGAAGCGGGATAGTAGAAGCTTTCCCCTTTCTTCACTTTGTGGCATTCATCTCCAAGATGAAGGAGAATACGGCCGGAAAGTACATAGCCGAATTCCTCGCCTTCATGCGGTGAATCAATCTCGGTGCACGCGCCGCTTTGCAGCGTCAGCCGGATTGGCTCCATCCTGTTTTTCTGTGCATTCGGAACGATCCATGCGATCTCGTTGCCCTGCGCTTCAGCGGTCTTTACAAAGTAATCTTCTTCGCAAAAGACAACCTGATTGTCCTGCTCTTCGCCGAAAAACGTTTTTAGATCCGTTCCAAGGCAGGTAAGAACATCAACCAGCGTGGCGATCGAGGGAGAGGTCACATCGTTTTCAAGCTGGGAAATAAATCCCTTTGACAGCTCGCTCCGATCTGCCAGTTCCTCCTGCGTCAGCCCTTTCCACATCCGCAGTTCCCTGATTTTTTTCCGATTTCCATAAAAAATCCTTTCTGCATCCAAAGTCTTTCCCGGGATCCTTTTGCTGAATACGGATTCTCAGGAAATCTCAGTAAAAATAAACAAAAAGTTTAGTAATTCTATACAAACACGGGGAATTATACATGATATGGATCGCAGTGTCAATAACTTTGTGAAATTTTACCATGATTTTGCAGGAAACCTCATATAATGAAGAAGAAGCAGACAAAAAGCCGGTCCCAAAAGAGCGTCCGGCTTTTCCATTTTTAAAGAGAAAAAACACAAGGGGGATCTGATTTTGAACAGAAAAAGAAGAAACAAGACAGGTTTTTTCCTGGGAATCCTGCTTCTGTTTTTGGGAAGTGTGTCCGTGACTGCGACAGAGCAGGAGAGCGAGCCGAATCAGCTGTTTGCAACGGCGGCATGCCTGATGGATGGCGATACCGGCCGTGTGCTGTTCGGAAAACGCGAGACAGATCCTATGGCAATGGCGAGCACAACGAAAATCATGACATGCATTCTGGCACTGGAAAACGGACAAGAGCAGACGGTCGCAACTGCATCGGCTAAAGCAGCCGCAGCGCCGAAAGTACATCTCGGTGTGCGGGAGGGAGAACAGTTTCTGCTTGGCGATCTTCTGTATTCCCTGATGCTGGAATCGCATAACGACGCGGCGGTAATGATTGCAGAGACCATCGGCGGAAGTGTAGAGGAATTTGCATCGCTTATGAATGAAAAAGCCGCAGCAATCGGCTGTACGGATACGCATTTTGTGACGCCGAACGGTCTCGATGCTTCTGACGCAGGCGGAGATCACCACACGACAGCAGCTGATCTGGCACGGATCATGCGATACTGTGTCTGGATTTCACCGAAAGCCGCCCAGTTTCTCGCAGTGACGCAGACGCGGTCCTATACCTTCTGGGATCTGGAAAAGAAAAACATGTTCAACTGCTATAATCACAACGCACTGCTGGATCAGATGGATGGAGCTGTTTCGGGAAAAACCGGCTTCACGGCAAAAGCCGGTTACTGTTATACCGGTGCGCTGGAGCGGGATGGAAAGCGTCTGATTGTGTCGTTGCTTGCATGCGGATGGCCCAGCCATAAAAACTATAAATGGGCGGATGCCGCAAAGCTTTTAAACTACGGGCTGGAATCGTATATGTATCGTGACGTGCTGGACCATAGCTGGAACCCAGGCAGATTGAAGTAGCAGACGGTGTTTACGACGGGATGCTGCAGGTAAAAAGCAGCGCCCGCCTTACCCTTACAAGTCCGGCGCTTGATCCGGCGCGCTCGCTTCCCGCTCTTCTGAAAGAGACAGAAATACCGGAAAAAGACATTTTTTTACCGGAGCTTTTGAAAGCCCCGGTAAAGAAAGGAGAAAAGGTCGGTTCGGTTACGTATTCGATCGACGGGATTCTTCTCGCGGAATATCCCGTCTATGCAGCCGAAACGATCGAGAAAATTGATTATGGGTGGTGCATGGAAAAGGTCGCAGAGCGCCTCTTTTGTCACTCTTCGGTATGAGTTACTTTTGCAAGTGTTTCCGTTGAAAGAATTTTCCGGATATTGCAGAGAAACAGCGTAACGGCAGTGATAACAGAACATACATCAGCGATCGGTTCTGCATAGTAAACGCCCATGACACCGAAGAAATGCGGCAGAATGAGTGCAAGCGGAATCAGAAGGATGACTTTTCGAAGCAGTGCAATAAAAAGAGAAATCTTCGCCTGGCCAAGACCGAGGAAGGAACTCTGTACGCCGCTCTGCAGTCCGAAAATTGCCATGCCGGCAATGTAAACCGGAAGTACCTTCTCTACGATGACAATCAGTTCCGGGTCAGTCGTGAAAAGACCGGCAAAAAGAGCCGGACGAAGCATTGCGAATACAACGTAGACGAAAGCGGCAGTAAAAGTAATGGCGATCATGCGCCGGATTGTCTGGCGGACACGGTCAAACTGGCCTGCACCAAAGTTGTAGCTGATGATCGGCTGTACACCGTTCGTAAAGCCGTTGACCGGTACGAAAATCAGCTGCAGCACCGACTGGAGAATTGTCATCGAGCCGACATAGAGGTCGCCGCCGTACGTCTGCAGCCCGTGGTTCATGACGATTGTGATGGCACTTTCCGTTGCAGACATGATAAATGGTGAGATGCCGAGTGCCATGACAGAGCCTAAAATGGAAAAATCCGGTTTCATGGTGCGAAGAGAAAGGCGGACACCTGATTTTTTTGAGGTAAGAAACCGAAGAACCCATGCAGCACTTAAAGCCTGGGAGAGAATGGTAGCAAGTGCGGCCCCGGAAACACCCATATGAAGAACGAAGATGAAAACCGGGTCAAGACCAATGTTGATAACAGCGCCAATGAGAACGGAGCACATGGCCGTGCGTGCGTGTCCCTGACAGCTGATAAAAGTATTCAATCCGACAGCCAGCTCGACAAATACGGTTCCGACAAGATAAATGGAAATATACGTGGAAGCGTATCGGATTGTGTTGCTGCTTGCACCAAAGAGGTACAGAAGCGGTGTCTGAAAGAAAAGAAAAACGCCATCAGACACACGGAGAAAAAGAGCAGCAGGGAAGTGGAGCTTCCAAGAATTTTTTCTGCGCGGTCCCGGTTTTTCTGTCCGAGTGCGATGGCGGCAAGAGGAGCACCGCCTCCACTTGCGAATCCGGCAAAGGCGGAGATGATTGTGATAATCGGAAACGTGACGCCGACACCGGTCAGTGCCAGGGAACCAACATCAGGAATCCGGCCGATATAAATGCGGTCTACAATGTTATATAGTACATTTACAATCTGTGCGAGGACAGAGGGAAGGGCCAGTTCGAGCATCAGTTTCCCGATTTTTTCGGTGCCGAGACGGCCATCTTGCTTGGTCTGCATGAAAAAACCTCCAGTTTTTTTGTTGATGAAACGTATATTTTTCTGCGTCCTTTTCGTGGACATTGCTTCTATTATAGCTTTTTAAGGGCAATCCTGCAAGAAAAAAACGAAAAACTTTGCAATCCGTTGTGAAAGTCTACAGGCTTTTCCCGGAAACGCAAAACAGGGTGTACGGAAGAAAAAAAATATGGTACGCTATAGGACGAAGCGAAAGTGATTTCGTGAAAAACTTTTAGAAAGTAGTGGGAATAGATGGAGGAAAATCATATGCGAAATCTGTTAGTAGCGCAGTCTGGCGGACCGACCGCGGCGATCAATGCAACGGTGGCAGGAGTTGTTTCCTGTGCTGTACTGTCCGGAAAAGTAGATCATATTTATGGTGCGGTAAATGGAATTGAAGGCGTGCTTGCAGAAAAATTTCTTGATCTTGGAAAAAAACTGGATTCAGCAGAAAAAATCTCTCTTCTGATGCAGACCCCGGCAGCAGCGCTTGGCTCCTGTCGTTATAAACTGGGCGATCCGGAAGAAAACAAGGAGGATTTTGAAGAAATACTTCAAATTTTTCGCAGACATGAGATCCGTTATTTTATTTATATCGGCGGAAATGATTCGATGGATACCGTAGACAAGATGTCAAAGTACTGCAAAGAAAACGGTGTGGACGATGTGTTTGTTGTCGGGGCGCCAAAGACGATTGACAATGATCTTGTCGAAACGGATCACTGCCCGGGCTTTGGATCTGCGGCAAAATATCTGGCAGCAACCTTTGCAGAGCTGGAGAGAGACTGCCATGTATATGAAAAGAAGGCTGTGACCATCGTGGAGGTCATGGGAAGAAACGCAGGATGGCTGACGGCAGCGTCTGCACTGTCCCGTGTCAACGGCGGAGAAGGGCCGAGCCTGATCTATCTTTGCGAGCCGGTCTTTGACACCGAACAGTTTTTAAAGGATGTGCAGGAAAAACTGGAACAGAAGGACAGTGTTCTGGTTGCAATCAGCGAGGGCATCCATGACAGCGAGGGCCGCTATGTTTCTGAGCAGGTGCAGAGCGATGCACAGGATCAGTTTGGGCACAGCTACATTGCAGGTTCTGCAAAAGTACTCGAAGAGCTGGTGCGTGACCGTATCGGCTGTAAGGTAAGATCGATTGAACTGAACCTGATGCAGCGGTGCGCGGCTCATCTTGCGAGTGCGACTGATCTTGAGGAGTCCCGTATGCTCGGCATGAAAGCCTGCCAGTGTGCACTGGAAAAACAGGGAGGACAGATGGCATCGATCCGAAGAATCTCCGCGGATCCTTACCGCGTGGAGTATACCTCCGTTCCGGTATCGGAAGTGGCAAATAAAGAAAAGAAAGTGCCGCTTTCCTGGATTACAGAAGATGGTCATGATGTGACCGAGGAGATGATGGCGTATCTTCGTCCGCTGATTCTTGGCGAACCGGCGATGCAGTATGAGAATGGAATTCCGGTTCACATTGAACTATATTAAACCGAAGGAAAAACGTGTAAGAAAAGCCGCCGCCGGGCGGCTTTTTTGTACGATGCGGAAAGAAAACAGGACTTTTTGAAAAAGGAAAGGCCGGGAAAAATCAAGTTTGACCTTCCATTTATAATAGGAAAAATCTGAAATTTTTCTGTCTATTTTCTGTCAAAAAGGTGAGAAAAAGTATTGAAAAAAAACGAAAAAACAGATATGATAGACTTGTATAAAATTTGTTTAAAATTTTATAATGAAAATAGAAAGATGGAGGTTTGAAGAATGAGTAACACAGCACAAAGTTTAGCGAGCACAAGAATCGCCTCTTTGCTGGATGAAAACAGCTTTGTGGAAATCGGCGGACAGGTTACTGCCAGAAGCACAGATTTCAACATGGCCGGCATGGAGACACCATCCGATGGTGTAATTACTGGTTACGGTGTGATCAACGGCAGCCTGGTATACGTATACAGCCAGGATGCGTCTGTGATGGGCGGTACCATCGGCGAAATGCATGCAAAAAAAAATCGCGAGACTGTATGAGTTTGCACAGAAAACAGGTGCTCCGGTCATCGGCTGGTAGACTGTGCCGGTATGCGTCTGCAGGAGGCAACTGATGCTCTGAACGGTTTCGGCGAAATCTATATGGCGCAGGCAATGGCATCCGGCGTGATTCCACAGATCACAGCAGTATTTGGTACCTGCGGCGGCGGTATGGCACTCATCCCGGCTATGACAGACTTCACGTTCATGGAGTCTAAAAACGGAAAACTTTCGTAAACTCCCCGAACGCACTGGACGGAAACCACGTATCCAAATGTGATACCGCATCCGCAGATTTCCAGGGCGAAGAAGCAGGTCTTGTTGACTTTGCTGGAACCGAGGAAGAAATCCTCGGACAGATCAGAAACCTGGTATCTATGCTTCCGGCAAACAACGAGGACGAAGCATACACCGAGTGCGAGGATGATCTGAACCGTGCATGTGCAGACCTTGCAAACTGCGCAGGCGATACCGGAATCCTTCTTTCCCAGCTCAGCGACAACGGCATCTATTTTGAGACCAAAGCCGCTTACGGAAAAGATGTTGTAACCGCATTCATCCAGTTAAACGGAGCAACCGTAGGAGCAGTTGCAAACCGCTCTGAAATCTACGGCGAGGACGGAACTGTAAAGAGAAATGGATGGAACCTTAAGCGCAAGAGGAGCCAAAAAAGCAGCAGATTTCGTAAACTTCTGCGATGCTTTCTGCATCCCGGTACTTACCATCACAAACGTAACCGGATTCAAGGCAACCAAATGCTCTGAGAGAACCATGGCTAAGAACGCAGCAGCCCTGACCGCAGCTTTCGCAAACGCAACCGTTCCGAAAGTAAACGTTGTTGTCGGCAAAGCATACGGAAGCGCATACGTTGTCATGAACAGCAAATCCATCGGAGCAGACATGGTATTTGCATGGCCGAACGCAGAAATCGGAATGATGGATGCAAAATCTGCAGCAAAGATCATGTACGAAGGATCTGACGCTGCTACCATCAACGAGAAAGCAGCTGAATATGCAACCCTTCAGAACAATGTAACTTCCGCAGCCAGAAGAGGCTATGTGGACACCATCATCGAGCCGGAAGACACCAGAAAATATGTTATCGGCGCATTCGAGATGCTGTATACCAAGAGAGAAGACAGACCGGACAGAAAACACGGAACAGTCTAAGGAAGGTGGCATACGATGAGAAAGAACTGGAAAAATTAGTAAGTCTCGTCCTTACCGCAGCCTGCACCATGGTTGTGACCGTAGCTCCTGTTTTTGCGGATGCGGCATCTACACCGGCTTATTCACCGGTTGAGGCATCTACGGTAGATTCTCTGCTCTCCTCCAGTGTTCAGTGGGTAGGACAGAGCCTGATGACCTACAGCGATGACGATCTTGCCAATATGGAAGCTTCGACCAGCAGTTCTATGCAAGAGCAGCTGAGGCATGGGAAGAGGCAAAGGCTGACCTCGGAGAGGTAAAAAGCCTGGAAGACGGTACTCTCGAAGTAGACGGAGATTTTGTAACCTGCACAATTCCGGGTGAATTTGAAAAAAATCCTGGTATTGTCCGCGTATTCTGGAACATCAGCACCGGAACACCAGTTCCGACCGACCTCACCATCACCGTTGAGGAGTCAAAGGGCGTTCTGATCGGCCAGGCCGGCATGAACACCATCATCGGAATCGGTACCGTATTTGTTATGCTGATTTTCCTGATTTTCGTTATTTCTTCGTTTGATTACATTTTGGGAGACAAGAAGAAGAAAAAAGCACCGGCAGCACCTGTACAGGAAGCACCGAAGGCTGTCGCAGCACCGGTTGTTGAAGAGACAGCACCGCAAGCAGACGATATGGAGCTGCAGGCTGTTATTACAGCTGCAATCGCCATGTATGAAGAAGATATGGCTTCTGCATCCGGAGATGCTTATGTTGCACGTCCGATCCGCAGAAAAGGCAAAAGAGCTTAAGGAGGAAATTTTCAATGAAAAACTACACCATTACCGTAAACGGAAATGTATATAACGTAACTGTAGAAGAAGGAACCACAGCAGGCGCAGCTCCAGTTGTCAGCGCAGCAAAAGCAGCTCCGGCACCAAAAGCAGCACCGGCAGCACCGAAAGCAGCAGCTCCGGCAGGCGCAGCAGGCAGCGTAGAGGTTACTGCTTCTGTACCTGGTAAAATCTGCAAATCGAAGCAAACGTAGGCGCAGCTGTAAAAGCAGGCGATACGGTTCTTGTACTGGAAGCCATGAAGATGGAAATCCCGGTTGTAGCACCGCAGGATGGCACAGTAGCAACCATCAATGTAGCAGTAGGCGATGCAGTAGAATCCGGTGACGTTCTTGCAACCATGAACTAATGCCCGTTGTAAGAAAAAACCGGAGGTGAAAAAATGATTACTGAAACTTAAACAACCTGCTTCACCAGACGGCGTTTTTTAATCTGGACTGGGGCAATTACGTTATGATCGCAGTGGCTTGCTTCTTTTTGTATCTTGCGATTAAGCATGAATTTGAGCCGTTGCTTCTTGTACCGATCGCATTCGGTATGCTGCTTGTAAACATTTACCCGGACATCATGCTGAGCCTTATACCGACGTACAGGGTCTTGAGCATGCGGGCGGTCTGTTCTACTATTTCTTTACTCTGGACGAGTGGAGTATCCTCATCCTGATCTTCATGGGTGTAGGTGCGATGACAGACTTCGGTCCGCTGATTGCAAACCCGATCAGCTTCATCATGGGAGCTGCAGCACAGCTTGGTATCTATCTGGCATACTTCTTCGCTATTTTCATGGGATTCAACGGAAGAGAGGCAGCAGCTATCTCCATCATCGGCGGTGCCGACGGCCCGACTTCTATCTTCCTTCTGAATAAGCTCGGACAGCAGCACCTGATGGGACCGATTGCCGTAGCAGCATATTCCTATATGTCACTGGTTCCGATCATCCAGCCGCCGGTCATGAAGCTTCTGACTACAGAGAAAGAGCGTAAAATCAAAATGGAGCAGCTTCGTTCCGTATCCAAACTCGAGAAGATCCTGTTCCCGATTGTTATCACCATCGTTGTCTGCATGATCCTTCCATCTACCGCTCCGCTGGTAGGTATGCTGATGCTTGGTAACCTGTTCCGTGAGTGCGGCGTTGTAAAACAGCTCCAGGAGACAGCTTCCAATGCCATGATGTACATCGTAGTTATCCTTCTTGGTACTTCCGTTGGTGCATCCACAAGTGCTGAGGCATTCTTAAATGTCAGCACCTTAAAGATCGTTGCCCTGGGTCTGATCGCATTCGTATTCGGCACCGCAGGCGGTGTCCTGTTAGGAAAAATACTGTGCAAGGCAACACATGAAGAATCAACCCGTTGATCGGTTCTGCAGGTGTATCTGCGGTTCCGATGGCAGCCCGTGTATCCCAGAAGGTTGGCGCTGAGGCAGATCCGACGAACTTCCTGCTGATGCATGCGATGGGACCGAACGTAGCCGGTGTTATCGGTACAGCAGTAGCGGCCGGTACCTTCATGGCGATCTTTGGTGTATAACTTCTTAAGACAAACAAAAGTGAAAAACACTTCATTTAGGAGGATAGAAATGGCAGTAGAAAAGAAACCTGTCAAGATTATGGAAACTGTTCTGCGTGATGCACATCAGTCCCTGATCGCGACGAGAATGACAACAGAACAGATGCTTCCGATCATCGATAAAATGGATAAAGTCGGATATCACGCAGTAGAGTGCTGGGGAGGTGCAACTTTCGATGCTCCTTACGTTTTCTGCATGAAGATCCATGGATGAGACTGAGAAAACTCCGTGACGGATTCAAAAATACAAAACTGCAGATGCTGTTCCGTGGACAGAATATCCTGGGATATCGTCCGTACGCAGACGACGTAGTAGAGTATTTCGTACAGAAATCCATTGCAAACGGAATCGACATCATCCGTATTTTTGACTGTATGAACGATCTGCGCAACCTGCAGACCGCTGTCAGCGCAGCAAACAAAGAAAAAGGCCACGCACAGGTAGCACTTTCCTATACTTTAGGAGATGCTTACACCCTGGATTACTGGACCACCATGGCAAAGAGAATCGAAGAGATGGGTGCAGATTCCATCTGTATTAAAGATATGGCAGGCCTGCTCGTTCCGTACAAGGCAACTGAGCTGGTAACCGCGCTGAAAGAAGCAACCGATCTTCCGATTCAGCTGCACACCCACTATACTTCCGGTGTTGCATCCATGACGTACCTGAAAGCAGTAGAGGCTGGTGTTGATATCATCGATACCGCAATGTCTCCATTCGCTATGGGTACTTCACAGCCGGCAACTGAGGTTATGGTTGAAACCTTCAAAGGCACTCCATACGATACTGGTCTGGATCAGAACAAACTGGCTGAGATCGCAGATTACTTCCGTCCGATGAGAGACGAAGCGCTCGATACAGGCCTCTTAAATCCGAAGAACCTTGGCGTAAATATCAAGACTCTTCTGTATCAGGTACCGGGCGGTATGCTCTCCAACCTGACAAGCCAGTTAAAAGAGCAGCACGCAGAGGACAAATACTACGATGTACTCGAAGAAGTACCGCGCGTAAGAAAAGACCTCGGCGAGTGCCCGCTGGTTACTCCGTCTTCCCAGATCGTTGGTACCCAGGCTGTATTCAATGTCCTGATGGGCGAGCGTTACAAGATGGTAACGAAAGAGACAAAAGACGTTCTTGCCGGAAAATACGGTGCAACTGTAAAACCGTTCAATCCGGAAGTACAGAAGAAATGCATCGGCGATACCGAGCCGATCACCTGCCGCTACGCAGACCTGCTTGAGCCGGAGCTTCCAAAACTGGAGAAAGAGATCGAGCAGTGGAAACAGCAGGATGAGGATGTATTAACCTATGCTCTGTTCCCGCAGGTAGCTGTAGACTTCTTCAAATATCGTGAAGCACAGCAGACAAAAGTAGATCCGGCAGCCGCTGACAAAAAAGACGGCGCATATCCGGTCTAAATAAAATCTGAGTAAAAAAATCAGCCGGTGTTCTGTGTTCCCCGTAAAAAGGAATGCAGACACCGGCTTTCCTTTTCAGCTTTTCAGCCATTGCGCCAGTAATTTATTCGTGTTATAATTCAAAAGATTGAGGTGTGTCCGAAAAAGAATCAGGATGCCCCCAAAAGAAGAAATGTGGATGCCGAACGGCATTTGCAGATCGGAAAAACAAATCAGGAAGAAAATAAACATGAAAAAGAAAAAGAACAGTCTTCTTCAAGAAGAGCAGAAGGCAGCGAACGAGAATCTCCTCATTCGTCTGAATCAAAATTAACGGAAAGTTGAGCAAAGGACAGAAGAGGCTGGCAGATTTTATTACGGCACATTATGACCAGGCCGTATCGATGACGGCAGCGCGCCTGGGACAGCAGGTCGGCGTCAGCGAATCGACAACGGTTCGCTTTGCGATGCAGCTTGGCTACGCGGGATATCCGGAGTTCAGCGCGCACTGGAGGAGATGGTGATGAATCGTCTGAATTCAGTGCAGCGGATGCAGTTTACGTATGGCCGCGTGCCGCAGGGAGAAATTCTGGAGACCGTCCTGCAGTCGGATATTGAAAAAATCAAGATGAGCTGGAAGAAGTGGACCGGAGCGCCTTTGAGCGCGCTGCGGATACGATTCTTTCTGCGCGGACAATCTACATTGTCGGCATTCGGAGCTGCGCGCCGCTTGCGAGCTTTCTGGCGTTCTATCTCCATATGATTTTCCCGGATGTGCGCCAGGTACAGACAAACAGTTCCAGCGAGATTTTCGAGCAGATGATCCGCATCACGGAGGATGATGTGGTGATCGGCATCAGCTTCCCGCGGTATTCGATGCGTACGATGAAGGCACTGGAATTTGCGAACAGCCGCAAAGCGAAGGTAATTACGATCACAGACAGTGTGCATTCACCGATGAATGTTTATGCAGCCTGTACGCTGATTGCCAAGAGCGATATGGCATCGATCGTCGATTCTCTGGTGGCCCCTTTGAGTGTAATCAATGCGCTTGTCGTGGCGCTCTGCATGAAACGCCAGGCGGATGTGAAAAAGACACTTGAGAGCATGGAAAAACTGTGGGATGAGTACCAGGTTTACAGCAACGATGAAATCAACGGGCTGGACGATGCACGTCCCATGGGCGGAAAAAAGGCAGCTCTGCCGGTAAAGGAGAAAGCATGAGAAAAGCAGCAGTAATCGGCGGAGGCGCCGCCGGAATGATGACCGCCGTGCTTGCCGCCGGCGAAAAGACAGAGATTCATCTCTATGAAAAAATGAAAAGCTGGGAAAGAAGCTGTTTATCACAGGAAAGGGCCGCTGCAATGTGACAAACGACTGCCCGACAGAAGAGTTCTTCACGAATGTGGTGACAAACCCGAAATTTCTGTACAGCTCCGCCTACAGCTTTGACAGCGCCCAGGTGCAGGAGTTTTTCGAAGCGGCAGGTGTCCGCTTAAAAGTGGAGCGCGGAAACCGTGTATTCCCGGAGTCAGATCACTCCTCGGATATTATCCGCGCGCTGGAGACGGAACTGAAACGGAAAAATGTGCAGGTGCATAAGAATACAAAAGTAAAAGAGCTTCTTTTCGAAGGAGACCGCGTGAAAGGAATCCGCCTGGAAACGGGAAAGAGCTTTTTACGATGATGTACGTTGTCGCTAACCGGCGGTATGTCGTACCAGACGACGGGGTCGGATGGAGACGGCTACCGTTTCGCAGAAGAGGCAGGACTTGCCGTCACTCCGCTCCGCCCGGCGCTGGTGCCGCTGGAAACAGAGGAAGCGTACATCCGTGAGCTGCAGGGACTCTCCCTGAAAAATGTGACGATGACGATTAAAAACGGCAAAAAGACGCTGTTCGATGGATTCGGCGAGATGCTGTTTACACATTTCGGAATTTCCGGCCCGCTGGGGCTTTCTGCGAGCTCCTACATCGGAAAGCACTGGAACAGCAGCCGCTGAAAGGATATCTGAACCTGAAGCCGGCACTCACGGAAGAACAGCTGGATGCGCGGATCCTGCGTGAATTTGAAGAAAACCGAAACAAACAGTTCCGCAACGTGATCAACAGTCTGTTCCCGGCGAAACTGCTTCCGGTGATGCTCTCTCTTGGCGGGATCGACCCGTACAAACAGGTCAATGCCGTATCGAAAGCGGAGCGTCAGCACTTTGAAGAGCTGATCACGCATTTCCCGTTTACAGTAACCGGAACACGGGGCTTCCGTGAAGCAATTATCACACAGGGTGGTGTTTCCGTGAAAGAGATCCGTCCGGGCACGATGGAGGCAAAGAAAAAGAAGGTCTGTACTTCGTAGGAGAAGTGCTCGATCTCGATGCACTGACCGGCGGCTTCAATCTGCAGATTGCCTGGGCAAGTGCCCACGCTGCAGCCGAAGAGATCCGGGCAAAGGAAGAACAGGAATAAAATATGGATCACAGATTTTAGAATTTTCAGGAGGAAGAGAGAAGATGAGATTTAATCTTGCAATTGACGGACCGGCAGGCGCTGGCAAAAGTACAATCGCAAAACGTGTGGCAAAGGAGCTTTCGTTTGTCTACGTTGATACAGGAGCAATGTACCGTGCCATGGGCATCTATTTTTCGGATCTTGGCATTGCACCGGAAGAGCAGGAAAAAATTGAGGCAGCCTGCAAAGATGTGAAAATTTCCATTTCCTACGAAAACGGAGAGCAGCAGGTTTATTTAAACGGCGTCAATGTCACCGGAAGACTGCGCACCGAGGAGGCTGGAAAGATGGCATCCGCGACAAGCGCCTATCTGGAAGTACGAAAAAAACTCGTGGAGCTGCAGCAGGAGATGGCGGAGAATACGGATCTTGTGATGGACGGCCGCGATATCGGAACTGCCGTTCTGCCGAACGCACCGTTGAAAGTCTATCTGACAGCAAGTGCCCATGTCCGCGCACTGCGCCGCTGGAAAGAGCTGACCGAAAAGGGACAGACAGCCGATCTTGCGAAAATCGAGGAAGATATCAATGAGCGTGATTATCAGGACATGCACAGAGAGCATTCCCCGCTGGTACAGGCAGAAGACGCCGTACTCGTTGACAGCTCTGAAATGACGATCGATGAGGTTGTGGAAAAGATCTTAAGCCTTGCCCGCGAGCGCATGTAAACGCGGCAGAGAAAAGAGGAGAAGAAAAACAGATGGAAGTAACTGTTGCAAAAAGTGCAGGCTTCTGCTTCGGCGTCAAACGGGCGGTCGATACGGTATACCGTGAAATTGAGAGCGGTGAAAAGCCGGTCTACACCTTCGGGCCGATTATTCACAACGAACAGGTTGTGGAGGATCTCGAAAACCGCGGTGTGCAGGTGATCCTTTCGGAAGATGAACTAGAGGGGCTTTCTGGCGGAACCGTTGTGATCCGTTCCCATGGCGTATCGCGTGATGTCTGCGAAAAGATCGAAGCGCGCGGCATGAAAATTGTAGATGCGACATGTCCGTTCGTCAAGAAGATCCACCGGATTGTGGATGAAGAGGGAAGAAAAGGCCGCCATGTTGTTATCATCGGAAGCGCGGATCATCCGGAGGTGCAGGGCATCATGGGATGGGCGAGCGGCCCGGTTACCGTGATCCATACCTCCGAAGAAGCAGAGCAGTTTGTGCCGGAAAACGGAAAACCAATATCTATTGTGGCACAGACGACATTTAATTACAACAAATTTAAAGATTTAGTTGAAATTTTTTTGAAAAAGAGTTATGATAGTACTGTTTTAAAGACTATCTGCAACGCTACCGAGGAAAGACAGACGGAAGCGAGAGCAATTGCCAGGAAGGTTGATGCCATGTTTGTCGTGGGAGGCAGACATAGTTCAAACACGCAAAAGCTGTATGAGATATGTAAAGAAGAATGTAAAAATACTTACTTTATAGAGACACTCGTTGATTTGGAATCTAAGCCTTTTCAATCATTTGGTCGCGTAGGTATTACAGCTGGGGCATCCACCCCGAATAAAATAATTGAGGAGGTTCAAAAAATGTCAGAAATGAGTTTTGAACAAATGCTGGATGAATCATTTAAAACAATCAGAAACGGAGAAGTCGTTGAGGGTACTGTAATCGATGTCAAAGACGATCAGATTATCCTGAATATCGGATACAAAGCCGATGGTATTCTTACCAAAAACGAATATTCCAACGATTCTTCCATCGATCTTCACACCGTTGCACAGCCAGGTGACAAAATGGAAGTCAAAGTTCTGAAAGTAAATGATGGAGAGGGACAGGTCCTTCTTACTTACAAGAGACTTGCTGCTGAAAAAGGCAACAAGAGACTCGAGGAAGCATTCGAGAATCATGAAGTTCTGAAAGCAAAAGTAACACAGGTACTGAACGGAGGATTATCCGTAGTTGTTGAGGAGACCAGAGTATTCATTCCGGCCAGCCTTGTATCTGATGTATATGAAAAAGATCTGTCTAAATATGCAGATCAGGAAATTGAATTCGTTATTACCGAGTTCAACCCGAGAAGAAGACGCATCATCGGTGACCGCAAACAGCTCATCGTTGCTGAGAAGAAGAAACTGCAGGAAGAACTGTTCGCACGCATCGCAGTTGGCGATGTTGTAGAGGGAACTGTTAAGAATGTTACCGATTTCGGCGCATTCATCGATCTGGGCGGAGCTGACGGACTGCTTCACATCTCTGAGATGTCCTGGGGCCGCGTAGAGAACCCGAAAAAAGTATTCAAAGTTGGTGAGACTGTAAAAGTTCTGATCAAAGACATCAACGGCGACAAGATTGCTCTTTCCTTAAAATTCCCGGAAGAGAATCCGTGCTGAACGCTGCTGACAAATACGCTGTAGGCAACGTAGTAGAAGGCTGTGTTGCCGTATGACTGACTTTGGTGCATTCGTTGAGCTTGAGCCGGGCGTAGATGCTCTGCTTCATGTTTCCCAGATTTCCAGAGAGCATGTTGAGAAACCGTCTGATGCACTGAAAATCGGACAGGAAATCACTGCAAAAGTAGTTGATTTCAACGAGGAAGACAAAAAAATCTCTCTGAGCATGAAAGCTCTGGAAAACGAAGAGCCAGTAGAAGAGTAAGAATAATTTAACTTGCAGGTGCTGCAGTTGGATGATTAGAATGCCGTAGACAACCGGGTTTCCTGAACAGACAGGAAACCTGTTGCCTGCGGTATTTTCTTATCATCCTGTTTTTGGCACCAGAAAAGAAAAAGGGGATGAAAGTTTATGTGGGAGACGAAGATTCTGGGTGTGGATCTGTACCACGTTCTAGCATGGTTCTGGCTGTACAGCTTCTGCGGATGGATCTGGGAGAGTTCCTATGTATCGATCCGGCAGAAAAAACTGGTCAACCGCGGTTTTGTCAATGGTCCGCTGCTGACACTGTACGGCACCGGCGCTGTTATGGTATACTTGATCCTGCGCCCGTTTGAAGCGAACGTCTGGGCACTGTATTTCGGAGGTGTCATTGTAGCGACGGTTCTGGAATATGTACCGGCGTGCTGATGGAGACCATTTTTCATGCGCACTGGTGGGACTACAGCAATCAGAAGTTTAATTTTCAGGGAAAGATCTGCCTCAGCAGTTCGATTGCCTGGGGATTCTTTACACTGGGGCTGTTCTATATTCTGCAGCCGATTGCCGTGAAAGTAGTGAATCTTGTTTCGGATACTACAGGAGAGATCATTGTTTCCGTTGTTACCGTCTGCTATCTGGTAGATTTTGGATTTTCCGCAGCCGCAGCATTCCAGCTGGGACAGAAGATGCGCAGTCTGGAGAAAACGTGGGGAGAATTTCTGAAATATCTGCAGAAATCCCGCTTTAACCAGCTTGCCGAGGAGATGAATGCGAAAGTACAGCAGTATCGTGCAGAGTATTCCAGAGATAAGATGAAAGAATATCTGGCCGAGAAGCGCCAGACACTGTCTGAGGCAATGGAGCAGATGCAGAAGCTGGAGAAGGAGCGGAAAGAAGCCGAGGGAAGAAGAAATCCGCTTTTCGAGTCGAAGAACCGCCTGATGGAGTTCGGAGCAGAGCAGAAGGAACGCCTGACCGAGTTCGGAGCAGAGCAGAAAGAACGGTTTGCGGCACTTGGATTTGATGTGCGCAGTGATAAGATGCCGGATCTTAAAGAGCTGCTGGAGCGCTTTGACCAGATGACAAAACCGCAGCTTCCGACCAACTGGCTGATGCGCCTGACAACGAAACGTTATCTGCGCGCCTATCCGCATCTGCAGGGAACGCATCATGCTTCTCTGAAAAAGGAAGAAAAAAAGGTAGAAGAGAAAGAAGAGAAAAAATAAAGGACTGCTTGGAAAGGACAGTCCCGGAAAAACGGCCGTGCATGCAAAAATGTGTACGGCTGTTTTATTTTCTGGTTTTGCTATCGTCTTTGAAAAAGAGCTGAAGCTCGGAACAGAGATACTCTTTCAGGAGATCTTCCTGCGAAAGAAAGGCATCGGACCACTCAAAATAGTAAGGGCGGCTTTTGAAATCCTCGCGGAAGGCCGGGGTGAAAAACTCTTTCTGCTGCGGAAGAAATGTACCGGTCCGCCGCTGATAGCAGTTGGCAGCCTTTGCTTTCTGACGGTGTTCCGGATCGACAAACGCGCCAACGCTCTTGTGAACAGCCTGATCCTCCAGCGGAAGATAATAGTAATTCTTATAGTCCGGGAAGAAATATTTCAGCTCCGCCGTATGCGTCTGCAGGGAGAGAGAAACCCGTGAACCAAAGGCTGTAAGAGAACCATCCGCGCAGACACGGGAGAGGAAAACCGGAACTTCCCGCTCGGGCTGCAGTGAAACTTCCAGTGTCTGTCCGGTAAAACGACACGACTGGACAGAAAAATCGCCGTGAAACAGAGCAGGAAGCGCGAGCAGTTCCAGAACAGAACCCATGCCGAGGACATCCTCATAATTGTGAAGGAAAAGCAGTTCCAGTTTCTTTTCATCCAGTGTCTGAAGATAGTCGTGGTAAACAGAAATCAACTGTTTTCCGTTAAGTTGATCCTTCCGTGGGAATGAGAGATACTGTTCCACATTTTTCTGTTTCATTGAAGAAAGTCCCAGGATTGACTGAAACGGGCGGAGTGCCTGATAAAGATCCAGGGATGCGATTGACGAAAGCGGATCTTCCATCTGATAAAACAGTGCTTTGTGTGTGAGGTAAGGAAGATCAAATGTCGTTCCATTAAAATGCACCAGCTGCTTCACGTCGGAAAGAAACGTGAAAAAAGAGACAAGCATCTCTTTTTCTTCGGTCGGTCGATCAAGAAACCACTGGCGCAGTGTGAAAGTATCCGCGGCCGGGTCAAAGAACAGCGCACCAATCAGATAGAGATGCGAGGTACGCCAGGAAAGGCCGGTCGTCTCAATATCGAAAAAGACATCGCCGTTTCTCAGATACATCTGAAGATCGGCAGAGAGAGCGGCGGGGTAGAATCTATGATCTGCATAAGGTTTTTTGTCTCCTTTGAAAAACTTTTTTGAATCTAAAGATATTATAAGACGAAAAAATCTGACATGCAAGAAAGACAGCGACTAATCGTTGCGTGATGAGAAAAGTTCTGCTATAATAGAATGTGCGTTCGCTTTCGAAAAAAGAAAACGGCGCTTTGGAGGAAAAACATGATTGCATTTATCAAAGGAACTGTAGATTCTCTTTCGGAAGGAAAAATGATTCTCGAAAGCCATGGAATCGGCTATGAGCTGAATATTCCAGCGAGTATGTTCGACGCAGGCATCCGGGAGGGAGAAGAGTTAAAGATATATACCATATGAGTGTGCGGGAAGACGGAATTTCCCTATTCGGCTTTCTGTCCCGTGAAGATCTTGAAATATACCGTATGCTGATCGGCGTAAGCGGCATCGGACCAAAAGCGGCGCTTGCGGTGCTGTCCACGCTTACTGCAGACAATCTGCGCTTTGCCGTCCTCTCGGAAGATGTCCAGGCGATTGCCAAAACACCGGGCATCGGAAAGAAGACCGCGCAGAAGCTGATTCTGGAATTAAAAGACAAATTCGACCTGCAGGAAGCGTTCGAGCAGAAGCTGGCAGGAAATCAGGCGGCTGCGGCGGTACGGCAGGCAGGCGAACCGGATGCCTTCCAGGATGCGGTACAGGCGCTGACTGCGCTTGGCTACTCCGGAACGGAAGCACTGCAGGCAGTAAAGAAAGTCGAAATCACCGAAGGCATGGACAGCGAGGCTGTGCTGAAAGCGGCATTGAAGCATATGTTTTAGCAGATGGTCCTAAATTGTGGAAGAAGGAAACCTTATAACGATGGAAAGAAGAATTATCACAACTGACGTTCTCGAGGAGGACGTGAAAATCGAAGGTTCGCTCCGTCCCCAGCACCTGGACGACTACATCGGACAGGAAAAGACGAAAAAGAACCTGAAAGTATATATTGAAGCAGCAAAACAGCGAAGTGATGTTCTCGATCATGTGCTGTTTTACGGCCTCCGGGACTTGGAAAAACAACGCTGGCGGGCATCATTGCAAATGAGATGGGAACCCATATGAAGGTAACGAGCGGCCCGGCGATCGAAAAACCGGGTGAGATGGCAGCGATCCTCAACAATCTGCAGGAGGCGACGTCCTGTTTGTTGATGAGATCCACCGCCTGAACCGCCAGGTCGAGGAGGTTCTTTACCCAGCGATGGAGGATTTTGCGATTGATATCATGATCGGAAAAGGCTCTTCGGCGCGCTCGATCCGCCTGGATCTGCCGAAGTTTACGCTGGTCGGCGCAACAACGCGTGCAGGTCTTTTGACTGCTCCGCTCCGCGATCGGTTCGGTGTCATCCACCATCTGGAATTTTACACGGAGGAAGAATTGGCCAACATTATCCTGCACTCCTCAAAAGTACTGAATGTGGAGGTGGACCCGCAGGGAGCGCTTGAGATGGCGCGCCGTTCCAGGGGAACACCGCGCCTGGCAAACCGGATTTTAAAGCGTGTCCGCGACTTTGCCCAGGTGAAATACGATGGAAGGATCACAAAAGAGGTCGCATCGTTTGCTCTCGATCTGCTGGAAGTAGACCGTTACGGACTGGATCAGACCGACCGGCTGCTTCTTACCACCATTATGGAAAAGTTCCAGGGCGGTCCGGTGGGACTCGATACCCTGGCAGCATCGATTGGAGAAGATGCCGGCACCATCGAGGATGTCTACGAGCCGTTCCTGATCAAATCCGGATTATCAACCGCACTCCGCGCGGAAGAGTGGCAACGGAATTTGCCTGGCACCACCTGGGGCTGGAGGCACCGCGTAAGATCGAAGAGTAAAAGCCCTGAATCTTTCATTTCCTGTCGCTTTTTGCAGAAAAAGGTTGTTTTTCTTCCATTTTCGGTATATGATAGGTTATATTAGCCGGGAGTTTGGTCCGGTTAAATTCAGTGGAGGAAAAGCAAAAGAATGGCTGTAAAAAATACAACACAGGTTTTAATAGATGGAAAAATTATCACACTGGGAGCTATGAGAGCCCGGAATATCTGCAGAAAGTAGCTGCTTATCTGAATCAGAAGATCAGCGAACTTTCTCAGTCAGCCGGATACAACCGCCTGTCGGTGGATACGAAGCACACACTGCTTGCACTGAACATTGCAGACGACTATTTCAAAGCAAAAAGCCAGGTAGATACCCTCGAAGAGGATATGGAAGCCAAAGACCGGGAAACCTACGATATGAAGCACGATCTGATCGCAGCGGAAATCCAGGCCGGCGATCTGAAAAAAGAGCTGGAAGAGAAAACGAATCGAGCTGGAACATGTGCGCGGCGAGATGGAAGAACTGCAGCGGCAGCTTGATAAGGCAAATAAGGATCTGGAAGATTTATTAAAAGCGTAAAAGAAGGAAAAACGGGGGATTGCGGAACAGGTAATCGCCCGTTTTTAGGAGATAAAGATGAAGACAGAATTATTAGCACCAGCGGTTCGATGGAAGCGTTAAAAGCGGCGGTTTCCGCCGGTGCGGATGCCGTCTATCTCGCGGAGCCGCATTCGGCGCAAGAGCGTATGCAAAAAATTTGGATGAGCAGGAGATTCTCTCAGCCATCGATTACGTCCATCTGCGGAACCGGAAACTGTATCTGACGGTCAACACCCTCTTAAAAGAGGAGGAACTGGAAGAGAAACTGTATCCGTATCTGCGTCCGTACTATGAGCAGGGACTGGATGCCGTGATTGTCCAGGATATGGGCGTTTAAAGGCGGTCCGCTCCTGGTTCCCGGATCTCGACATTCATGCGAGCACACAGATGACAGTGACAGGATCTGCGGGAGCGCGTTTCCTGGAGAGCCTTGGCGCAACGCGTGTGGTACCGGCCGTGAGCTTTCGTTTGCAGAGATCCAGAAAATCCACCGGACGACCAACCTTGAAATTGAATGCTTCGTCCACGGGGCGCTCTGCTACTGCTATTCGGGACAGTGCCTTTTTCCAGCCTGATCGGCGGAAGAAGCGGAAACCGCGGAAGATGCGCGCAGCCGTGCCGTCTGCCGTACGAAGCGTACGATAAAGACAACCACCGCATGGGGGAGCCGGGCGACCGCTATCCGTTAAGCCCGAAGGATATGTGTACGATAGAACTGCTGCCGGAGATTGTAAAATCCGGGATTATGTCCCTCAAAATCGAAGGCAGAATGAAAAAGCCGGAGTATACAGCGGGCGTTGTCAGCATTTACCGCAAATACCTCGATCTGTACGAGAAAAAGCCGTCCCGTTTCCACGTTCTGCCGGAGGACATGAAAAAGCTGCATGAGCTGTATAACCGTGACGGTTTCAACAAAAGCTATTATACCGTAAGAAACGGACGCGATATGATGGCGCTGAAGAACGAAAAAGAGCAGGAAAATAAAAAGAAACAGCGCAGAAATGAGCAGCTCTTTTATGAGATCCAGAGAGATTATATCGAGACTGAGGCAAAAGAGCCGATTTCCGGCTTTCTGACCCTGTATCCGGGCCAGCCGGCGTCTTAAGTGCAGAAAGCGGAAAATACAGCGTAACAGCAGAGGCGGGCATGGTAGAACCGGCAAAGAAGCAGCCGCTGACAGAGGAACGCGTAAAAACACAGCTGGAAAAGACAGGCGAGACACCATTCTATTTCAAAGAACTCGATATCTGTATGGATGACAACTGTTTCGTGCCGATGCAGACGTTAAATGAGCTGCGGAGAGGCGTTTCGGACCAGCTGGTGAAAGAGATGACAGAGCCATATCGCAGAAAAGCAGCGGAAAAGCCGGAACAGGAAGCAAAAGCATCTGGAAAACCGGACCAGGAGAGCAGGGCAGAAAAGAAAATGGAGCTGACCGCATCTGCCGAGACGAGAGCCCAGTGGAATGCGCTGCTCGAGATTCCGGAGATCACGACGATCTACGCCGGCATGGGATGCTTCAAACGGGAAATCTTCGAAGAGCAGGCGGAAAAAGGCATCCTGCAGGCGAAAGAACTGGGAAAACAGGTTTATCTGATGCTGCCGCACGTTGTACGTGAAGGCGATCTGAAGGAATACCGCGACACGTTCCGCTGTCTGAAGGAGATCGGTCTTGGCGGTTTCCTGATCCGCAATCTCGAAAGCTTTTCGTTTTTGAAAGAGATGGGAATGGAAAAGGATATCCGGCTCGATTACAGCGTTTACACGTACAACAGCCGTGCGCAGGCATTCTGGCAGGAGCAGGGCGTGCAGCGTGATACCGTTCCGTATGAGCTGAACGAGCGGGAAATCGGAAAACGTGACAATACGAACAGCGAAATGGTGGTCTACGGCTACCTTCCGATGATGGTTTCCGCCCAGTGTGTCCAGAAGAACCTGAACGGCTGTAATCACAGTTATTCCCTGGTACGCTTAAAAGACCGGATGGGAAAATACTTCCCGGTGAAGAGTTACTGCACCTCGTGCTACAGTGTGATCTACAACAGCCTTCCGCTCGGCCTGGTAAAAGAAGCCGATGAGATCCGGTTCATGCATCCGGCTGCGGTGCGGCTGAATTTTACCATCGAGACACTGGAGGAGACAAAAGAAATCGCCGCTGCGTTTGCTGGAACGTACTGTAAAGGAATCGCAGTTCCGGCCGAACAGGAATATACCAAAGGCCATTTCCGCCGGAAAGTAGAGTAAACGGTGAGAAAAAATAAGGGGAATTTATGGAAAATACCATTGTTCAGTTATCAAAATATGTGATTACCTTCCTCATGATCTGTTTTACCGTGCAGTCGTTTGCTGCACTCAAAGAGCGGGATGAGGATGAGCGCCATTACATTCTGATGCGGCAGATCATCATGATCATTCTGATGAATTTCATCTGTTTCTTCGTGATGTTCCTGCAGGAAGGCGAAGTATCAACGATTCAGATGTTTCTGCTCACGATGGCGTATATCCTGGGCGTACAGATCCTGTACCGCCTGATTTACCGGAAGCATCGATGATCCTGGTAAACAACATGTGTATGCTGCTCTCGATCAGCATGATTATTCTGACGAGACTGAGCGTGTCAAAGGCGATGTCCCAGTACAAAATTCTGGCGGCATCCACACTGCTCTGCTTCATCATTCCGGTCATTGTCCGAAAGGGCAAGTTCCTGAAAAATCTGACCTGGATTTACGCTGTGCTCGGAATTGCCATGCTTTCCGTCGTTATGGTGCTTGGCTTTACTTCCGGCGGTGCGAAGCTGTCGATCGAAATCCACGGCATTACGTTCCAGTCTCCGAGATTCTGCCAAGATCACACTCGTGTTCTTTATGGCAGGCATGCTGCGCGAGGATAATTCCTTTGGAAACGTTGTGAAAGCAACTGTCATTGCGGCAGTTCATGTGCTGATCCTTGTTGCATCCACCGACCTTGGAACTGCGTTCGTCTTCTTTATGGCGTACGTGGTTGTAATCTATGTGGCAACGAGAAAAGCCAGATATCCGCTTTTGGGACTTGCGGGAATGAGTGCCGCCTGCGTTGTGGCGTATTTCCTGTTTTCCCATGTACGGAACCGTGTGGCACTCTGGCAGGATCCGATCGGAAACTGGGATATCAGCAGCCAGTTAGCACAGGGACTCTTCGGCATGTGCTCCGGCGGATGGTTCGGAACCGGCCTTTTCGAGGGACGGCCTGACATTATCCCGGTTGCAACGAAAGACTTTATTTTCTGTGCGATCTGTGAGGAGATGGGCATTATCTTCGGAATCTGCCTGATTCTGCTGTGCATGTCCACATTCCTTCTGATTATCAATATTTCCATGAAGATGAGCAAACGGTTCTACAAACTGATTGCCATGGGTCTTGGAACGGAATATGCGACACAGGTGTTCCTCACCATCGGAGGAACCATTAAATTTATTCCTATGACAGGTATCACGCTGCCGCTGGTCAGCTATGGAGGAAGCTCTATGTTCTCCACGGTGCTGATGCTGTCGATCATTCAGGGATTGTACATCTTAAGGGAAGACGAAGGTGAGGAGCTTGAGAAAAGACAAAACAAGAAGAAACGAAACCAGCAGAAAAACGACCCAGGCGCCAAGAAAAAACGACGCCCGGACGAAGAGACCGAAAGACGAAAGAAGAGCGGCAGCCGGAACGACGGACAGGGAACCCGCCAGAAGTACCGCGAGCAGCCGGATGAATTCGAACGGCGGATCGAAGAGCAGACCGAGAACAGCCTCCACTGGTAAGGCGGCAAACAACGGCGCAGGGCCGTATCTGATCGTTTCGTTCCTGTTCGTGGCAATGTTTCTTGGGCTGATCGCGTATCTCGTTTACTTTAATGTCGTGCGGAAAGAAGAATTTCTGAATAGTTCTTACAATACGAGACAGAATAACTATGCAGAGCGCGTGATCCGCGGAACAATCTATTCTGCGGACGGCCAGGAACTGGCAAAGACGACGACAGATGAAAACGGGGATGAGGTAAGAACGTATCCGTTCGGCAGCCTGTTTGCGCAGGTGGTTGGCTACACGGGAAAAGGAAACAGCGGCTCGAATCTTCCTACAACTATATGCTGATGGAGTCCCATACAAGTAAGTTAAAGCAGGTAAAGAATGAATTCAGCGATGCGAAGAACCCGGGAGACAGTCTCTATACAACGCTGAATACAACACTCCAGCAGCCGCGGCCGATCGCACTGGACGGATACCGCGGTGCAGTTGTCGTGCTGGAGGCAAAAACGGGCCGTGTACTTGCCAATGTGAGCAATCCGGTTTTAATCCTAATACGATTGATGAGGACTGGGAGGCACTGAACGCAGACGATGAGAGCGGCGTGTTTCTGAACCGCGGTCTGCAGGGAAGATATCCGCCGGGATCTACGTTCAAGATTGTTACTTCGCTTGCGTATCTCCGTCAGAACGGCACACTGGACGGTTTTTCGTTCGACTGTGACGGTGAGCTGACAGCAGGAAACTATACGATTCACTGCTCCGGCGGTGAAGTGCATGGACCGGAAGATTTTGCAGGTGCGTTTGCACATTCGTGCAACTCTGCCTTTGCACAGATTGGCCTTGGGCTGGATAAAGATGCCTTCCGCTCGCTGGCGGATTCCCTGTATCTGAACAGCCGTCTGGATCTGGAGCTTCCGACCAGCAAAAGTTCTTTCGACCTTGATTCGACAACGGCGGATGCTCTTGTGATGCAGACCTCCATTGGCCAGGGCGATACGCTGGTAACACCGATGGAGATGGCACTGATCGCCTCCGCGGTTGCAAATGACGGAGAAATGATCAAACCGCGTTATGTGGACAACATTGTGTCTGCGGACGGACAGGCAGTCAAAACCTTTTACAAAGAGTCTCTTGGCACGGTAATGTCCGAGAGCGAAGCCAATACGCTGACAGAGCTGATGAAAGGCGTTGTCCAGAGCGGAACTGCAGTTTCACTTTCGGATCTGCCGTACAATATCGCCGGTAAAACAGGAACCGCAGAACACGGAAGCGACGGAGAGACACCGCATTCCTGGTTTGTCGGATTCTCCAATGCGGATGATCCTGATATTGTCATTGCTGTTGTGGCAGAAAACGGCGGATATTCGAGTGAAGTCGCTGTACCGATTGCAAGACAGGTAATTGAAGCATATTATGCACAGCAGTAAACGATGAAAAAAACGCGTTCGAACCGGAAAGGATGGGTTCGGGCGCGTTTTCTGAATTTTTAGAAAAATGTTAGAAAAAGGATGCGGTTTTAAGGTTGCGCGGGGGCGGGAAAAGAGGTATACTTTTTAACAGAAGATCTGGCGGCAAGCGGGAAGAAAAGAGCTGTCAGGGAATGGAAAAAGCCAGAAGGAGCTTAAAACGTATGATCGAAGCAGTAAGCTGCGGAGGTATCGTAATCTACCGTGGAAAAATATTGACGCTTTACAAAAGCTACCGCAACAAATATGAAGGCTGGGTTCTGCCGAAAGGAACCGTTGAGCCGGGAGAAACCCATGAACAGACTGCTGTCCGCGAGGTATATGAGGAGTCCGGCGTACACGGCACCATCATCAAGTACGTGGGAAAAAGCCAGTACAGCTTCAGCATTCCGGAGGACACCGTGGAAAAAGAGGTGCACTGGTATCTGATGGTCTCATCCGGCTACTACAGCCGTCCACAGAGAGAAGAATACTTTGTGGATTCGGGCTATTACAAGTATCACGAAGCATATCATCTGCTGAAGTTTTCCAATGAACGGCAGATTCTGGAAAAGGCCTATCAGGAGTATCTGGAACTGAAGAGAGCAAATTTATGGAAGGTTCAGCCACAGGCTCAGGGAAAATATGGTAAACTGGTATAAAAATCTGTACGTCGGGGATACTGCAAAAAAGAAACAGAAAAAATGGATGCGCCGGATTGAGAACAAAAAAGCAGTTCCGGGAGTCTGGCTCCTCACACTGCCTTCCAATCAGCAGAACAATCTGGATGTAATTCCGGCGGATCTGCTTTTGCAGCCGGCCGTGCGGAGAAACTGTCCGATGATTGTCGGACTTGCCGTGTCGCGCGAGGAAGCTTTTGAGCTTGTGGAGGCGATCGCATTGGAAACTTATCGGGAAACCGGAGAAGTAAAAATCCGGGAATGGCTGCTGAACCGGATTGAGGGATGTGAATGATACATATACTATTCATGATTTTGAAGGCACTGGGGATTTTACTCCTTGTTTTACTGTTTCTCGTGCTTCTTATCGTCTGCACCGTCCTGTTTCTTCCTTTTTGCTACCGGGCGCAGGTTCTGAAAGAAGAAGAGGGATTTGCCTGCGTAAAAGCGAGTGGAAGAGTATCGTGGCTTTTCGGAGCTGTCGCGCTGACGGCCTCGTATGAGGAACAGAAGCCGGAGGCGCAGATTCTGCTTTTCGGGGCATCACTGGAAACATGGAAACGGCGGCTGAAAAAGATCCGCCGGGGAGAAGCGTCCGTGCCCCGGACGGAGGAAAATGAGACAGAAAATGCGCCGGAAGCAGAAAAAACAGCAGAGCAGAAAGCGGAAGCGAAAAAAGAGCAGACATCGGCGGAACAACCGGCAGAACAAAAAACAGATACTGTAAAAAAACAAATGCCGCAAAGAGACGCAGAAAAGACACAGAAAGCACCGGACCAGACAGAAAAACAGCAGAAGGTGACAGCACAGAAGGAGCAGCCAGAGCAAGAGCAGGAACCGGATGCGCCGAAAAAAAGCATTCTGGAACGGTTTTTCGGAAGGATCGAATATCTTCCGGAAAAACTGCTGAATCTTGCCAGCCGTCTGCTGCAGACAGCTTTCCGGCTGTTGGAACTTCCGTTCCGTCTGCTTGAAAAACTGGAGCAGAAAATCCAGGCAGGCAGACGGTTAAAAAGAAGTGGGAGAGTGTGAAAAAATTCTTCCGTTCGAAGATGTTCCGTGAGGCGCTGCTCCATGCAAAGAAAGAAGTGCTTTATTTCCTGAAGAAAGCAGCACCGAAAAAAGTAACCGGCACAGTCCGGTTCGGATTTAACGATCCGGCACTGACCGGAGAGACACTCGGCATTCTGGGTATGATTTATGGAAAACTGCCGAAAGACCTTTCCATCCAGCCGGATTTCGAACAGGAAATTCTCCAGGGCGATGTCCGGATGAAAGGAAGTTTTCAGGCTGTGACAGCAGCCGGCATTGCACTTCGATTATTCCGGGATCAGAATCTTCGGAAAACCATACGACATTTCAAACACAAGGAGGCCTAAAAGATGGCAGAAAAGGACAACACATTTCAGAATACCGTAGAAGCACTGTTCCGCGGAATGGACAGTTTTATCACAACAAAGACGGTCGTAGGTGAGGCGATCCACATTGAGGATACGATTCTTCTGCCGCTGGTAGACGTTTCCTTCGGCGTGGGAGCGGGTGCATTCGCAGAAAATGCAAAGAACAATGCAGGAGGCGGTATGGGCGGAAAAATTTCTCCGAGCGCCGTTCTTGTCATCAGCAAAAACGGAACGCGTCTGGTCAACATCAAAAACCAGGATGCTGTCACCAAAATCATTGACATGGCTCCGGATCTGATCAGCCGCTTTACCGGCAAAAAGGAAGAGGACGGGTATACCGCAGAGAAAGTAGAGCATATAATAAACCAAGAGGCGGATAAGGAGTAAGCTCGTTTGTGCAGAATTTTAGGTTTTCTGCTGTTTTGGATGGGGGTCGGGCTTCTCATCAGCCTGATGATCCGCAGCTCATTTCTTACGGTTCTTGCGGCCGCTCTGCTGCTGTGCGTGGGATATCATCTGTTCTGCAATACAGGGGAATAGTGAAAGATGCACAAAAAGATCGGAAATGAACTGGCTGATTTGTACAGAGAAATACTTGCAAAATGAAGAAAGCTGCGCTATAATAAGTCCATCTTAAATGAATCAGCAACTATACTAATATCATAGATCAAGACGAGGGCGTCTTACCAGAATGAAAGTTTCGGTAGGATGCTCTTTTTCTTTTGCTAAGCATATGGATCGTTGGCAGGTTCAGCTTAAGAGACCACGCTATTTTTTCTCCCTTTTAAATATAAAAATAGAGCACAACAGGCATAAGCGAAAACTTATGTCCTGTTTGCTCTTCCCAGAACTTTTTTTAAAATCTTAATTCTATTTTTAAACAGCAAAAAAGCCTTCCCGGACTGGAAAGGCCTTTTAACCATTCAACTTATGCACGCTCTACTTTTCCGGATCTTAAGCAGGAAGTACATACGTACATTTTCTGCGGTACACCGTCAACTTTAACTTTGACAGATTTTACGTTAGATTTCCACATTTTATTGCTTCTTCTATGTGAATGACTTACGTTGTTTCCGAAATGAGCACCCTTCTCACAAATTGCACACTTTGCCATGATTGCACCTCCTTGACATACGTACTTGAGTCAAAACGCATTTTAGACTCACAACATAAGTCATTCTAACAGATCTATACCGGTTTTGCAAGTAAAAAATGAAAAAATTATATGAATTTTGAAGGTTTTTCATTTTAAACTTTCTTTTTTGCGGAAAAGCGGTTATAATGTATCGTAGAGTGGAGTCAGTTATTCCTGTCTCCATGTGTTTTGAATAGTATGATGGAATTGGAGGATACAAGGCATGAAAGGTCGTATGAATACAGGCTTGGGAGAAATCGTAATCAATCCGGATGTATCGCCCTGTATGCGGGCAGCGTTGCTGTGGAGTGCTTCGGCATTGTCGGAATGGCAGCGGTAAACATGAAAGATGGACTGGTCAAACTTCTGAAAAAAGAGAGTCTGACACACGGAATCAATGTATCGATTTCGGAAAATAAAATTTCCCTGGATTTCCACGTGATTGTTTCTTACGGAGTCAGTATTTCTGCCGTAACAGATAACCTGATCAATAATGTGAAATACAAGGTGGAAGAGTTCACCGGAATGGAAATTGAAAAAATCAACATCCTGGTTGAAGGCGTTCGCGTCATCGACTGATGGTAATAGGAGGAAATGAAGAAAGTGGCTACAAATACAATTGATGCCGGCTTACTGGCAAAAATGTTTCTGGCTGGTGCAAAAAATCTGGAAGTAAAGAAAGAGTGGATCAATGAGCTGAACGTGTTCCCGGTACCGGACGGCGACACAGGTACCAACATGACGCTGACGATCATGTCCGCAGTCAAGGAAGTAAACTCGCTCACAGAAGTGAACATGTACAACCTTTCCAAGGCAATCTCTTCCGGTTCTCTGCGCGGTGCCAGAGGTAACTCCGGCGTTATTCTTTCCCAGCTCCTTCGTGGCTTTACCAAGAAGATCCGCGACTATCAAGAGCTGAATGCAGAGATTCTTGCAGAGGCAATGGAAAAAGCAGTCGAGACTGCATACAAAGCCGTTATGAAGCCAAAAGAAGGTACCATCCTGACCGTGGCAAAGGGAGCAGCAGAGAAAGCAGCAGAGCTTGCACCGGAAAGCGAAGATCTGAACGCATTCATCGAGGACGTTCTCGCGCATGCAGAGTACGTGCTCTCCCAGACACCAGAGATGCTGCCGGTATTAAAAGAGGCAGGCGTTGTGGATTCCGGCGGACAGGGTCTCTTAACCGTACTGCAGGGCGCATATGACGCGTTCCTCGGGAAAGAGATTGATCTGAATTTCGAGATGCCGGAAGCAAAGACAGAATTTGTCAGACCGTCCAAAGAGACAGAAAAAGAAATCAAATTCGGCTACTGCACCGAGTTTATCATTATGCTGGAAAACCCGCTTCCGGATGAAGAGGTTTATGCATTCAAAGATTTCCTGAACGGAATCGGAGATTCGATCGTTCTCGTTGCAGACGATGAGCTGGTTAAGGTACACGTACATACCAACGATCCTGGAAAAGCAATTTCCAAGGCGCTGACGTACGGACAGCTGACCAGAATGAAGATCGACAACATGCGTGAGGAGCATCAGGAGCGCCTGATCAAGAACGCAGAAAAGATCGCAGCACAGCAGGCAGAGGAAGATAAGAAGAGAAAAGAAGCAGCAAAACAGCCGCCGAAGGAGAACGGATTCATTGCCGTGTCCATCGGAGAGGGAATCAAAGAGATCTTCCAGGGACTCGGTGTTGATTACCTGATCGAGGGCGGTCAGACCATGAACCCGAGCACCGAGGATATGCTGACTGCAATTGAGAAGGTCAATGCAAAGAATATCTTTATTCTGCCGAACAACAAAAATATCATCCTCGCAGCAAATCAGGCAAAAGCCATGACTGAGGACAAAAATATCATCGTTGTTCCGACCAAAACCGTTCCGCAGGGCATCACAGCCATGATCAGCTATGTGCCGGAGAAATCTGCAGAAGAGAACGAGGAGGCCATGACAGAGGGCATCCAGATGGTGAAAACCGGTCAGGTAACGTACGCGGTACGTGATACCCACATCGATGAGAAAGAGATCCATCAGGGCGACATCATGGGACTTGGCGATCACGGACTTCTCGCTGTCGGACAGGATATTCTTACCGTTGCAGAAGAAACCATCCGCGCCATGGTCGATGAGGACAGCGAGCTGATCAGCATCTACTACGGTGAAGATATGAGTGAGGAAGATGCCGAAAGCCTTGGCGAAAAAATCGAGCAGGCATATCCGGACTGCGATGTGGAAGTAAACTATGGCGGACAGCCGATTTACTACTGTGTCGTTTCGGTTGAATAAGAGTAAGGAAAGAAAAATATGAATACGGAACCCCTGACAACACTGAAGGGGATCGGTGAAAAAACGGAGAAGCTGTTTGCAAAAGTAGGAATCTACAATTTGCAGCAGCTTCTGCATTATTATCCAAGAGATTATGACTGCTATGCAGAGCCGGTTCCCCTTCGCGAATGCAGACAAGAGGAAAAGAATGCGGTATACGGAAGAATTGTCCACAGTCCGTCGGTAAAAGGAAACCAGAGAAAGAGCGTCGTTGTCCTGGAACTCTACGAGGAGCCGGTGCGGCTGCAGCTTACCTGGTTTAATATGCCGTTTCTGCGGAGCACGCTGAAGAAAGGCAGTGTTTTATCTTCCGCGGAAGATACAGGAAAAATCAGCGTCTCGTGATGGAGCAGCCGGAAATCTTCACTCCTGCCGCATACCATGAGCTTCTGGCAAGTCTTCAGCCGGTTTATGGGCTGACAGCCGGTCTCACGAACAAGATGGTGAGCAAGGCCGTAGCACAGGTGCTGGAACGATGCGCACCTGCGCAGGACTATCTGCCGGAGAAAATCCGTGCCCGGTATGAACTCTGTGAAATCAATTATGCCCTCCATGAGGTTCATTTTCCAAAAGACCAGGAGCATCTGGCAACGGCGCGGCGCAGAATTGTGTTCGAAGAGTTTTTTCTCTTCATCCTGTCCCTGCGGCAGTTAAAAGAGCAGACGGAGGGAATTACCAATGTGTTCCCGATCCGCGCCGTCTGGAAGACGGAGGAAGTCATCGAAAATATGCCGTACCGTCTCACGAATGCACAGATGCGCGTGTGGGGCGAACTGGAGCGGGACTTAAAAGGCCATACCCGCATGGCGCGGCTGGTACAGGGAGATGTCGGAAGCGGAAAGACGATTCTGGCATTCCTTGCAATGATTATGACAGCTGAGAACGGCTACCAATCGGCGCTGATGGTTCCGACGGAGGTTCTGGCGCGGCAGCATTATGAATCGCTCTGCACTCTGTTGAAAGAAAACAATCTGACGGAATACAATCCCCGCCTTCTGACTGGATCCACGAAAGCAAAAGAACGCCGGGAAATCTATGCCAGTCTGGAAGACGGAAGCTGCAAAATGGTGATCGGCACACATGCACTGATTCAGGAAAAGGTACAGTACAAAAATCTGGCGCTTGTCATCACAGACGAACAGCACCGCTTCGGTGTCCGGCAGAGAACGGCACTTGCTGAAAAAGGGGAACCGCCGAATGTTCTCGTTATGAGTGCAACGCCGATTCCAAGAACCCTGGCTATCATTCTGTACGGAGATCTTTCGATTTCTGTGATTGATGAACTTCCGGCGAAGCGTCTGCCGATCAAAACTGTGTGGTGGATACGTCTTACCGTCCAAAAGCTTACCGCTTTATCACGCGTCAGGTCGAACTGGGCCGTCAGGCGTATGTGATCTGCCCGATGGTGGAGGAGAGCGAGGGTCTGGAAGCGGAAAACGTCACCGACTATACACAGCTCCTGAAAAAAGAGCTGCCGGGCATCACAGTAGAGATGCTGCACGGACAGATGAAGGCGGCGCAGAAAAACGAGATCATGGAGCGGTTCGCCAGCGGAGAAATCCAGGTACTCGTCTCGACGACAGTCGTGGAGGTCGGTGTCAACGTGCCGAATGCCGGTAACGGTGATGATGGTGGAAAATGCCGAACGGTTCGGCCTTGCACAGCTTCCATCAGCTCCGCGGAACGTGTCGGAAGAGGAGAGCATCAGTCCTACTGTATTTTCATCCGCGGAAACAAAGATCAGGAGACCGCCAAACGTCTGGAAATCCTGAACCATTCGAACGACGGGTTTTATATTGCTTCGGAAGATTTGAAACTGCGCGGCAGCGGCGATCTGCTGGGAACGCGCCAGAGCGGGGATATGGAATTCCAGATGGCAGATATTTTCCGGGATGCCGATATCCTGCAGAAAGCGAGTGAGGCGGCTTCAGAACTGCTTGCCGACGATCCTTATTTTGAAAAACCGGAGCATGAACTGCTGAAAAAGGTAATGAAATCGTATCTTGATCTGGAAAACCACGACATTGGATTGTGAAAAATTACAAAAAAATCCGGCTTTAAAATGCAAAATCGGATAAAAGTAACAGCCTGATTGGATAGTATGGAAAATGACGGTACAATTTCGTGGAAAATTCGTGCGAAATCAGATATTACTTGAAATGCCAAAAAAATTCATGTATCATAAACAAGGAATCAAAAAATGTGCGGACCGTGAGTGTCAAGCGTTCGCCTGAATGATAGTTCGCAGGACGGCTCTTCCAAAATATACAGGGCCGGTCCAAATGGGAGGAAACAGATATGGTAAAGAAAAAACCAGCTGCCCAGGCTAAGACAGCAGAGAACGAGACAGTAAAAGTAGAGACCAAAGCAGCAGAAAAAACAACCGCAGCAGAGAAAGAAGCTGTAAAAGAAGTTGCAAAAGAAGTTGTAAAGGAAACTGCAGCAGCAGAGGAAGCACCTGCAAAAGCAGAAGAAAAACCGGCAGCAAAAGCTGCAAAAACAACCCGCACAACAGCAAAGAAAACAACGACAAAGAAAGCGGCTGCACCGAAAAAACCAGCAGCAGTGAAAAAGCCGGCAGAGAAAAAATCACCTGCAAAAGCAGCAAAGAAAGAAGCGGAGCAGGAGATGATTCTGCAGTTCGGCGGAAGAGAAATCAAAGGAGAAAGATCTGTACGAGAGAATCCAGCAGATCTGGATCGAAGGATATGGCAAGAAAGCAGAAGAATTAAAGAGCCTGAAGGTTTATGTAAAACCGGAGGAATTTACTGCTTACTACGTAATCAATGATGATGTAACCGGAAGCATTGATCTGTAAGTATTATGTACCAGCTCTGCAGGAGCAAGAAAAAAGCGTGAGCTTTTCCGAAAAGAAAAGAGCTCACGCTTTTTGATGCCTGTTCCGGCATCAGGATGTTATACCGGGATGATTAGTACTGGCCAGAAGAACCGCCGGACATCTGGCGTTCCTGCTGCTCAATCATCTTTTTGACCATATAACCTCCGACAGAACCATTCTGTTTGGAAGTCAGGTTACCGTTGTAGCCATCACTGAGCGGCACGCCGAGTTCGCTTGCCACCTCAAATTTGAATTTGTCCAGAGCGCCTTTTGCTTCTGGTACTGCTGCGGTATTCGATGAACGATTCGCCATGTTCATTCCCTCCTTTATCTTTGTGCTTGTTAAAAGCTGCTGTGAAGCAGATCCGGATGTGTTTTTCATCTGTTCTGCTACGGTCATAGTATGTGGAAAGAAAACAAAAATAAACTTCCAGATTCTGTATTTTTTCCGGAAAAGCGGAGAAAGTAAAAGAAGAAGGAAAAATGGAACGGCAGAAAAAAATATAAAAACTGTGTAAAAAATTCACAAAAAGAATTGCGTATTGAAAATAAATTTGTTATAATTGCTGTACATGGTAGTAAAAACAGGAGAAGGGGCGGTTTGCAGTAATGAATATTGGAATCATAGCACACAACAGCAAGAAGAGTCTGATCGAGGATTTCTGTATTGCATACAAGGGAATCCTCATGAAACATGAGGTGTACGCCACCGGAACCACCGGACGGCGGATTGAAGAGGTGACGAACCTTCATGTACACAAGTTTCTGCCTGGAAGCGTAGGCGGAGACAAACAGTTTACCGAGATGATTGAACGCGGCGATATGGATATGGTAATTTTCTTTTACAATCCGACGATGATCAATCCGAAAGAGCCGGATGTCTACAAAATTATCCGTACCTGCGACCAGTACAATATCCCGATTGCAACAAATATCGGAACCGCGGAGTCTCTGATTTTGGGACTTGCAAGAGGAGATCTGGACTGGAGAGAGCAGTTGAAAGCCGACTGATCCATCAAACAAAAACAGTAAGGACGAAAATAAGACCAACATGAGAGTAATAGCAGGAAAATGCCGGAGTCTTCCATTAAAGACGGTTCCCGGCAGACAGACCCGGCCGACGACGGACCGGATCAAAGAAACCTTATTTAATATGCTTCAGCCGTATCTGCCGGATGCGCGTTTTCTCGATCTGTTCGCCGGAAGCGGGGCGATCGGAATCGAGGCGTTGAGCCGCGGCACCGAGCGCGCGTGGTTCGTAGAGCAGAACAAAGCTGCAGCAGACTGTATCCGGCAGAATTTAAAATTTACGAAGCTGGAACAGCAGGCAGTGCTCCTGCCCATGGAAGCGCATGCAGCTCTGCAGTCGCTTCAGGGACAGGAGCCTTTTGACTGCATTTTTATGGACCCGCCATACGATAAGGGACTGGAAAAGGACGTGCTGTATGCGTTCCGCGACGCCTCTTTTATCGGTGAGGATACCTTAATTATTGTAGAAGCATCGCTGAATACTGATTTCGACTGGGCGGAGGATGCCGGATACGAAATTCTGAAGAAAAAAATCTATAAGACAAATGTCCATGTATTCCTTACCCCGAAAAGCAAACACGAAGGAGTAAAAGAATCATGAAGACAGCCGTATACCCGGGAACTTTTGACCCTGTAACGTATGGTCATCTGGATGTTATCTTGCGTGCATCCAAGCTTTTTGACCGCGTAATCGTGGGAGTTTTACATAATTCCTCAAAATCTCCGTTGTTTTCTGTGGAAGAACGTGTTAATATACTAAAGAAAGCGACCCAGGACATTCCAAATGTCGAAGTCCGTTCTTTCAGCGGGCTCGCTGTTGATTTTGCGAAGGAATGCCAGGCGCATACGATCGTCCGCGGACTCCGCGCGATCACAGACTTTGAATATGAACTGCAGATGGCACAGACGAACCGCGTTCTGGAACCGGAAGTAGATACCACGTTTCTGATTACCTCGCTGGAGTATGCGTACCTCAGCTCCACGGTAGTAAAAGAAGTAGCTGCTTTTGGCGGCGACATTCACAAATTTGTTCCGGATTTTGTGGAAAAAGAAATCCGCGCAAAGTATGCCGCCCGAAATTCAGAAGGAATGCCGCAGGATAAAAGATAAGGAGAATTAAAATGAGCAGCAGAATTGAACAGATCATCGAAGAAATTGAGGAGTATGTAGAGAGCTGTAAATATCAGCCGCTGTCTACCACCAAAATCGTTGTAAATAAAGAAGAATTAGAAGAGCTTCTCCGTGAGCTCCGTCTGAAAACACCGGACGAGATCAAACGGTACCAGAAGATCATCAGCAACAAAGATGCGATTCTGGCAGATGCACAGAACAAGGCAGATGCCATCATTGCAGAGGCACAGGCAAAGGCAAGAGAGATGGTAGAGCAGAGTGAAGTGATGCAGTCAGCATACGCACAGGCAAATGAGACCGTCAACAATGCAAACCAGCAGGCACAGGAAATCCTGGATGCTGCAACCAACGATGCCAACAGCATCCGTCTCGGTGCCATCGGATATACCGATGATATGCTTGCCAACTTAAGCAATATTATGACGACTGCATTAAACGATGCAGGAGAGAAATACAACAGCTTTGTAGAATCCCTGACAAGCTGCTACAATACCGTTGTTCAGAACAGAAGTGAGCTCTCCCCGCAGGTGCTCCGGAAGAAGAGCAGCCAGAGGAAGAAGTTGTCGTACCGGAATATGATCCGGCATCAGAAGAGGAAAGCGAAGAGGAATAAACCAAGCGTTCCTGCGAAAGCAGCACAGCAGAGCTTCCCGGCAAGATAAGGCCAGAGGGCAGACCGCTGTTATGGATCATACAGTTTGTCTGGGCAGCGACAGAGAGACCGCCGAAGGCGGCGCAGGTAAGGATAGCAGAGACTTTCCGGCGTAAGGAAGAGAGGACGCGGCAAGCTGTGCGATTCCCGTCGTGATTTCCAGCACGCCGCAGAGCAGGGGCGAGGCGGAACCAAACGGATGCAGATCCATCAGAAGTCCGGACAGAATGGAAAACAGGATGATGTATCCGCCAAGCTGTGTAATGATTTCAAATCCGTTCATGATAGAGGTGTCCAGCAGGTTTCCTTTGGAAGTCTGTTTTGACATCTCTTTTTTTCCACGGAATGTGTCCGATGGGCGGTGTGCCGGTGCAGGCGGAAGCGGCGGAAAACAAGCCGGAACAGAAAACCAGTTAGAAAATTGGAACCGTAGAGCACGCCGAAGACGAACCCGGGATGGATCTGTCCGGAAAACGCAGTTAAGATAACATAGGAAGACAGAAAAGCAGGACTCGGACTGCTGCAGAAGGTTAAAAGATAGCACGCTTCGTTCCGGTCAATTTCTTCTGCCTCATAGAGCTGGGCAGTGATGCGCGCTCCCATGGGAAAACCGCAGAAAAGACCGAGAAAAAGTGCATAAAACCCAGCCGGGGAAAGACCGAAAACCGTTTGAAAAAAAACTTCTGCACGGGCAGAGATCCGCCGCGCGGCTCCTGTTTCCAGAAGAAGAGATGTCAGAATCAGAAACGGCAGAAGTGACGGAAGAATGGTATGAAACCAGAGATTGACACCCTCGCAGGCATAGAAAAAAGTCCGCGCGGGAAAGATAAGAAGACAGAAAAAAAGAAGCAGGGAAGAGAGAAATAAAAGTGATTTTTTCATGACGTTCGAACCTCCTCCCGCTTTCTAAAATAGAGTATGATGAAGCTTTGAAAAAAAGAAGATGGGAGAAGAAAAAATGAGCGTATTAGCAGGATTAAAACCGGAACGGGTATTTTATTATTTTGAAGAGCTCTGCCGCATTCCGCACGGCTCCGGAAACACAAAAGAAGTGAGCGACTATCTGGTTCAGTTTGCAAGGGACCATGAATTATCCTGGTATCAGGATGCGTCCAACAACGTGGTCATCCGCCGCCCGGACA
>ENA-OQDD01000013-OQDD01000013.1-human-gut-metagenome-genome-assembly--contig:-NODE-13-length-59839-cov-2.061981_pt1 | contig 59839 bp, 74 predicted proteins | sample MGYA00242507_ERZ504598 | MGnify/ENA primary metagenome ERZ504598 (study PRJEB26092, sample SAMD00036318) | human gut metagenome | host: Homo sapiens | study: EMG produced TPA metagenomics assembly of...
ATTCCATGATTGAGCAGCAGAAAAAAACAGAGGGCGAAGCACTGATTTCAACGGTACTGTTTGACAATGTGAGTGAAGTCCTGCACGACCGTGTAGATGTAAAGGACATCCGACCGATGACTGACCGGGATTATACGGTTCGCGGATGCACGGCACTCTTAGATGCCATCGGCGGTGCGATTCATCACATTGGAAATATTCATAAGTACGCACGACCGGAAGATGTCCCGGAGCATACCATGTTTGTAATCACTACGGACGGAATGGAAAATGCCAGCCGCCGGTATGACAGCGAAAAAGTGAAGCAGATGATCGAGCGGCAGAAAGCGAAATACGGTTGGGAGTTTTTGTTCCTCGGTGCAAATATTGACGCGGTAGAGACCGCAAGCCAGTTCGGAATCGGTGCAGATCGTGCAGTCAACTATCAGTGCGACAGCGAAGGAACTGCGTTGAATTATGAGGTGGTCAGCGAAGCAATCAGCTCTGTCCGGTGCAGTGCCCCGTTGAACGCAGACTGGAAAAAACGTATAGACGAGGATTATAAAAAACGTGGAGGAAAATAGAAATATGCAGGCGTATACCTACGTTTCAAAAGGAAAATTCGAATTAAGAGAGAAGCCAAAACCGACCCTGATGCAGGAGCGGGATGCTATTGTCAAAGTGACACTCGCCAGCATTTGCTCCAGCGATCTGCATATCAAGCATGGCAGCGTTCCGCGGGCAGTACCCGGGATCACGGTTGGCCATGAGATGGTGGGGATTGTGGAAGAGGTTGGAAAGGCAGTTACCAGGGTAAAACCGGGAGACCGGGTGACAGTAAACGTGGAGACCTTCTGCGGTGAATGCTTTTTCTGCAAGAAAGGGTATGTGAATAACTGTACAGATGAAAATGGCGGTTGGGCGCTGGGCTGCCGGATCGATGGCGGCCAGGCGGAATATGTGCGTGTACCCTTGCAGATCAGGGACTGAATAAGATCCGGATGGCGTTACGGATCGACAGGCATTGCTGGTGGGCGATGTTCTGGCTACCGGTTACTGGGCAGCGCGTATTTCAGAGATCTCAGAGCAGGACACGGTGCTGATCATCGGAGCCGGCCCCACCGGTATCTGTACCCTGCTTTCGGTAATGCTGAAAAAACCAAGACGGATTATTGTGTGTGAAAAGGATAAAAATCGTCTGCAGTTTATCCGACAGCATTATCCGGAGATTTTGTTGGTTTCTCCGGAGAAGTGTGAAGCGTTTGTACGGGCAAACAGCGATCATGGGGGAGCTGACGTTGTGCTGGAGGTTGCGGGGGCGGAAGCTACCTTCCGTCTGGCCTGGGAATGCGCGAGACCCAATGGTCTGGTGACGGTGGTTGCTCTTTATGATCAGGCACAGATCCTGCCGCTTCCGGATATGTATGGAAAAAATCTTACCTTTAAAACCGGAGGAGTGGATGGCTGTGACTGTGAAGAAACATTACGGTTGATTGCAGAGGGAAAACTGAACACAGAGCCGCTTATCACCCATACCTATCCCTTAGAAAGGATAGAGGAAGCCTATGAACTCTTTGAAGGTAAGCGGGATGGTGTAATTAAGGTAGCAGTAGAATGCTAAAAGAAGATATAGATAATTCCAATCATTAATGTACTATATATGGTATGATAATGATTGGAATTTTGTTATAACAGGGGGGATTTCCAACCATTAGTATATACGATTCATGAAAAATCAGGTAAAATTATGTATAGGTAATTAAGGGACCGGTTTTATGAATCCGCTGGGTCCGGATGTGGCGACAATCCGTACTTCTGGCTGTATCGTCTTTTCGCATGGAGCAATGGCTGCCGGAGGATTTGCCGGAGAATATGAACGATGGATGATATGGCAGATCTGCCGACCGAAGAGGAAGAGAAGGAATTAATTGCCACGCTGTTTTCTCTGAGCTGAATGATCTGACGGCTGAAGCGAGGAATAAATTTACGGAAGAGGAAAACGGTTAATGCAGTGCTTTTGAGGGACAAACTTTCGTGCATTCATAGCAGAGAATACACTCTGTTCCGTTTTTCCGCTTGCGGGTTTCCTTATTAACCTCCACGTTCATGGGGCAGACCTGCAGACACTTCCTGCAATGGACACACTTATCCTCATCACAGTGGACGCGCAGAAGAGAGAAATAGCTCATAGGTTTGAGAAAAACCGTAATGGGACACAGGTACTTGCAGAATGCCCGGTTATCTTGAAACAGGAAGGCGAACACAATACCGACAAGGTAATAAAGCGCATTTCCGGCCAGGAAAAGCCAGAACATGATTTGCTCCAGATGTGCCACCTGCATCAGAAACAGCCCAGACACCAACGCCAGAGACAGAAGAAACATCACATAGCGAAGGAAGCCCAGCTTTTCTTTTCGTGGCTTCTGCGGCTGATTGTAGGGCAGAAAGTCCAGCACCATAGCTGTCCAGCAGGCGTAGCCGCACCAGCCACGCCCAAAAGCAGCGGTCCGAAAATTTTGCAACCGCGTAGTGGATAGTTGCTGCTTCGAAAACGCCGAGAAACAGGTAGTACCAGAACCCTTCGATCTGCATATTTTCACGGGAAATCACGCCAAGGTACAGCAACATATAGCTGCCCACCGCCAACTGGACGAAATGCCGGGCATACCGTTTCCCGGCGGTAAACAGTGCCGTTCCAAGCCCAAGGCAGGCTCCGATGTAGCTGAAATTCAGCAGATAGAAAAAATTGTCCTTTGTGAGCCACAGCGTAACTGCCACTGCTTCAAACAGCAGAAACAGCAGCATAGATGGCACGTATTTGTGAAGTCTGTTTGGGATTTTCGTCATCTCTTTGATCCTCTGCTTTCTTATTTTTTCTCAATGCACGGACTGCCAGGCCGGTGCAAGAGCGTGTCTGGTATCTTAGCATAAGTATAGCAGAGAAATAAAAAAATAGGAATCAGATTCTTATAAAACATCTGCAAAAAAAGTGAAACGACTACAGGCGCAGACGGTTATGACCGCCTGCGCTGTAATCGTTTGGAGTCATGCCAGACTGTTTTTAAAAGCTGTCTGGAAATGGCCTGGACTGGAAAAGTTTGATGTATTCCTATGCATAGGGTATAATGTCTTTAGAAAAAAGATATGATTACGAAAACAAAATATTCCGCAAACATGATAGAGAAAGTAGGTATGCTATGAAAAGAAAAATTATGATTGCTGCAGTGGCAGCTGCTGTGATTTTGCGGTGATTGCGATCCTTTCCGTTTTGGCGCAGACACCGGCATTAATCTGAGAAATCGAAATGATCTGCTGTGAAATTTCCGGCGGATCATGGAAGGATGGGAAAACTGGCGTTTCGCAAATGATTTTGGCTACTTTCATACAAAAAAATACTTTGAATATCAAGAAATCTATGCTACACTGATACTGCATGACAAAATAAAAGAAAGTGGGGATTGGAGTATGAGTGGTCTGTTTCGTGCTCTTCATCGGACAAAAGTGTTTCGAAATCTGACGGAGCAGGAGTTTGCATGGGTTTTATATGATGTGGGAAATTCGGCATTTATTATGCTTGCCTGTTCGCTGATTCCGATCTGGTTTAAGAGTCTGGCAATCGGTACAGGGCCGGGAAAAATCAGTTCGGATCAGGCGACGGCGTATTATTCGATTGCCATTTCAATTGTTACGGTGGTGGTGGCACTGATCGGTCCTGTCTGCGGTGTGCTGGCGGATCGTAAGGATAAGAAAAAGATCTTTTTTACCACAACGGCAGGTCTTGGCATCACAGGATGTGTGCTGAATGGCGTTGCGACGAGCTGGGTGCTGTTTCTGGTCATTTATATTGTGACAAGAGTCTGCTATAATGCATCGCTGACGATTTACGATTCCATGCTGAATGACGTGACGACGGAGGAACGTATGGATGAGGTATCCTCCTATGGCTATGCGTGGGGATACCTGGGATCCTGCATTCCGTTTCTTGTAGCACTGATTGCTTACGTGTTGGGGCCGGATATGGTCGGGGTGCTGCCGGATTTTGTCTCTAAGATGATTGGCTTTTGCGTGACGGCTCTCTGGTGGCTGGTGGTGACGCTGCCGTTGCTGAAGGAGTATCGGCAGAAGAACTACGTGGAAATGAGAACGGTTACCGTCGGTCAGACATTTGGAAAAATATTCAGAACCCTGAAAAAAATCGCAGTTTCGGACCGGAAAGTATTTTTCTTTCTGATTGGATTCTTTCTCTATATTGATGGGGTTGGAACTATCATTGACAACTGCATCAACATCGGAACCGATCTGAATCTGAATACGGTCGGACAGGTTGTTTTCCTGCTTGCCACGCAGGTTGTCGCTTTTGGAGGATCTCTGTTTTTTGCAAAATTGTCGCGGAAAAAAGACACGGTATCCCTGATTCTGATCTGTATCGCAGGCTATTTTGTCATCTGCCTCTATGCGCTGACACTGCGGACGCTGGTGCACTTTGCGATTCTGGCATTTGGAGTGGGATGCTTTCAGGGATCAATTCAGTCGTTGTCGCGGTCGTATTATTCCAAAATTATTCCGGCGGAGAATTCGGGAGAATATTTTGGCATCTACGATATTTTTGCCAAGGGCGCTTCCTTCCTTGGATCTGTAGTCATTGCAGTTGTAAAGCTGGCGGGAGGAACGATCAACGTAGCGGTTGCATGTCTGGCGGTTTTCTTTGCACTTGGATTTGTTTTTCTGAAAATTGCAGACCATCAGCGATGACGGGTGAAAAATAAAAGATACACAGTATAAAAATCTCAAAACCAGGAGAACAAGAGCAACTGGTTTTGAGATTTTTTGCTTTTGACTCCGGGGTTTCACAAAGAGAGGTTACGTGTTACGATAATCAGTGAGTCGGGCTGCCGGGAATGTGGCTGCCTGAAAAAAGCACAGACAGGCCAGATCCGGAAAGCCGGAAGAGTCGATCGCAAGGATGCGTTTCTGGATACCGAGGAGCTGCACATTGGTACCAGACCCCATTACACTTCTATCTGCAGACCCCGATTGCACAGATTCATGATTACAGCATGGCGCAGTTTGAGCATTGGACGAAAGAAACATTCTCTGCCAATTTTCGCAAAATGCTGACGCTGGAACAATACCGCGATCCAAAACTTGCGCAGCTCATCATGATTATCTGGCGGGCTGACCATTGGAATATATGGCGGCGATTTTTCGTAGGCTGGCGGATTCTGATGAAACGGCCATGCAGCTGGCGTTGGAGTTTTATCTGTGAGAAGAACCCGGAAGCTTTTGAAAAATTTGAAGCCGCATTCCCCAAAAAGGAAAAGCTGAAATTGCCGGGGCAGCTGTTCTGATTCGAGCGATAAAGTTTGGCAGCAGAACGATGCTGAGGGGTAAGCAGGTGTGTGATAAAAGGAGAACAGGACAATGGGGGAATCCCGTGTCCTGTTTTTTTGCCCCTGAAAAGTGGAAATTTCCTATCCCCTCTGCATACAATACAGGTAGAGTATCTTTTCAAACCCGTTCAGAAAGGATGATCATTATGACGAAAGGCATTGTAAAAATAAAGAAAAACCGTGCATTTGTAGAGCAGCAGAACGGCGAGGTGGAAGTGGCTTCCGGGCAGTGTGTGTATCTGAAAGTGGAAAATTGCTGGATTCCGGTGGTGGTGCGGTATTCGGCGCGGAGGAAGAAGTGGTATTTTAAGTATCTCGAGGAAATCCCAGTCTGCGGCAGAAGGTGCTGCTGAAGGCGTAGCCGGTAAAGGGCGTTTCACGTATGTTTAACATGTGTTTAATCTTTCTGAGTCAGAAATTCATTATGCAGCTCCTGGATTCTGCGCTGTTCGGCAGCTTCCTGTTTTTCACGCTCCGATCAATACGAAGATCCCGCAGGCAGAGCGCAGATCAGCGTCAGACCGAAAACAAGAAGAAAAGAATAAAGATATGGATGACTGGGATGATTTTCATGATTCATAGGAAGCCTGGCTTTCTGAATGTAAAATTCGTAGATAAGGATTTTCTGTGTCTAAAATTCAGTATAGCAAACGGAATTTTTCGCGTCAATGGAAAGGATTGGTTTCTCGATTTTCAAATTCATCATTTACGCCGTCCCCAAAGTCTGCTAAGATAAAGAAAACTTGTTATCAAACGAGAAAACAGGAGTGATTTACATTGAAAAAGATTTTATTTATCGCAACTGGTGGCACAATCGCTTCGAAGAAGACGGAAAATGGTTTGACTCCGCAGATTACGCCGGAGGAGTTATTGTCTTATATTCCGGAGGTGGAAGGCCTCTGTGAGATTACGGCGGTGAATCCGTTTAATCTGGACAGCTCGAATGTGGTTCCGGAGAACTGGAGCACGCTGGTGAAAGTGGTGAAGGAGCATTACGAGGATTACGACGGTTTCGTCATCGCGCACGGACTGATACGATGGCGTACACTGCGGCGGCGCTTTCCTATATGATTCAGAATTCGGAAAAGCCGATCGTCATCACCGGAGCACAGCGGCCGATCAATTTGGATATCACGGATGCAAAGACAAACCTGTCCGACAGCTTTTATTACGCCTGTGATGATGCATCCCAGGGTGTACAGATTGTGTTCGACGGAAAAGTCATCGCGGGAACGCGCGCGAAGAAGGTGCGGACGAAGAGCTATAATGCCTTTTCCAGCATCGATTTCCCGTACCTTGCGGTAATACAGGACCGCCGGATTCTGCGGTATCTGCCGATGCTGCCGTATGAAAAGCCGATTCGTTTTTATGAAAACTTAAGCGATAACGTTTTTCTCTTGAAACTGATCCCGGGAATCAGCCCGGTATTGCTTCCGGCGATTTTTGAGCACTACGATGCGATCATTGTGGAGAGCTTCGGTGTCGGCGGTATTCCGGCGAGCATCAAGGAGCGTTTTACGAGCTCTGCCAGAAGTACCCGGAAAAACTCATCATCATGTGTACCCAGGTTTCTCACGAGGGAAGCGATATGACCGTCTATGAAGTCGGCCATGAGATGAAAACCCTGTGCAACATTCTCGAGTCATACGATATGACCCCGGAGGCAGTCGCAACTAAAACCATGTGGCTTCTCGGCAACCGTCCGGATGATCATGAGAGCCGGGAAAAAGCATTCTATAAACCGATCAACTACGATACGGTCTGGAAATAAGAAAAAGAAAGACGGCAAAGAGGCTGTCACGGTCCGCAGGAAAGAAATGTTTCTGCTGGCTGTGAACGCCTCTTTTTCTTTTTGAGGAAAAAGAAATTTTCCACAAAATTTTCAGACAGTACGGACGCAAAATTGGTTTTTATTGGAAGAATTGTGCAAATTTCATAGAAAAATCAGAAGCGGGTTGACATCTTTTGAACATTTTAGTAGAATTGAGTTCATGATGCAGTGCGGAAAACGGCGGATTTTGGATGACGAATCCAACCGCTGGTTACAGTTACAACATATGTGTGAACGATAACGATTTCGGAGGTGCATGCATGAAACGGTTAAGGTTTACAGCAGATATGACAAAAGAACAGAAGCGAAACACCGTTGAGGCGGCGCTGCTTCTTGGTTTCCAGGCAGAGACGGCAGTGTTTCCTGTTGCAGCCGCGGATGGAGAAATCCCGGTACCGGAAACAAAAGAAGAATTCCGGAAGCTGTGGAAGAAAACAGCAGATGCAGCCCCGGAGGGTATGAGGCGGCTTCGGACCACATCGGGCCGGTTTACGACCTGGATTTCCGGGAAAAACAGGATTGGAAAAAATGTTCCAAAAAGGTCCGTTTTTAAAAGATCAGAATCACGATTTCCTCCCGGATGCACTTGATGTAAACTGGTGCTTCCAGAGGACGCAAGCGATGCTATGTTTCTTGCAGCGTGTGATCTGGCATACCGTTTCGGGATGGAGACGACAGGATACGAAGGAACCATTCTTGCCGAGGCGGGTTACAAGGGAAATCAGATTATTTTTGAAAAAGCAGATCAGACAGAACTGGTCCTTGGAGAGACAGACGGTGACGGCGTAAAAGTGTATCTGCGCGGAGACGGCGAAGCACTGACCGCATTCACCGCCCGCCTCTGCAATACATTTCCAAAGATCTGCGGTGAGAGAAGCTGGAAAGATCTTCTGATGGACATGGTGGATGATTTTATCCTACGCGGAGAGGACGGCCAGCTTGCCGAACTGAAAGCTTTACAGGAAAAAGAAAGCGGCGCCTATGCGGTTTACGGATCGCCGCGCTGGAGCGAAGAGCAGAAAAAAGAGGCCGGAGATGCAGAAGTTTACAATTACAAATCCGGTCAGAAAATGTACGAGAAAGTATATGAATTCCCGTGGGAGGTCGAAGTATTTGAAGAACTTCTGGAAACGGAAGTCTATCCGAAACTCAAAGAGGGAAGCACCGTAAAAATCACCGGAGCAGTCAGCGAGACCGAGAGCGTGCGCCGGAAGATGTGCGAAGCGATCGATGCAAAATCCGCGAAGCAGGCGCTGTGCCGGAACAGACAACGATTTACTGTGCCTACAAACAGGGCTATTCCTGGCTGGCAGAAGAGATGCTTCCGCGTCTGAAAGAGGCCGGAGCCGATACGGTTACCGTTTATTTCAAACCGTTTCTCCCAGGAGCCAGACGGAATGGAATGATGAAAACGGAGCCATCCCGTCTTACCGCAACCTGAGTGCCGAGACGCCGGACAAATGGTACGACCTACCGATCCGTTATCTGCAGGAGCTGTACCCGATCGAGGATCTTCTGGTAAAAGAGCTCGGTATCGAGAGAAAAAATGTCGTATTCAAAGCCTATGAGGGAGAAGATGACATCACATATCTCTGCCAGGGAAGCAAAGAAAACAGCGTCTGCTGTGAGGATGCGTACAAGGCCGCGTGGTCGGAGCGTCCGTATATGAATGAATACCCGCAGATGGGAAAAGTTCACCCGTCGACCGGTTATATAAAAGCAGAAGTAAATGGCAAGCCCATTCTTGACAAAAAAGTCCGCACCGATCTGGAAGAAATCTGGGATGTCTACCAGAGCGAAGTCCTTCCGGACTGCCGCCGCTATATCGAGGAAAAACGGGCGGAACCGTTGCGGAGGAGATGCAGCCGTTCTTCCACGAACTGAGAATGGACATTACGGTAAGCGAGCCGGACGAGCCGACCGGTTCCCGTGAGGATCTGATCTCATCGCTTGATGCACTCCATGAGGACATGTATTTTGCGGGCGGTGATTATTTTAAAAATTACGGCATTCAGAAAGCCGGCGTGATGCTGGATGCACCGGGCCTGATTCTGCCGGTGATCCATCAGAAAGAGGGCCGGCCGGTCTTTCGCGTTACGCTGACAGAGCCGTTAAAAGATGCGGCATGCATCATAAAAGACGGAGAGACCGCTGCCGCAGAGAGAAAACGAAGTGAAGTCGAAACCTGGATTTCCGCAGTTTCGTGGGAAAACGGAGAGCTGAATTTCCATATCACAGTGAAAGGCGCAGCAGAGGCTACCGTAAAAGCATACGCAGCGCTGTGGTCGAAAGGTGTTCTTGAAAAATGCAGCTGTGTTCCTGCGGAAACAGCGCTTGTCTTTGAAACAGAAAGCGGCGCATCGTACGCGGCACAGACCCCGGAGCGGGAAGAAAAGCCAAAGGCGAAACGGATCGAGAACATCAACCTGCATGAGCACGAACTGATCGGATACGATACGTATCGGGAGATCATTGAGGAGCTGAAAGAAGTTCCGGGTATCGAGGTCTTCCGGATTGCCGTTTCCTATACGGGCCGCGAGCTCTATGCTGTCTGGCTGAAACCGGAGTACGAGGGATATCTGTCGCTGACGAAGCGTCTGGCGAGAGTGCCGAGCGAGGTGATCAATGCAAGACACCATGCAAACGAGGTTGCCTCAACGAATGCATCGTTTATGCTGCTGAAGAAACTTTTAACAGAGGATGTTTACAAAGAGCTGCCGGATAAGCTGAATCTGATCCTGATCCCGATGGAAAACGTCGACGGCGCAGCAATTCACTACGAGCTGCAGAAGGAGCATCCGACGTGGAAATTCCATGTGGCGCGGTTCAATTCTCTTGGAAAAGAGTTTTACCGTCATTATTTCCAGCAGGATACGATTCACAGCGAAGCGATGGGCATCAGCCGGATTTACGAGAAATATGCACCGGATATGATGGTGGATAACCACGGTGTGCCAAGCCACGAATGGGAGCAGCAGTTTTCTGGTTATACCTCCCCGTCCTACAAAGGTTTCTGGCTTCCGAGATCGCTCTTATATGGTTATTTCTGGTATGTAATGAATCCGGAATACAAAGGAAACTATGATGTGAATAAGGTCATGGAGGATGTGATCGCAGATAAGATTGCAGAGTATCCGGAGATGAAAGCGCTGAACAAGGAGTGGAGCGCACAGTTTGAAAAATATGCCCATGCGTGGATGCCGAAGCTGTTTCCGGCCAATTATTATAAAGAAATGATCAACTACTGGATTCCGTATGAATCGAATCCGGCGCATGGATATTCGTCGATCCGCTATCCGTGGATCACAACGGTCGCTTATACGAGCGAGGTTGCGGATGAAACGGCACAGGGAGAATACCTGAACCTGTGTGCACGGGCGCATGTGGCGCACGACGAAGTGACAATACAGATGCTCATGGAGGCGCGGAACGTTATGGACTGCCGCTTTACCGAGCAGGATGGAACGATTTTGACCAGCTACATACGAAAGAGACCGATGATTGTCTCTAGGTAACTGGAAGAAATACAGGATACAGGGTTGTGAAAGCACGAGCGTGCGGAGCAGTCTGTATCCAAAAAAACTACATTTTATTTAAGGAGGAGTTTAGGTATGGAACTCATCAAATTACTTGGCGTGTTAATCGTTATCGTCGGATTCGCGCTGAAACTGGATTCAATCCTCATTATTTTCCTGGCGCTGATTACGACAGGGATCGTTGGCGGCCTTGGCGTCGGCGGTCTTCTTGAGACCATCGGAACCAACTTCGTAGCGAACCGAAGCATGGCGATCTTCATGATGATCCTGCTCGTTACTGGTACGCTTGAAAGAAACGGTCTTCGTGAAGCAGCAGCAAACCTGATTAAGAAAGTTAAGAGTGCAACAGCCGGCAAGCTGATCGCTGTATACGGCGTATTAAATGGCCTGTTCGGTGCATTCAACGTAGGATTCGGCGGTGTTGCCGGATTCGTCCGCCCGGTTCTTCTTCCGATGGCAGAAGGTGCGATCAAGAACAAAGAAGGTACCGTAAATGAAGAGCACTTAGAAGAAGTCAAAGGACTTGCAGCAGCAATGCAGAACTTCACCTGGTTCTTCTTCCAGGTTCTGTTTGTCGGCGGTGCCGGTGGAATTCTGGTACAGACGACACTTGCCGGTCTTGGCTATGAAGTAAGCCTGATTGACCTTGCGGCAGTTGAAATTCCGGTTGCATTATTCTCACTGGTTGTTTCCTGTGTCTATATCATTGTAAAAGACAATCGAATTTCGAAAAAATACTATGAAAAATCAGCCGGCAAAAAGGCACAGAAATAGGAGGAACACTAGATGAGCGCATTAAAAGTTATACAGGTTCCAGCCGCATTTAATACGGCCGGATTAAATATTGTATGGATTCTCGTTGGCCTGATTGCAATCTACGCGGGCATTAAAAACCTTCTGGATGAAGAAAATCCGTCCAGAATCGGAACAGCCATTTTCTGGTGTTCGTTCGGTATTGTTACAGCACTTGGCACCTGGCTTCCGGCCAAGGTTTCCGGTGTCCTTGTTATTATTATGTGTCTGCCGCCGATCTTCAAGAAAGTAAAGGTTGGAAAAACAAACGCGCCGGAAAAAGCACACACCGAAGCACAGTTTAAGAAGATTGGAATGAAGATTTTCGTTCCGGCATTCTGTGTTGCTGTATTTTCCCTTGCTTTTTCACTGTTCTCCAATATGAGCTCCATGATCGCGATTACACTTGGTGTTCTCGTAGCCATTATTTTCCTGGTTGCATACGACTCGAAAGAGAACAAACCGCAGGTTTTCCTGAAAGATTCCGAGCGTTTCCTTTCCCTTACAGGACCGCTCAGTATGCTGCCGCAGCTGCTTGGCTGCCTGGGCGGTGTCTTTACTGCAGCCGGTGTTGGTGAGGTTATTGCACAGATCGTAGAGAAAGTTGTTCCGAAAGGAAATGTTAATATTGGTATCATCGTTTATGCCGTTGGTATGGTACTGTTCACCATGATCATGGGTAATGCATTTGCAGCCATCACCGTTATGACGGTTGGTATCGGTGCTCCGTTCGTACTGGCATACGGTGCAAATCCGGTAGTCATCGGTATGATCGCACTGACCTGCGGTTACTGCGGAACCTTAATGACTCCGATGGCAGCAAACTTCAATATCGTACCGGTTGCAATCCTGAATATGAAGGACCGCTGGGGCGTAATCAAAAATCAGGTGCTGGTTGGATTAATTATGCTTGTATTCCAGATCTGTTATATGATAGTATTAAAGTAAATCGTCAGGACAGACTAACTAAGGTCATCGTATTTTCCGAAAGGGAAGGGCGGTGGCCTTAACGTCCGTAAAATGGTCGACTAGATATGACAGGAGAAGGAAGAGAAACAAATGACACCGAACATGGAACGGGGGGCCCGGATCATCATCACGAATGGGTAAGAGTAAAAGCGTGGGATAAAGTACTGATTGTGACATCAAAGGAGCATCAGGCGGAGGCGAAAGCGCTGGAAATGCAGGCGCGGAAAAAGCGCGGTCCGTCAACACACTGATTGTTGAAAATAAAGGACGCCATGTGGGCATCTTTTTCGACGATAACGAGGCGGTCTTTGATCCCTACACTGCGATCATTGCAGCGACCGAGTATTCGCTTGTGACAACAAAAGCAGCGAAGCGTGCGATTCAGAAGCACAAAAAGTTTCTGTCGCTTCCGCTTTCGACGAACGACGGAAGAAGTCTTCTGGAGTTCGATTTCCTTTTGATGGACACGAAAAAGAGCCGCATGATGGCCAAGCTGTTTATGAAGTATCTCCGTTCATCCGGCAAAGTGCATGTGACGACACCGGCAGGAACGGATATGATGTTCTACAAAGAGAACCGCAATCCGGGATTTTTCAACGGCGTATTAAGAGACGGAAAAGCTATTCGTCCTCAAGTATTGAGGTCTATGTGCCGATCGAGGAGACAAAGACAGAGGGCATTATGGTGCTCGACGGATCGCTGGGATACATCGGACGAGCCGATGAGCCGACGAGAATCATCTTCAAGGGCGGCAGAATCGTCGATATCGAGGAGACACCGACCGGTATCCGCTTGAAGAAGTACATGGAGGAATATTTCGATCCACGGATTTATATCGCAGGAGAGCTTGGCATCGGACTGAATTCGTGCTCGAACTGCCTCGGCAACTGCTACATTGAGGATGAATCCGCGTATGGAACCTTCCACGTAGGGCTTGGACGCAATATCGCGCTCGGCGGCGTGCAGAATGCGAAAGGCCACTTCGACCTGGTCTGCCGGGAACCCGATATTTTTACCGATAACCGTCAGATTATGGACCGGGGAAAGATTATTGCACCCGAGCCTGTGTTATACTAAAGGACAGAACCAGGAGACAAAAATTAAGAGACAAAAGGAGAAAAGACGATGAAAGTTTTATTAACAGGATTTGACCCATTTGGAGGAGAGAGCGTGAACCCGGCATTCGAGGCTATCAAACTTCTGCCGGATACCATCGCCGGAGCAGAGATCGTAAAAGTTGAGATCCCGACCGAGTTTACCAGAAGTATTTCCTGTGTGGAAGCAGCCATCAAAGAGCACAATCCGGACGTTGTCATCGATGTCGGACAGGCAGGCGGACGCGCATGCGTAACCGTAGAGAAAGTCGGCATCAACCTTGCAGACGCAAGAATCCCGGACAACGCCGGAGAGCAGCCGTCCGATGAACCGCTGCAGGCAGACGGCCCGACCGCATACTTTGCAACGATTCCGGTCAAAGCAATGGTTCAGACGTCCGCGAACACGGCCTTCCGTGCCACGTATCCTTCACCGCAGGCACCTACGTATGCAACTGCGTCATGTACAATGTGCTTCACCTGTGCGCGACGAAATATCCGAACATCCGCGCAGGCTTCATCCACGTACCGTTCGCATGCGAGCAGGTAGTCGGAAAAGCAAGCACCATGCAAGCATGCCGCTGGAAACGATTGCAAAATCTCTGGAATACTGCATCGAGCAGTCGTAACCAACAAAGAAGAAGTAAAAGAAGCAATGGGAACTACCCACTAAAACAGACTTTCAGACCGTCGTACCGGAATTTTGGTGCGGCGGTCTGCTTTTTTTGCTATTTTCTCTTTTGCAAACCATATCTTTTGTGATACAATAAGATTCGTCAGAATTTTTATGCGAAAGGAACGAAAGAAAGAAAATGGAACAGGGTAAAATTTTTAAATTTCATAATGACCTTGATACAGACCAGATCATCGCATCCCAGTATCTGCTTCTGCCGAATCTGGATGAGATGAAAGGTCATGCGTTTGAATCGTTAGATCCGGACTTTGCAAAAAAAGTAAAACCGGGAGATTTTGTCGTAGGAGGAGAAAACTTCGGCTGCGGTTCTTCAAGAGAGCAGGCACCAGGCGTCTTAAAAGCACTCGGCGTGCAGGCCGTCATCGCAAAATCCTTCGCCAGAATCTTTTTCCGCAATGCCATCAACATCGGTCTCCCGGCGATTGTCTGTAAAGACCTGCCGGATGCCGTAGAAGACGGGGACACCATGGTCCTCCATATGTCCGAGGGAACCGCAGAGGTGAACGGCAAAACGTACACCTGCACCAAACTGCCGGAATATATGCAGAACATACTGAATCAGGGAGGCTTGATTGCCTCTTTGAACCGCGAGGAGGAGTAAGAACCATGGGAATGACAATTGCAGAGAAAATTATCGCCGCTGCAGCCGGCGTTCCGGAAGTAAAGCCGGGAGATATCCACACCGTAACACTGGATCGTCTGATGAGCAACGACGGAACCACCCATCTGACGGTTGATATGTACCGCAACAAATTAAACCACCCGCACATTGCGGATCCGAAAAAGCTCGTTTTCATCGTCGACCACAACGTGCCGTCCGACAGCCCGAAAACAGCAGCATCCCAGAAAAAGATGCGTGATTTTGCAAGAGAGAACAACATTGACTTCTGGGAAGGAAAAGGTGTATGCCATCAGGTGATGATTGAGAACTATGTCCGCCCGGGCGAGCTGATCTTCGGCGCTGACAGCCATACCTGCTCTTACGGAGCACTCGGCGCATTCGGCACCGGTGTCGGCTGTACCGATTTCCTGTACGGCATGGTAACGGGAACTTCCTGGGTACTCGTACCGGAAAGCGTAAAATTCAATCTTGTAGGAAAACTGCCGGAGGGCGTTTATGCGAGAGACCTGATTCTCACCATCATCGGCGAGGTCGGCGCAAACGGATGCAACTACCAGGTGATGGAGTTTACCGGTGAGGGTGCAAAGACTTTAAGCATCAGCGACCGTATGGCACTTTGCAACATGGCAGTTGAGGCCGGTGCCAAGACCGGTATCTTTGAGGCAGATGAGAAAGCCATCGAGTACCTGAAAGAGCACGGAAGAGAGCCAAAAGAAATCTTTCACAGCGATCCGGACGCAAAATACGTCAGAGAGTACACCTTTGACCTTTCCAAAGTCCGCCCGGTTGTTGCAAAACCGGATTTCGTAGACCGCGTTGTTCCGGCAGAAGAGACCTGCGGAACGCCGATCAACGAAGCATTCCTTGGATCCTGCAACAACGGAAGAATCGAAGATCTCCGCGTCGGCGCAGAGATCATCCGCGGAAAGAAAGTCGCAGAGGGCGTCCGTTTCCTCGTTGTTCCGGCAAGCCAGACGATCTACCGCCAGGCATTAAAAGAAGGCATCATCAACACCTTCATGGAGGCCGGAGCCATCGTCATGAACCCGAACTGCAGCGTCTGCTGGGGAAGCTGCCAGGGTGTCATCGGCGAGAACGAAGTGCTGATCAGCACCGGACCCGTAACTTCAAGGGACGTGCCGGTCATCCAAGCTCCAAAGTATACCTGGGATCCGCTGCTACGGTAACCGCATCCGCGATTGCCGGAAAGATTGCGACGGCAGATCAGATCTGACCATTTTCTTTGAGGGATATATAATATTTTTGGGAGAATAAACATATGGAAGCATTTACAGGAAAAGTATGGGTGCTTGGAGACGATATTGATACCGATATCATTATCCCGACCGAGTATCTTGCTTTAAAGACAATTGACGATATGAAACAGTACGGCTTTTCCCCGCTCCGCCCGGAACTGGCCGGACAGATCGAAAAGGGCGACATCATCGTGGCAGGAAAGAACTTCGGCTGCGGCTCCTCGAGAGAGCAGGCACCGGAGATCATCAAGGCGCTCGGCATTTCCTGCGTCATCGCGAAGTCCTTTGCCCGGATCTTTTTCCGCAACTCTATCAACAACGGTCTTCTTCTGATCGAGCAGCCGGATCTGCACGACGATATCAAAGAGGGCGACACCATCACCGTCAAGATGAATGAGCATGTCGATTACAACGGAAAAACATACCCGATCGCAGCTCTGCCGGAGAACCTGATGGATATCATTCAGGCAGGCGGCCTGGTAAAGGCAATGCGCAAGCGCAACGGACTGGACTAAGAGCGGGAGGAAGAAACGATGGGCAATACAGTAATTGAAAAAATCATCCGCCACAACACCGGAAAAGACGTAAAACCGGGCGACATTGTGACGGTCAACGTGGACAGAGTCATGATTCATGATATCTTCATCCCGTTTGTCGGCGATAAATTCGAGGAGATGGGCTTTACCAAACTGTGGGACCCGGATAAGTCGTTCTGATCTACGACCACCTCGTTCCGGCAAGCCAGGTGGACGATACGAGACATTTCCACAAAGGCGATGAATTTGCAAAGAAATATGGCATGAAAAACGTACACAGAAGCGACGGAATCTGCCATCAGTTAATGACAGAGGCAGGTTACGTAAAACCGGGCGACGTTGTTTTCGGAACCGACAGCCACACGACGACATACGGCTGTGTCGGTGCATTCTCTTCCGGAATCGGCTACACAGAGATGGCGAGCATCCTTGGAACGGGTACGATGTGGATCAAAGTGCCGGAGACGATCAAAGTTGTCATCGAAGGCGAGCTGCCGAAAAATGTGATGTCAAAAGACATTATCCTGCGTCTGATCGGTGACCTCGGTGCAGACGGCGCAACGTACCGCGCACTGGAGTTCTCAGGAAGCACCGTAGAAAATATGACCGTGGCAAGCCGTATGACGATTGCCAACATGGCGATCGAGGCAGGTGCCAAATGTGCACTTTTTACCCCGGATGAGAAGACCGCAGAATACTGCGAGATCGAACTCAATGACTACCAGAAGAGCTTAAAAGGCGATGAGGATGCAAAATATCTGTGCACCATCACCTACCGCGCCGAGGATTTTGTGCCGGTTATGGCATGCCCGTCCCAGGTAGACAAGATCCGTGATACCAGCGTTCTCGAGGGAACCCCGATCGATCAGGTCTTCATTGGTTCCTGTACGAACGGCCGTCTCGAGGATCTGCAGGCGGCAGCGAGGTTTTAAAAGGTAAAAAAGTAGCCGACTACGTAAACTGATCGTAACACCGGCAAGCCGCAAGATTTATCTGCAGGCAAGCAAAATGGGCATTCTCGATACACTGGCAGAGGCAGGCGCATGATTACACATCCAGGCTGCGGCCTGTGCTGCGGAAGAGCGGGCGGAATCCTCTCTGACGGCGAGCGTGTTGTAGCAACGAACAACCGAAACTTTCTTGGAAGAATGGGTACTTCTAAAGTTGAAATTTATCTGGCATCTCCAAAGACAGCGGTAGACAGCATGTGCAGTAGCTGGAAAAAATTGTGACGCCGGAAGTGTAAACGAACTAAACAGCAGAAAGGGAAAACAGACGACATGAATGGTTCAATGTTTATCGGAACCTGGTGGGCACTCGTCCCGCCGCTGCTTGCAATTCTGCTTGCATTTGTAACAAAAGAAGTTTACAGTTCCCTGTTCATCGGATCGGCAGTCGGTGTCCTTTTGTACACCGGCTTCCATCCGTGGGATGCGTTCACAAGCTTCTTTGAAATTTTACGGAACAGCATGAACATCAACATTCTGATCTTCGATATCCTGCTTGGCATGGTTGTCGTGCTGATGGCGAAATCCGGCGGCTCGGCGGCGTATGGAAAATGGGCGGGGACGAAGATCAAAACGAAGCGGAGTGCGCTTCTGGCAACGATGGGGCTTGGTGTTCTGATTTTTGTGGATGACTATTTCAACTGTCTGACAGTCGGCTCTGTCATGCGCCCGGTCACGGACAGCCACAAGGTTTCCCGCGCGAAACTCGCATACATCATCGACTCTACGCAGCGCCGATCTGCATTATCGCGCCGATCTCAAGCTGGGCGGCAGCCGTCAACTCGTATGTGCCGGCGGATGCGGGAATCAGCGGATTCCAGCTGTTTCTGCGGACAATTCCGTATAACCTGTATGCGATCCTTACAATTGCGATGGTCTTTTACATCTGCTACACCGGCTTTGATTTTGGTCAGATGAAGCTCCACGAGGATAATGCCGCCAAAGGTGATCTTTTCACGACCGGAGGCGAGGAGTTTGAGCAGGTTTCCGAGCAGGAGGTCAATCCGAACGGAAAAGTCATCGACCTCGTGCTCCCGGTTGCCGTACTGATTGTATCAGCGATCGGAGCGATGGTTTACACCGGCTTCCTCGGCGGCGCGGACAATGTGATTTCCGCGTTCGCAGGATGTGATGCAGAGACGAGTCTGATTTTTGCCTCCGTCGTGACGATCCTGTTTATGATGGCGCTGTATCTGCCGCGGAAGGTCGCCCCCCCCCACCTTCAAGAGCTTTATGGACAGCCTGTCCGAGGGCTTCAAGCTGATGGTTCCGGCGGTTACGATTCTCGTCTTTGCGTGGACCTTAAAAGGCGTCGGTGATGCGATGGGCCTGGCCCAGTTTGTCGGAAGCGTCGTGGGAGACCATGCATCCGCAAGTATTTTTATCCCGGTGGTGCTGTTCGCCGTGGCGGTGTTCCTTTCCTTTTCGACGGGAACCTCCTGGGGAACGTTCGCGATTCTTGTGCCGATTGCAACGGGCATGTTCGCAGCCGTAACAAATCTGGAGATGATGATTATCTCGGTATCCGCCGTCCTGGCAGGGGCGGTCTGCGGGGACCATATTTCGCCGATCTCGGATACGACGGTTATGTCAAGTGCGGGTGCGCAGAGCAACCATCTGAACCACGTATCGACGCAGATGCAGTATGCGGCCGTTACGGCGTGTGTCTGCCTGGCGGGATATCTGATTGCAGCCGTGACCAGAACGTGGTGGATCACACTTGGCGTCAGCCTTCTTCTTCTTTGGCTGTTTTAACCGGAATGCGCAGATTTTGCGCAAAAAAAGCGGAAAACGGCAAAAATAAAAGAAAAACAGAAAACGCGTGAAATGCTTGACGGGAGAGAAAAAGAACCGTATACTAAAAAATAGAACAAACATTCACAGGACAACGGTGTCCTGCAAAGAAGAAGCGGAACGCTTTTGGAGCAGGAATGTGAATTGGAACAGAAGGAATTGGATTTTTTAAAGTCCAGTTCCTTCTGTTTATCTCTGTTAAAATTGCATCGGAGCTGTGAAATGCAGGAGAAGAAAGGAAGGCATTCCGGGGCGAAAACGCTTTGGGAAAAGGGAAAGGACTGTTAGGGTCAGAAAGATCATAGCAGACAATGGCAAAAACAAAAAGAGGGAGAAAATATATGATATTTGGAAAGTACATTAACAAATACTACCTGAAGAATGCGCCCATTCTGATTCTCGGTCTTGCAGCGCTGATTCTCGTAGATTATTTCCAGCTTTTCATACCGGAGCTGTACCGCATGGTCATCAACGGCATGAACGGCGACCCTGTTCTGGTCAACGGCCAGGCGGCGGTGTTTGATATGGAATTTCTGCTGGATCAGGTCTGCCGGCCCATGATTATTACCATTATCGTCATGGTAGTCGGCCGTTTCCTGTGGCGAGTCTGCTTTTTCGGCTCCGCGATCCGCGTGGTGACCGATCTTCGTACCTGCATGTTCGCGCACAGCAAGGAGCTGTCCCAGGAGTATTATCAGGTCAACAAAGTCGGAAACCTGATGAGTCTTTACACGAACGATCTCGATACCGTGCAGGAGTGCTTCGGCGACGGTATTCTGATGTTCTGCGATGCGCTGTTTTTAGGCCTGCTTGCCGTGATCAAAATGTGGCGCATGAACACTTCCTGACCGGCCTTTCCATGATCCGATGGCATTTCTGATGGCCGCCGGCACAACGCTCGGCAAATACCTGATGAAAAAGTGGGAAGAGCGCCAGGCGGCCTTTTCCGAGCTGTCCGATTTCGCGCAGGAAAACTATTCCGGTCTTGCTGTCATCAAGCATTCGTCAAAGAGACGAAAGAGCTGATGATGTTCCGTAGACTGAACCGCGAGAACGAGGACATCAACGTAGAATATACCAAAATTTCCACACTGCTGAACATTATGGTAACGCTGTTTGTCGAGTCCGTCATCTGCGTAATCTTAGGCTACGGCGGCTATCTCGTTTACTGCGGAAGCTTCGACGCCGGCCAGCTTGTCGAGTATATCGGCTATTTCTCGGCCGTTGTATGGCCGATCATGGCGGTCTCCATGCTGATTGAGAAGACATCCCGTGGAAAAGCGTCCTTAAACCGTATTACGGAACTGCTTGACGCAAAAGTCGATGTGAAGGACCGCGGCGGTGTGCAGGATCTGCCGTCCATCCATGGAAAATCGAGTTCCGCAATCTGACCTTCCGCTATCCGGACGGGGAGTACGATGTGCTGAAAAACGTATCGTTTACCATTGAGCCGGGCGAGAGTGTCGGCATCGTCGGAAAGACCGGTTCCGGAAAAACGACCATCGTCGATCTGCTGCTCCGCACCTACAACGTGCCGGACGGAACGCTGTTCATTGATGACCACGATGTCAACACCGTTTCCATCCACTCCGTGCGTGAGGGCTGTGCCTACGTGCCGCAGGACAACTTCCTGTTCTCCGACACGATTTCCGGCAATATTTCCTTCGCCTTTGATGACGAAAACCAGGAGGCCATTGAGGATGCGGCGATGATGTCCGATGTCCATGACAATATCGCAGAGTTCAAAGAGGGCTACCGCACCGTTCTTGGCGAGCGCGGTGTGACGGTTTCCGGCGGACAGAAGCAGCGAATCTCGATTGCGCGTGCGCTGATGAAACACGCACCGATTCTGATTCTCGACGATTCCGTCTCTGCGGTCGATACCAAAACAGAGCGCACGATTCTCGACAATCTCAAAAAACGTGAGGGACTGACGACAATTCTGATCGCACACCGGATTTCAACGGTGGAGCAGATGGACAAGATCGTGTTCGTCGAGGACGGAGAAGTCCATGCAGTCGGAAAACACGAGGATCTGTACCGGACCTGCACGGCGTACCGCAAGATGGTCGATCTGCAGAAACTTGAAGAGGAAGCGGGGGAGGAGTAGAAATGCACAATTATTATCCGATTCTCTGGGTCGGCGCGATCATCGGCGTGATTTCCACCCTGCTGATTGTGGCCGCGTTTGTAGTGAAAGATGGAGAAAAGAAACCGGCTTTGAGCGGAACATGAAAGACAGTGAAATCATGCAGCGTCTGATGGATTACGCAAAGCCGTTTTACCGCCAGTTTATCGTTGTTGGTTTTCTGATGCTGTTTTCGATCGCGTACGATATCATTTCGCCGCTGATCGTCGGCAAAATTGAGGAGCTCGTCGTTGGAAAATTCGCGCTGAATACCCTGTTTCTGTGGGTAGCGGGCTATGCGGCAATCCTTCTTGTCTCGATGGCGTGCACGTATTTCCAGGCCGTGATTCTGCAGAAGACGGGTCAGAAAATCATTTCCAATATGAGGGAGGATCTGTTCGTCCACATCGAGCGCCTTTCCCACGAGCAGTTAAATGAGATTCCGGTCGGAAAGCTTGTCACGAGAACGACAAACGATACGAACGCGATTTCGCTGATGTTCACCAACCTTCTGGTCAATCTTCTAAAGAACTTCTTCGTGATCATCGGTATTCTGATTGCGATGCTGTTTTTGAACTATGAGCTGACGCTGATGGTGCTCTGCTTCGTGCCGTTTATCGTGCTGTTCTCGATTATTTTCCGCAAATTCTCGCGAAGAGCACACCGGAAAGTAAAAGACTGTACTACGGACATCAACACGTATCTGTCGGAGAACCTTTCCGGTATGAAAATCACACAGATCTTCAACCGCGAGGATGCCAAGATGCGCGAGTTTACCGACAAGAGCAACGCACTCGGCCGCGCACAGCAGGAACAGATTTTCGTGTTTGGTATTTTTCGTCCGCTCGTCTACATGCTGTATATCAGCTCCGTGCTCTGCCTTTTGTATTTAGGCGGCAAGGGCTATCTGGAGGGAACGTCGTTCCTCGGCCAGACGCTTACCAGCGGTATGATCGTCAGCTTTTACATGTATATTTCAAAATTCTTCAACCCGATCCAGAACCTGGCGGAGCAGTTCAACTGGCTGCAGTCCGCATTTGCATCCGCCGAGAAAGTATTCTCGATTCTGGATCTCGAGCCAAAAATGCAGGATGCGCCGGATGCGATCGAGCTTACCGGCATCAGGGGCGAAATTGAGTTCCGCGACGTATGGTTTTCCTATATCCCGGGCGAGTGGGTGTTAAAAGGCGTTTCGTTCCACGTCAACCCGAAAGAGACAATCGCATTTGTGGGTTCCACCGGTTCCGGAAAATCGACGATTCTTTCCCTGATCTGCCGGAACTACGAGTTCCAGAAGGGTGAGATTCTGATCGACGGCATCGACATCCGAAAGATCAAGATCGATTCCCTGCGGAAAAAATTCGGCCAGATGCTGCAGGATGTCTTCCTGTTCTCGGGAACGATCCGCAGCAACATTATTCTCCGTGAGGAGGGGATTTCCGATGAAGAGATCATGGACGTCTGCCATTACGTGAATGCTGACCAGTTTATCAACAAGCTGGATCACGGCCTCGACGAGCCGGTGCGGGAGAGAGGAAACAACTTCTCCGCCGGACAGCGCCAGCTTCTCTCGTTTGCGCGTACCATCATCCATAAGCCTTCGGTTATGATCCTTGACGAGGCGACGGCGAACATCGACACCGAAACCGAGCTTCTGATCCAGGATTCCATGGAAAAGATGAAGAACATCGGAACGATGCTGATCGTAGCGCACCGTCTTTCGACGATCCAGCATGCGGATGAGATTATCGTACTGTCCCACGGAAAAATCGTGGAGCATGGAACGCATCAGGAGCTTTTAGCAGCGCAGGGAAGATATTACCAGCTCTACACGCTGCAGTATCACCGCGAGCAGAGTGAGAAACAGAGAGGAAGAAAGTAAGAAAATTTTAGAACAATAAAGACAATTTACAAAAAGGGAGAAATTTTGTTTGTGCAAAGTGACAAAATTTCTCCCTTTTTTACGGTGTATCATATTAAAATGATTTTGTATCAATATAGTCATATGAAAAATATATGAGCATAATACGATATCCGTTTTTCCATCTCAAAAAGCGGGCGGTTATAATAAGGGAAGCAAAACGGCAGGCACCAAAAAGCCGGGCCGTCTGTTGAAAGAAAGGGAAAATGTATGGAAAAGAAAGCAAGCCTTGTAGGACGCCTGCTCTCGGAAAATCAGATGTCGGAAGCATTTATCAACAGTATGTTTCTGGCGCTGTCCGGCGGTTTTCAGGATGCCTACACGTACAATTGCAGAGATGAAGTATTCTCAAATGCCCAGACGGGAAACGTTGTGCTGATGAGCCAGAACTTTCTGGAAGGAAACTTTACGGCAGGCCTTCGGTATCTCTTCCCGATCCTCTTTTTTGCGATGGGTGTATTTCTGGCAGAAATTTCCAGGAGCATTACCGGTATGCAAAGAGGCTGCACTGGCGCAGGTACTTCTCGCGGCGGAAATTGTGATCCTTGCGATCGTCGGATTTATTCCGTCCTCTTACAATATGCTCGCGGCGATGCTTGTATCGTTTGCGTGCGCGATTCAGGTACAGACCTTCCGCAAGGTCGGCGGTTATTCGTATGCAAGCACCATGTGCATCGGAAACCTGCGAAGCGGAACCGCAGCGCTGTCCATGTATCTGCGGGATAAGAAAAAAGAACAGCTCCGTCAGGCCGGATTACTATTTCGGCGTGATTCTGGCTTTCGCCATCGGCGCCGGAATCGGAGGCGTGTTCTCCATGCTGTATGGAATCCATGTAATCTGGATTTCCTGCGGACTTCTTCTGGTGAGCTTCCTTCTGATGTCACTGGAAAAGTACCGCTGAGAAATAGGAGAGAGTGAAGAAAGAAGGCTGAAAAAATGGAAGTATTTCTGGAGTGCTGTATGACATTATTCTTTTCAGCGGCCATGCTGCTGCTGATCGTCCGCCTGGCAAAGGGTGAGGAGAAAAACATGATGTTTGCGCGTGTGTTCTCCCTGCGTCCAACGTCGGTTTCTGGATTGGAATCGTCCGCATCGCTGTGCTGAACCGGAGCGGATTTCTGATGTTCTTCTACATCACAGGCGCAATGCTTTCCTACGACGGCGATGGTATTTGCCATGCCGCATAAAAAGAGCAGATTGCCGGACAGCAGGCATAAACGAAAAAGAAGACCCTGTGTACGGGAAGGATGGAGCAGCGATGTTCCGTCCGCCGGTACGCAGGGTCTTTTTCTGTTTCAAACAAAAGTTCATAAAATCTTATACGCGTTCCAGAAGCTCCCCGATCAGCTCTTTTGCCGCCGCGTTCTGGTGCTGCCGCGGTTGATGATAAGACATATTTCACGTTTGGGGGCCTCCTCGATGAGCGGAATCCGACAGACGGTACGGCTCTTTAAGGCATCGCGTGCCAGCTCCTCCGGATAAAATCCGATGCCGAGGTTATACTCGACCATAGGAAGAATCTGATCCGTCGTCGCCGCCTCCATATCGGGGTGGAAGGCGAGGTTGTGATTCAGAAAGTACTCGGCGTACAGCTCCCGCGTGCCGGTGTCTTTGGCAAGCGAGATAAAAGGATATTCTGACAATTCGCCGAGATGATGCGGCTCTGCGGAAAGGGATGCATATTTCGATCCGCCGATCAGAATTTCCTGGAATGGGAAAATCGGGATCTTGTGCAGCGGTTTGCGGATTTCCACCGGGCTTGTGACGACTGCGAAGTCGACCAGACCGTTTTCGAGCGCCTGGATGGCCTGCGGCGTCGAGTGGTTGGAGATGCGCAGGCGGACGTGCGGATAGCGGGTGTGGAAGTGCTCCAGGCGGGAGAGCAGCATCAGACGAAGTGCCGTCTCGCTCGCACCGATTGTGATAAGGCCGCTCTCAAGAGACCGCTCAAGAGCAAGCTCCTCCTCAACCGTGCGGAGCTGTTCGTAGGCAACGGCCACACGCTCATACACCTTTTCGCCCTCCGCTGTCAGTGTGACACCCTGGTGGGAACGGATAAAAAGTTTGCAGCCAAGCTCACTTTCCAGATTGTTCATGCACCGTGTGATGTTGGGCTGGTTGTTTTTCAGAATTTCCGCGGCTTTTGTAAAGCTGTGATATTGTGCTACGAAGTAAAAAATGCGATAATAATCATATGTAATCATAAAAACCTCCGAAGGATGAAGAAGAAAAAATCATCCATGATTGCTTCAATATAAAATACATGCGCCGGGTTGTCAAGGGATTTCTGAGGATGGTCCGGCCGGATTGTGCGGGGGATGGCAGAAGAGAAGTGGAAATTTTTTGAAAAAACACTTGCAAAATACCCGGACAGGGTATATAGTGTAGAAGAAAATAAGATACCCCATTAGGGTATGCGAAAAAGAAAAGCCAGAACTACAGAAAGGAAGACATACGATGGAACAGTACAATGTAACCGGTATGAGCTGCGCCGCCTGCCAGACCCGTGTCGAAAAAGCCGTGTCAAAGGTACCGGTGTCACATCCTGCGCAGTCAGCCTTCTGACAAATTCCATGGGCGTGGAGGGAACGGCCTCCCCGGCAGAGATTATTGCCGCCGTGGAAAATGCAGGCTACGGTGCGTCGAAAAAAGGCGAGAAGGGAAGCACATCACAGTCGGCTTCCACAGCAGAATACGAAGAGATGCTGAAAGACAAGGAAACACCGGTCATGAAACGCCGTCTGGTGAGCTCCGTTCTTCTTTTGATTCCGCTCATGTATTTCTCCATGGGCCATATGATGTGGGGATGGCCGCTGCCGAAATTCTTTGAAGGAAACCACATCGCAATGGGACTGGTACAGCTCCTGCTTACCGTTGCGGTCATGGTCATCAACCAGAAATTCTTTATCAGCGGTTTCAAGAGCCTCTGGCATAAAGCACCGAACATGGACACGCTGGTAGCGCTTGGTTCTACCGCATCGTTTGTATACAGCGTCTACGCCCTGTTTGCCATGACGGGAGCGCAGGTACAGGGGGACATGGATGCAGTCATGAGCTATATGCATGAATTTTACTTCGAGTCCGCAGCCATGATTCTGACCCTGATTACCGTCGGAAAAATGCTGGAGTCGATTTCCAAAGGAAAAACGACCGATGCGTTAAAGAGTCTGATGAAGCTGGCTCCGAAGACCGCTGTTCTCTTAAGAGACGGAAAAGAAGTGGAAGTCGGCATTGATCAGGTGAAAAAGGGCGATCATTTCATCGTCCGCCCGGGCGAAAATATTCCGGTGGACGGCGTTGTCCTGGAGGGAACGAGTGCCGTCAACGAATCCGCGCTGACTGGCGAGAGTATTCCGGTGGATAAAGAGGCCGGCGACCGCGTATCGGCGGCGACCTTAAACCAGTCCGGTTTCCTGACCTGTGAGGCGACGAGAGTCGGAGAAGACACAACACTCTCCCAGATCATTCAGATGGTCAGCGATGCGGCAGCGACAAAAGCGCCGATCGCCAAAGTGGCCGATAAAGTTTCCGGTATTTTTGTGCCGGCCGTTATCTGCATTGCACTTGCTACGATTGTGATCTGGCTGTTTGCAGGAGAGAGCGTCGGCTTTGCTCTTGCAAGAGGTATTTCCGTTCTCGTTATCAGCTGCCCGTGTGCGCTCGGCCTTGCAACACCGGTTGCGATCATGGTCGGAAACGGAATGGGAGCAAAACACGGAACGATGTTCAAAACCGCAGTTTCTCTCGAGAAGACAGGAAAAACACAGATCGTTGCACTCGATAAGACTGGAACCATCACAAGCGGCGAGCCGCAGGTAACCGATCTTGTCCCGGCGGACGGTGTAAGTGAGGAGGAGCTTTTAAAAGGTGCCTTTGCACTGGAGCACAAAAGTGAGCATCCGCTGGCCCGTGCGATTCTTGCACTTGCAGAGGAAAAAGGCCTGGCCCGCGAAGAAGTCAGTGATTTCTCTGCGCTTCCTGGAAACGGCCTTGTGGCAAAACGGAACGGAAAAGAGCTCTGCGGAGGCAACCGCGCACTGATTACGAAAAAAGCGGTTCTCTCGAAACAGATGGAAGAGCAGGCAGCAAAACTTTCCGAAGAAGGAAAGACACCGCTGTTCTTCAGTGAAGACGGAAAGATGCTCGGTATGATCGCGGTTGCGGATGTCATCAAAGAGGACAGCCCGCGTGCGGTGAAAGAACTGCAGAATATGGGAATCCGTGTCGTGATGCTGACCGGAGACAATGAGCGCACCGCGCGTGCATCGGCGCACAGGCAGGTGTGGACGAAGTCATCGCAGGCGTTCTGCCGGATGGAAAAGAAGCGGTCATCAGCCGCCTGAAAGAAAAAGGAAAAGTAGCGATGGTAGGAGACGGCATCAACGATGCACCGGCTCTGACCAGTGCGGATATCGGTATTGCCATCGGAGCAGGAACCGATATCGCGATCGATGCGGCAGACGTTGTCCTGATGAAGAGCCGCCTCTCCGATGTACCGGCAGCGATCCGCTTAAGCCGTGCGACCCTCAGGAACATTCACGAGAATTTGTTCTGGGCCTTCATTTACAATATCATCGGTATTCCGCTGGCTGCGGGCGTATGGATCCCGCTGTTCGGCTGGAAGCTGAACCCGATGTTCGGTGCGGCGGCGATGAGCCTTTCGAGCTTCTGCGTTGTGACAAACGCCCTGCGTCTGAATCTGTTTCGGATGCACGACGCGTCAAAAGATAAAAGAATCAAAAACGAAATTCCAAAGGAGGATCTGAACATGACAACAGAACAGGGAATGGTAAAAACCATGACAATCGAGGGCATGATGTGCGGCCACTGCGAGGCAAGAGTGAAGAAAACACTTGAGGCAATCGAGGGTGTTGCATCCGCAGAAGTAAGCCATGAAAAAGGAACAGCCGTTGTAACACTGACAGCTCCGGTATCAGACGATGTGCTGAAAACAGCCGTAGAGGCACAGGATTACACCGTAAAAGGAATCCAGTAAAACAGGAAACATAGAGAAAAGGGAAACGCGCCTGGAATGAAAATTTCCGGGCGCGTTTCCTTTTTTTACCAGATATAGCAAAAATATTGCAATTTGTTCGGAATTTTCGTGACAAAAGGACAAAAATCCGTTAGGATAGAGAAAAAGAAGAGCAAAAACAAAAGGGTTTTTAGGATCAGGAGGTTTTTACATTATGACAGAGTACAGACTTGCAAAGCCGGAAGAGTGGGAGGACTGCATCGAACTTGCAAACTACGTGTTCAGCACGGCACACCGTCCGCACGACTTTGAGCAGTTAATTCCAAGGGTTTATCAGGCAGGACCGGAAATGGCACGGATCCACCGCGTCGCTGTTGCGGAAAACGGCAGACTCCGGGCCGAGATTGCGGTGCTTCCACAGCAAATGGCAGCAGGGGGTAAGCTGCTCCGCGCAGGATATGTGGGAAGCGTTTCCGTGCATCCAAAGGCAAGGGGCGAAGGCCACATGAAGCGTCTTCTTGGCGACTGGATTACGGATCTGGAAGGAACGTGTGATCTTCTGGCACTGGACGGCCAGAGACAGCGGTATGCCTACTTTGGCTTTACGCCGGGAAGTGAAAAATACACGTTTTACCTGGATGTGGCAAATGTGCGCCATACCTGGAAAAACGGGGAACTCTCCGCTTACACCTTTGCGCCGCTGTTTCCGGAAAACGGCGAAGCGGACGAAGAGGCGGCAGCCTTTGCAAAGAAGCTGAATGAGGAAAAACCGCTTTACGTGGTAAGAGAGGATGTGAAAGCCTGCCTGAAAACGTTCGGCGAGCAGGCAATTGCAATCTGGAAAAACGGTGAGCGGATCGGATATCTGGCACTTTGCGGCGGAAACCAGGTTGTGGAAGCAGAAGTGCTGGAGGAACAGGATTTCGTTCCTGCACTTGCCGCTTATTTAAAAGAAAATGCGCTTGACTCTCTTTTCATTTCCATTCCGGTGTATGAGACCGGAAAAGCAGCAGCGTTATCGGAAGTCTGCGAAAGCTTCACAAAAGAGCGCTGCGGTTCCGCGATGTACCGTATTTTCCAATTTGCAGACGTCATCGAGGCAATGCTGACCATGAAAGCAGAGACGATGGGCATCAGCGATGGAACGTGGTTCGCCGTACTGGAGGGACAGCCGCTGACCGTGACGGTAAAAGATGGAACTGTGACCGTGACACGGGAAGCCCATCCGGGGGCAGATGTACTCAACCGGGAGCAGGCGCAGGAACTGCTTCTTTCACCGCTGGCAAGTAAAGGAAGCAAGGTTCCATCTGAAATCTTGGAAGAACAATTCCATCCGACTGGTTCCCGCTTCCGCTGTACTGTGCGACGGCAGACGAATTTTAGGCAATGACTGTTGGGAGGCAGAGAAATATGAACGAGACAGAGAAACGAGACAGAAGAGACGAAAAAGAAGAAATCCGGTACCATGTGATTTTCTACGGCCAGGTGCAGGGCGTGGGGTTCCGTTACCGGGCGTATTATGCTGCCTACCAGCTCGGACTGACCGGCTGGGTGAGAAACTGCTGGGATGAGACGGTGGAGATGGAGGTGCAGGGTGATGAGGAGACGATCACGGAGATGATCAAAAGGATCCGCACCTCCAGCTACATCGAAATCACGGATGCAAAATGGACGAAGATTCCGCTGGAATCGGAATTCGGTTTTCATATCCGTTGATCAGGGCTGTTTTTTCTCTTTTTCCGGAATTTCGACGAGAATGATATCGTTGCCGATCTGGCAGATGCGGTCCCATGGGATCACAAAATCCTCGCCGTGGCAGAAAAAGCCGCAGAATTTCACAGGACCCGGAAGAACGAGTCCGGTAAGATGTCCCGTTTTTGGATTGAATTCCACATCAATCGGACAGCCGAGCGTTTTGCAGGTGCAGATATTGATAACTTCTTTCTGGCGGAGATCTACAACGCGCATGCGGTGCTCCTTTTTACAGATTCCTATGGAAAAACATATGCGAAAATGTTGCTGCAGTTGACTTGAATTTCACGGAAAAATGCGTATACTGTAAAAGTAGAAAACTTTTCGAAATACTTATTTAGAAACGAGGACGAAAGATATGAGATGTCCATTTTGTAATCAGGATAATACCCGGGTTGTGGATTCACGCCCGATTGAAGACAGCAATGCGATCCGCCGCCGCCGGATGTGCGATGTCTGCGGCAGACGCTTTACGACATACGAAAAAGTGGAGACGATCCCTTTGATCGTCATCAAAAAAGATATGAACCGCGAGCAGTATGACCGCTCGAAAATCGAGACCGGCATCCTGCGCGCCTGCCACAAACGGCCGGTGTCCGCGAGAAGATTAACGAGATGGTCAACAAGGTGGAGACGGAGCTTTTCAACGGCGAGGAACGCGAGATTCCAAGCTCTGTGATCGGAGAGAAGGTCATGCATTACTTAAAAGACCTGGATCAGGTGGCTTACGTCCGTTTTGCGTCGATTTACCGCGAGTTCAAGGACGTCAACACGTTCATGGACGAGCTGAAAAAGATGCTCGACAAATAGCGGGGGACAGAAAAAATGGAAGTATCGAACTATATTAAAATGCGCGATCAGATGCAGGAGCGCTTTCTGACGTATGATCAGAAGGAGATCGAAGGGAAGTATGGCTTTGCCTTTGATGACGATTATTTCTATGTGCCGTACCTTTTTGAGGAGTGGAGAGTGAACCGCCATACCGGCGTTGTAGAGGGCTCAAAAGACCATTTTCTTCATGTGCACCAGGGCAGTTTCAATGAGACACTGACGATTTTCGACCTGCTCTGCTGCGGAAAGAAGGAGATTGTGCTCGCCGGCACGTATGCGCGCACCAATTCCTTAAAGGGAACGATCAAAGGCCGCACGATTGCGTCCGGCGTTCACGACAGCCGCGCCGCACGGTATGACGGGCATGTGGAACAGCTGAAAAAAGCATGCGTTTCCCTTAGCGGAAAACCATATTCCCCGGGAGACGCTGCTTTTGTTTTTCATGTCTTTCCGTTTCTGCCGCTCGTCTTCCAGTTCTGGGAGTCCGATGAGGAATTCCCGCCGGTGCTGAAGTTTATGTGGGATGAAAACGTCCTCGATTATCTGCGGTTTGAGACGCTGTATTACGTGATGGGAGACTTCCTGGACGCGCTTGATCAAGCCTTCGATGCATGTAAAACAGAAGCCTGATACCTTTTGTGAGACAAAATCTTACGAAAATTTTCCGAATGTTTATAAAAATTTCAGTATACGAATCCCCTGGTTTAATGCTATAATGAGTGAAAGTAAGTAAAAAGAGAGAAGAGAAAGGGGAATGCATATGGCTTTTAGCATGAAAGTAACACCGGAAATAGAGGAACTGACAAACATCTGTCTGGATAACTCCAAAATGGATGTTTCGCTGTATGGGCAATACGATGTAAAACGCGGACTGCGCGATATCAACGGCGTTGGCGTCCTTGCGGGACTGACACAGATTTCAAACGTTGTGTCTTCGGATATCATTGACGGCGTCAAAACGCCGTGTGACGGACGTCTGTACTACCGCGGCATCAACGTGGAAAAACTGACCCAGGGCTTTTTAAGTGAAAACCGTATGGGATTCGAAGAAGTTGCGTATCTGCTCTTATTTGGAAATCTGCCGAATGAAGAGCAGCTCAATCATTTTAAGACAATCTTAAACAGCAGCAGTCCCTGCCGAAGAACTTTGTGCGTGACGTTGTTATGAAAGCGCCGACCAAGGACATGATGAACACTCTGTCCCGAAGCGTTCTGACCCTGTACGCGTACGACAACCACGCAGATGATACCTCCCTTCCGAATGTGCTTCGCCAGTGCATTAACCTGATTTCTGTTTTCCCGATGCTGTCCGTCTATGGCTATCAGGCGTACAACCATTATATCAAGGGAAAAAGTTTATATATCCACAACCCGTCGAAGAAGCTTTCGACTGCAGAAAATATTCTTCTGATGCTCCGACCGGATCAGAAGTACACTCCGCTGGAGGCGAAGATCCTCGATCTTGCCCTCGTTCTCCACATGGAGCACGGCGGCGGTAACAACTCGACCTTTACAACACATGTTGTTTCTTCTTCCGGAACCGATACGTACTCCGCAATTGCAGCGGCGCTCGGCTCCTTAAAGGGACCGAAGCACGGCGGTGCAAACATCAAGGTTGTGCGGATGTTCGACGATATGAAGTCACACGTCAAAGACTGGACGGATGAGGAAGAAGTATCGAATTACTTAAGAAAGCTGCTGCACAAAGAGGCGTTCGACAGAAAGGTCTGATTTACGGTATGGGCCATGCGGTTTACTCCATTTCCGACCCGCGTGCGCGCATCTTTAAGAGCTTCGTTGAGCAGCTGGCAAAAGAAAAACACAGAGAGAAAGATTACCGGCTGTACGCTATGGTCGAGGAACTGGCTCCGAAGATCATCGGCGAGGAGCGCCATATTTACAAAGGTGTATCCGCAAACGTCGACTTCTACAGCGGCTTCGTTTACAGCATGCTGGATCTTCCGCTGGAGCTCTACACCCCGATGTTCGCCTGCGCGCGTATCGTCGGCTGGAGTGCACACCGGATGGAGGAACTGATCAACACCGACAAGATCATCCGCCCGGCGTACAAGAGTGTCAAAGATGAAGTGGACTATGTTCCGCTGGAAAACAGATAAAACAGGCAGAAGGGCCGGAGCGTGTCGGGATTTTCCGATCTGCTCCGGCATTGCTCTGTGCAGGAAGTAATGTGTCATTGTGAAAAATAGGAGAGTGCAGGAGAATGAATGAGACAAAAAATTACAGCATAACAAAATCCGGAGCAGTCATACTGGAAGGAGGGGCCAATCGCGGCGTCTTTACAGCAGGAGCGCTGGACTTTCTGATGGAGCAGGAGTATTATATCCCTCATGTGATCGGCGTTTCCGCCGGAGCCTGCAATGCGCTGGACTATGTATCGCGCCAGATTGGCAGAACGAGGGACTGTATGATTGTCACGGATGAGAAAAACCGCTACGTCAATAAGAATATCAAGACAATCGTTGAGAAAAAAGCACTGCTCGACATGGATATGGTGTTCGAACGGTATCCGTATGAGATTTTTCCATTTGATTTGATACGTATTTGCATCGCCGCAGACGTGTGAGCTGGTTGTGACAAACTGTGAGACGGGACGCGCGGAATATCTGGATGACCGCGAAAATAAAGAACGTCTGCTTGCAATTGGCCGTGCATCATCGAGCATGCCGATCGCCTGCCCGATGGTGGAGATCGACGGAAACGAGTACGTCGACGGCGGTGTTGCCGATTCGATCCCGATTATCCGTTCCTTAAAGACGGGACACCGAAAAAATGTCATTATTCTGACACGGAATTTCGGTTACCGAAAAAAGAGGGAACGAGAGGCTGGGAGCTGTATGTGGCGGCATTCCGCAAATACCCGAATCTCGTGCGTGCACTTGTAAACCGCGCGAAACATTATAACCAGGTGCTCGAATGCATCGAAAAATGGGAAGAAGAAGGCTCCGTCTTTGTGATCCGCCCGGAGATACCGGCGGTATCGCGTCTCGAAAAGGACGAGGAGAAGCTGCGGGAATTTTACCAGCACGGCTATGACCAGATGAAAGCAAATTTTGAGGCTCTGCAGGAGTTTCTGAAAGAAGAATAAAGTTACTGTATAAACGAAAAGAGGATTGGAGAAAGAAGATGAGTGGAAAAACCAGAAGAACCGGGGAACTATACTGATGCGGATGTTTTACCCGGACCGGAGAGAAAAAAGTGCCTATACGATCGATTACGCGGATCTGTACCGGAAAGGATACCGGGGCGTGATTTTTGATATCGATAATACGCTTGTTCCGCACGGTGCGCCGGCAACGAAGGAGGCGGCTGCGTTCTTTGCGTCTCTTCGGGAGACTGGTTTTTCCACCTGTCTGCTTTCCAACAATCAGAAACCGCGTGTGGCTCCGTTTGCCGATGCGGTCGGTTCTATCTATATCGAAAATGCGCACAAGCCTTCGGTGAAAAACTACCAGGAGGCATGCCGGAGAATGGGGATCAAAGAGGAGCAGGCGGTCTTTGTCGGGGATCAGCTTTTCACCGATGTGTACGGTGCAAAACGGACCGGACTTTACAATATTCTGACCGAGCCGATCAATCCGAAAGAGGAAATTCAGATCGTTCTGAAACGGTATCTGGAGCACATTGTACTGTTTTTTTATGAGCGTGATCTGGCCCGCGGCAGGATTACGAAAAAAAACAGTTGAAAAATCGGGAAAAATATTATATTATAAGATAAGCCTATGGTGCGCATTTGGCGCATCGTACTATGTTAAGGAGGAAAAATCAGAATGATTTCAGCAGGAGATTTTAGAAACGGCGTTACCCTCGAGATCGATGGTCAGGTCGTTCAGATTCTTGAATTTCAGCATGTAAAACCTGGTAAAGGAGCTGCATTCGTAAGAACAAAATTAAAAAATGTCATCAACGGTGGTGTGGTAGAGCGTACCTTTCGTCCGACTGAGAAATTCCCGCAGGCTCGTATCGAGCGTGTAGACATGCAGTATCTGTACAGCGATGGTGATTTATTCTACTTCATGAACGTAGAAAACTATGAGCAGATCGCTCTGAACGAAGAGACCATCGGAGATGCTCTGAAATTTGTAAAAGAAAACGAAATGGTTAAAGTATGTTCCTACAACGGAAATGTATTCGCAATCGAACCGCCTCTGTTTGTAGAACTTGAGATCACCGAGACTGAGCCAGGCTTCAAGGGAGATACCGCACAGGGTGCTTCCAAACCGGCTACCGTTGAGACTGGTGCTACCGTAAGCGTTCCGCTGTTCGTAAACCAGGGAGACAAAATCAAAATTGATACCAGAACAGGTGAATATCTGTCCCGTGTATAAGTAAGACTGTTCCCGCCGTTGTCCGTCACAACTTTCTTTGTGGCGGACACGGTTTTCTAAATAAATAGAATATTCGTCTGAAAAATGGCTGATAAAGGCTGTCGGAAGCAGCCCGGGCCCGTTTTTCTCATCGTTCGAAGTTCCGCGAACCAACGAATCTCTGGCATATACAGATCTGTACAGAGGTTTTTAAGTTGTGTTTTCCGGAGCTTTTTTGTTCCGTAAAGCAAAAATACAAAAGGCGATCAAACAGGAAAGGTGGGAAAAATGGACTATCAGATGTTCAAAGAGCAGCTTGCCGCGCTGCTGAAAAGAAAAGCCGGCGATGATTTTGAGGTGAAGGTAGAATCGGTGCAGAAGCTGAACGGTATCGAAAAAGAGGCGTTTGTCATCAGCAGAAAGAAGGACTGGATTGCACCGACGATCTACGTGGAGCTTCTGTATGAATGCTGTCTGCAGGGCGTGCCGCTTTCTCAGATTGCAGAAAAGGTACTGGAGCAGTACCGGAAAGTGGAAGCGGAGGCGAGAAGACCGGAGAAAGCTGCCTTTTTTACCAACTGGAAAAATGCTGCGCCGCAGATCTACTGCGAGCTCATTCATGCGGAGAAAAACCGTACGCTGCTCTCCGAAGTTCCGCACAGAAAATTTCTCGATCTCGCGGTTGTGTACTATTACCAGATGCGGGGAAACCGCGTGCCGGATGCGACAATTCTGATCCACGAGACGCACCGGGAGCTGTGGGGAATTTCGGCGGAGGAGCTGGATGCCCGTGCCTGGGAGAACACCTGCGGGATCTGCCGGTGCGCACAGACAGCCTTATGGTGTATTTGAAAGAGGAGTACGGAGTAACGTTTCCACTGTTCGAGCTTGGTCCGCTGGCGGAACAGTTTTACCTGGTCAGCAACCGCAGAGGAAAGCTGGGTGCAATCTGCATGTGCTATCCCGGCGTGCTGGAGAGTCTTTCGCAGCGCTTTGAGGCAAGTCTTTATGTGATTCCGAGCAGTATCCACGAGTGCATGGTGATTCCGGATTATGATGTGTTCCCGGAGGAGTGTCTTTCCGACATGGTACGGGACGTGAATGAAAAGACGGTCAAGCCGCAGGAGATTCTGTCGGATCACGTTTATTATTACCACCGGGAAAGCGGGGAACTGACGCTGTGTGAGGAAGAAACGTAAGCTGCGTGGCAGAATAGTCTGCGAATAATTTAAGAAAAAAATGGGCGGCTGGGTGGGAAAAATACTTTACAATTGCAGGAGTCTGTGGTAAACTGTCATAGTGTGGTTGAGAAAACAGATCACATCAGCGTCTGTAGCTCAGGGGATAGAGCAACGGTTTCCGGTACCGTGTGTCGGGGGTTCGAATCCCTCCAGACGCGTTTTTGCTAACCATGGGCATGCTGCGGCGGGCAGGACCGGCGCAGGACAAGGAAAGCCCCTGCTTCGGTGTGAAGTAGAGGTTTTTTTGCTTACTGAGCATATCAATAACTGATCCGGCGGATCAGTTTTGATGAAGGAGGAAAAATATGGCAAAACCAATGACAACAAAAGATAAAATCCGGGAATGGATTTCCGATAATCTGCGCTACATGCTTCTGATCGGAGCAATTCTCCTGATTGTGGCAGCGGTTCTTCTCATCGTTCATCTGGTATCACCAAAAAACGATGGAAAATCGAGCGGCGGAACCGTAACAAGCAGCAGCACCGGAAACAATGTGCCGGATAAAAAGACACAGGTAAAAGCAGACAGCAAAGCAGATTCTGAGGACAGCACAGGCATTTCATCGGACGTTTCGGATTCCGCGAAGGATTCCAGTGCAGATGCTTCCAGTACCGATACCGCCAGCGCGCCGGATGCAGAGGCTGAGCCGACAAGTGAGCCGGAAGCGGCAGACGATACCAGTAATACAGAGAATACCGATAATACGGCTGTCTCCTTTGCCGCGGACAATGTCCCGGAAGTAAGCACCGTGCTGGAGCAGTATTACACCGCGCTCGGTGCAAGGGATATCAACGGTCTTTTTGCAGTAACAGATAATCTGACCGCGGAGGAGCAGGCGCAGATTGAGGCAGAAAGCGATGTGGAGTCATACGGAGATGTAAAGGCCTACACGATCAGCGGTCCAAGCGACGGAACGTACATCGCGTTTGTCAGCAGCAGATGCAAATATCTGGGAATCAACCAGACCTTGCCGATGCTTTCGGAGTATTATCTCTACACGACAGAAGACGGCAGCCTGAAAATCATGGATGATACTGACAGCGATGCGGCCGTAACCGAGGCTATGAAAGCGGCGCTCGAAAATGAAGAAGTCAAAAATCTGATCGAACAGGTTCAGAACGATTACGCATCAGAATGCACTCGATGCAGATGCTTCCCTGAGAGTATATGTAGAGAGCATTCAGTAGGAACAATAGAATAATACAAAACAAAAAAGCAGTTTCTGGTTTTTATTGAAACTGCTTTTTGGAAGGATAAAACCATGCGCTTAAACAAATACTTAAGTGATGCGGGCGTCTGCTCGCGGCGGGAGGCGGACCGTCTGACAGAAGCGGGAGAGATTACCGTCAACGGAAAACGCGCGGAAACCGGCATGCAGGTGGAGTCTGGCGACGTTGTTGCCGTGAAAGGCAAAACCGTTGTTCCGGAGGAGAAAAAAGTCTATCTCGCCTTCAACAAACCGCGCGGCATCGTCTGTACTGCGGAAAAACGGGAGAAAAACAACGTCATCGATTATCTGTCCTACCCGGTGCGGATTTACCCGGTGGGAAGACTCGATAAAGATTCTGAAGGCCTCCTTCTGATGACGAACGACGGTGCGATTGTAAATGGTATCATGCGTGCCAGAAACCGCCATGAAAAAGAATACCAGGTCGAGGTAAACAAAGAGATTACACCGGAATTTCTGAAAAAAATGGCATCCGGCGTGCCGATTCTCGATACCGTGACGCGCCCGTGCCGGATTCAGAAAACGGGAGAGCGCAGCTTTACGATTATTCTGACGCAAGGGCTGAACCGTCAGATCCGGCGGATGTGCGAAGCATTAGGATATCGTGTCACAAAGCTGAAACGTGTGCGGATCATGAATATTCACTTGAAAGACCTGAAAACAGGGGAGTACCGCCCTTTAACGGAAAAAGAATTAGCAGAACTGAAAAAGCAGATCGGGGAGGAAAAGCGATGAACGAGACAGAACGGATGAAGGAACTGGTCAAAAAGCTGAACGAAGCGGCAAAAGCCTATTACCAGGAAGACCGGGAGATCATGAGCAACCTGGAGTACGACACGCTGTATGACGAACTGCAGGTATTAGAGGAAAAAACAGGCGTAACACTCGCCGGAAGCCCGACCACAAAAGTCGGCTACGAGGCGATGGACGAACTGCCGAAAGAAGCGCACGAGTCGCCGATGCTTTCACTTGATAAAACGAAAGATGTGGAAGTGCTCCGCAGCTTCATCGGGGATCACAAAACGCTGCTGTCCTGGAAGATGGACGGTTTGACCGTCGTTCTGACGTACCGCGGCGGTACCCTCGCAAAGGCCGTCACCCGTGGAAACGGCGTGATCGGAGAGGTTGTCACGAACAATGCAAAAGTGTTTGAAAATATTCCCTTAAAAATCCCGTACCAGGGAGAGCTGGTTCTGCGTGGCGAGGCGATCATCCGCTATTCCGATTTTGAGAAGATCAACGAGGAGATTGAGGATGTTGATGCGAAATACAAGAATCCGAGGAACCTCTGCAGCGGTTCTGTGCGCCAGCTGAACAATGAGATTACGGCAAAACGCCACGTTCATTTTATGGCATTTGCGCTTGTGAGCGCTCCGGAACAGGATTTCGAAAATTCCAGAATCCGTCAGATGGAGTGGCTGAAAGAGCAGGGCTTCGAGGTGGTGGAATACAAGGTTGTCACCAAAGATAACCTCGACGAGGCGATGCAATATTTCTCCACGAAAATCGAGACAAACGATTTTCCGTCCGATGGCCTTGTCGCGTTGTATGACGATATCGCCTACGGAGAATCACTTGGCACAACCGCGAAATTCCCGCGGAACGCTTTCGCCTTCAAATGGGCGGATGAACAGAAGGAGACCACTCTGCTTGAAATTGAGTGGAGCCCGTCGAGAACCGGTCTCATCAATCCGGTTGCGGTTTTTGAGCCGGTCGAGCTGGAAGGAACTTCGGTTTCCCGCGCAAGCGTCCACAACATTAGTATCATGCGTTCGCTGGATCTCGGTGTGGGTGATAAAATCCTTGTCTACAAAGCAAATATGATCATTCCACAGATCGCAGAGAATCTGACGAGAAGCGGTGTGCGCGATATTCCGGAAACGTGTCCTGCCTGCGGCGGTGCCACCCGGATTCAGATGATGAACAATGTCGAGACCCTCTACTGTACGAATCCGGAGTGCCCGGACAAAATTCATGAAGGCATTCACCCTGTTTGTAAGCCGCGACGCGATGAACATCGACGCATGTCGGAGGCAACGCTCGAAAAATTCGTGGGCCACGCTTCATCCGTGAGTTTGCCGATATTTTCCGTCTCGACGCTACCGCGACGAGATTGTGGAGATGGACGGTTTCGGTGAAAAATCATACCAGAATCTGATCGACAGCATCGAGCGCGCGAAAAACACAACGCTGCCCCGTCTGATTTTCGGACTTGGCATCTTAAATATCGGTCTTGCAAACGCAAGAATAATCTGCAAAGCCTTCGATTTCGATCTCGACGGATCCGGAATGCATCGGCGGAGGATTTCGCGCAGATCGACGGTGTCGGAGAAGTGATTGCAAAAAGCATCGTGGATTACTTTGCGGATGAGGAAAATAAAGAACGCCTTGAGCGCCTTCTGTCGTATCTGACGATTGAGAAGCCGCAGGCAAGCCAGGAAGAACAGAAATTAGCCGGTCTTACCTTCGTTATCACCGGAAGTGTGGAACATTTCCCGAACCGGAATGCATTAAAGGCAAGAATCGAGGAGCTCGGCGGAAAAGCCACCGGAAGTGTAACGGGAAAGACGAGCTATCTGATCAACAACGACACGACATCCAGTTCCTCCAAAACCGGAAAGCGCGCGAACTCGGCGTGCCGGTGATCTCAGAAGAGGAATTTCTGAAGATGACAGAAGAATAACGAAATATCTGCAAAGGCGGTTTGCATCCCGCGCGGGAATCTGCTATAATCGGAAATAGACGCAGAAATTCCTGCCGGAAAAAGCAAACCGCCTGTCTGCGCAGAGAAAAGCGCGGCAGATCAAGAAGAATAGAAACGAGGAAAAAGAATATGCCGGTTAAAGTTCAGGCAGATTTACCTGTAAAAGAAATACTCGAAAGCGAAAATATATTCGTCATGGACGAGACAAGAGCGGTTCATCAGGACATCCGTCCGCTGAAGATTATGATCCTGAATCTGATGCCGCTCAAAGAAGATACCGAGCTGCAGCTTCTGCGCTCCCTTTCCAACACCTCCCTGCAGGTTGATGTCACCTTTCTGATGGTGGCAAGCCACGAGGCGAAAAATACATCGACCAGCCATCTGAACACGTTCTATGTGAAATTTGAGGATGTGCGGAAAAATTATTACGACGGTATGATCATCACCGGTGCACCGGTCGAGCAGATGGAATTTGAAGAAGTTGACTACTGGGATGAACTGACAAAGATCATGGACTGGACGAACACACACGTTACCTCAACGATGTTCCTCTGCTGGGGAGCCCAGGCGAGTCTGTATCATTTCTACGGACTGAAGAAACGGATGCTTCCGGAGAAGAAATTCGGGCTGTTCTGGCACAAAGTCAACAACCGCAAGATCCCGCTTGTGCGAGGCTTCGATGACGAGTTTTTGGCACCGCATTCCCGCCACACAGAAGTACCGATTGACGATATCCGTGCCTGCAAAGATGTCACGATTCTCGCAGAGTCCGACGAAGCCGGATTCTATCTTGGCATGGCGGAAGAGGGAAGAAAGATTTTTGTGATGGGTCATCCGGAGTACGACCGTATGACGCTCGACGGCGAGTACCACCGCGATAAAGACAAAGGACTCCCGATTGAGATTCCGAAGAACTATTATAAAAACGACGATCCAAATACAAAACCAGTGCTTTTATGGCGGTCACATGCGAACAATCTGTATACGAACTGGCTGAACTACTATGTATACCAGGTGACCCCGTATAATCTTGACGGAACTCCGGATTTTTCGGGAAAATAAGAGAGAAAAAGACCCCCCGCACCGGGCGCACACCGGCTGCGGGGGGTTGCTGTAAAAATCTGCTATAAAAAACGGAAAGCTTTCCGGGCTTACCGTTTGAAATCAAATAATGTTTTCAGCGGAATTTCGAGTGCTTCCGCAATATCCATCAGCTTGTTTAGAGACAGAGAGGTATGACTGTTTGGCGCTTCGATGTTGCTCATATGTGTACGGCTGATCTGGACAGCTTCGGCAAGCTCACTTTGCGTTAATCCGCGTGCTCTGCGATAAAAAGCGATGGTAAGACCGAGGAGGCGCATCTCCTCCGTATGACGTTCTCCCATTGCTATGGCTCCTTTCTGAACAGAGTGATACAAAGACTTATATAATATTTATCTTAAACGATTAAATACCAAAAAGAAACAACTTTAAATTTTTATAATGCACATGTAAATTGTGCAAAATATAGAAATTATCCATCAGAATAATAGGAAAACAGGAAAAAGAGTTCTTTTGACAAATGAGAGGTTTTTGTGTATGCTGTAGAAAGCACCAACAAAATAAAATCGGAGGTTTTTGCATATGAAAGAGTCGATCCATACCATTCCGCTGATGGATGCATTCAAGGCGGAAGATGAGTGCCCGTTCTGCTATCTGGAGCGGGAAGCAGAGCAGCATGCGATTTCGTTTGCGCTCGGTTCCGGCGCATCCTATATGGAGGATGATGTGCGTGCGGAAACAGACGCGATGGGATTCTGCCGCCACCACTATAAAATGATGTACGATTACGGAAACCGTCTCGGAAGCGGTCTGATTTTATCTACCCATCTGAAAAAACTGAACCAGGAGCTTGCCGCAACAGATGGATCTGTTTGCACCGGGAAAATCCTCGGTGTTCAAGCGGATGCAGAAGACATCCCTCGACAAACAGGGCCGTGAGACTGCGATCGGCCAGTGGATTGATGAGAAGACGCATTCGTGCTACGTCTGCGATCACTTCAAGGCAAACTATAACCGCTATCTTGATACGTTCTTTGATCTCTACAAAAAAGACGAGGAGTTTGCAAGACTGTTCCGCGAGGGAAAAGGCTTCTGTCTGCCGCATTTTGCGGATCTGGTAGAAACGGCGGAGAAAAAGCTGAATGATAAACAGAAAGCGGAATTTTACCCGACTCTGTTCAAAATCATGAAAGAAAATTACCAGCGGCTGCAGGAAGAGGTAACATGGTTTACTGACAAATTCGATTACCGCAACAAGGATAAGGACTGGGGAAATTCAAAAGATTCCATCCAGCGCTGTATGCAAAAATTTAGGCGGCGGCTATCCGGCGGACGAGCCGTTTACGGAAGGATTATAATTCTTGTTTATAAAAGGAGCATAAAGTTTCGATGCAGAAGTTTTATCAGAGATTAAAAGAGAATCAAAAGGAGCGCGCCCGGTGCGCGTTTCTTGTTTTGTATTTCGGCGTGCTGGCGGTGCTGCTGTTTCTGGCGCGCCCGCTGCTGGATACGACGGCGGCAGACCGGGAGTGGAGTATTCACTTTCTGTTCCCGTGCCTGCTGGCGTGTATCATACTGACGACAGTTGTCAGTTTCTGCCGGTTTGCTGCAAAGCCGGACCAGAAACCAAAACCGCGCTATGTGGGATGGAAACAGCCGATTCTGATGCTGGCAAACGCAGCCTATCTGTTTGCCACACTGGAATTTGTCACAAACAGCCAGTTCCGGGAGATGAAATGGTATTATGCGTTGTTGAATATCGGTGTCATTTTCGTACTTTCCATTCTCGTTTCCCTCTTTCTGAACTCCATCCGCCGCGCGATGATTTTCATGAACATCTTTTATTTCTGCATGAGTCTGGTATTCTACTATGTTTATCTGTTCCGCGGAGAAGCGTTCCAGCTCATCGACCTGTACAGCATTGCGACGGCGGCGGACGTAGTCGGCGGCTACAAATTCGAGATCACAGGTGAAATCGTGACTTCGTTTATCACGATGATGCTCGTTGTGCGCCTCTGGCTGCAGAGCCGGGAATACCGTTTTGCACGGAAAACGAGGAATAAAATTCTGCTCCGCGTGGCTGCTGCTGCGCTGATGCTCGGAACATACCTGGCGTACATGAATCTGAACTGGAACGCCGAGTTCGGTGTCATCAGTGACCTCTGGAATCCGGCGAAGACATACCGCCAGTACGGAACGACGGTCGGTTTTACCGCGGTCGCAAAATACATGCGCCTGACACCGCCGGACGGCTATTCGAAAGACGAAGTGACAGCGATTGCCGATACGAGCGAGAAAGAGACGAAAACAGAAGATCTTCGAAAAGATAATGCGGATAGCGTGACACCCGTCAACATCATCGCGATCATGAACGAGTCGTGGTTTGACTACCGTTCCGTCGGCGATCCGCAGACGAGCGAGAGCTACATGCCGTTCCTCGATTCGCTGACCGAAAATATCATCAAAGGGCACACGCTGACGTGTACCAAGGGCGGCGGAACAGCAAAAACGGAGTATGAGTTCCTGACCGGAAACTCCTGCAAGCGGTTCCCGGGCATGGTGCCGTACGTCAGCTACTTACGCACAGCCAGTATTCCCTTGTCACGACGTTAAAAGACCAGGGTTATCAGGCAATTGCGATGCATCCGAACAAGGCGACAAACTGGAAGCGGAGCACGGCATACCGTTTCCTTGATTTTGATGAGTTCATCTCGATTGATCAGTCTCCGATACGGCCAAGCGGTACCGCGGCATGATCAGCGATCAGGCGAACTATGAGAAGATCGTGGAAACCTACGAGAACAAGGAGCCGGGCAGCCCGTTCTTCCTCTTTGATGTGACGATGCAGAACCACAGCGGCTACACGAACCGTTATTTCCAGGCGGATATCAACTGCAACGGCTACGACAGTGATGAGGCCGATCAGTATTTCTCCCTGTTAAAGCTTTCCGATGAGGCAATTTCCTATCTGATCCGGTATTTCCAGCAGGTGGACGAGCCGACGATGATCATTATGTTCGGCGATCATTCCCCGAAGCTGCCGGATGCGTTTGAAACATGGATTGCCGGAGACGCCTATCAGAATCTTTCGGTCGAGGATCAGGAGAAGTTCTATGGAACCCCGTTCTTCATCTGGACCAACTACAGCATGAAATCCGAGAGCAATGTCTGGATCAGCACAAACTATCTCTCAAGCTATGCGTTAAGCCTTACCGGCCTGGAACTGACGCCGTACAACGAGTATCTGCTTGACCTGCGCGAGAAGATGCCGGCGCTCAATCACCTCGGCTTTTTAGCAAGTGACGGAACCTGGTACCGCTGGAACGACAGCGATGCGCCGGAGGAGGATCTCGAGTACGAACGGCAGTATGAATGCCTGCAGTACAATGAACTGATCGACAAAAAAAGACCGGGATGACAGCTTTTTTACAATTTCCGGTGAAAAAGACGAGGAATAAGGCTTTCCCTACTTGCCAGAAAACGGAAACCTATGGTAGACTATACTCCGTATGACCGGGAAACCCCGGCGGTAACTTCACGTTTACAATTAAGAATAAGAAAATGAGGTTTTAAAAAGTATGATTGCAGCAAATAATGTGACACTTCGTGTCGGAAAAAAAGCGTTGTTTGAAGATGTCAATATCAAATTCACCGAGGGAAACTGCTACGGCATGATCGGTGCCAACGGAGCGGGAAAATCAACCTTTCTGAAAATCCTGTCCGGCCAGCTTGAACCGACAAACGGAGACGTAACCATCACACCGGGCCAGCGTCTTTCCTTCCTCGAGCAGGACCACTTCAAATACGACAGCTATCCGGTACTCGACACCGTTATCATGGGAAATGCCCGTCTCTATGAGATCATGAAAGAGAAAGAGGCGCTGTACGCAAAAGAAGACTTCACCGATGAGGACGGTATCAAAGCGAGCGAGTCGAGGGTGAGTTTGCAGAGATGAACGGCTGGGAGGCAGAGACCGATGCAGAGCAGCTCTTAAACGGCCTTGGCATTGAGCCGGAACTGCACTACGCACAGATGGCGGACCTGACCGGCAGCCAGAAGGTCAAGTTCTTCTTGCAAGAGCCCTGTTCGGAAACCCGGACATCCTTCTTCTCGACGAGCCGACCAACCACTTGGACCTCGATGCGATCGAGTGGCTTGAGGAGTTCCTGATCAACTTCGAGAATACCGTTATCGTCGTATCCCACGACCGTTACTTCCTGAATAAAGTCTGCACCCAGATCGCAGATATAGATTACGGAAAAATCCAGCTCTATGCCGGAAACTACGACTTCTGGTTTGAGTCCAGCCAGCTGCTGGTAAAACAGATGAAAGAGGCGAACAAGAAGAAAGAGGAGAAGATCAAAGAGTTACAGGATTTCATCTCTAGATTCAGCGCCAACGCATCGAAGAGTAAACAGGCTACTTCCCGTAAGAAAGCCCTGGAGAAAATCCAGCTCGACGATATCAAACCATCCAGCCGGAAATATCCTTACATCGATTTCCGTCCGAACCGTGAGATCGGAAACGACGTTCTGCAGGTAGAGGGACTGACCAAAACCGTAGACGGCGTGAAAATCCTGGATAACTTAAGCTTTACCCTCGGAAGAGAAGATAAAGTTGCTTTCGTCGGAAGCAACGAGCAGGCGATCACCATGCTGTTCAAGATTCTGACCGGAGAAGAAGAGCCGGATTCCGGTTACTACAAATGGGGCGTAACCACCACACAGGCTTACTTCCCGAAGGACAACACCGCAGAATTCGACTGCGACCTGACTATCGCAGACTGGCTGACCCAGTATTCCGAGATCAAGGACGTAACGTATGTCCGCGGATTCCTCGGAAGAATGCTTTTTGCCGGTGAGGACGGCGTGAAACGTGTCAGAGTCCTTTCCGGAGGAGAGAAAGTGCGCTGCCTGCTCTCCAAGATGATGATTTCCGGTGCAAACGTTCTCGTTCTTGACGAGCCGACCAACCATCTGGATATGGAGTCCATCACTGCACTGAACAACGGTCTGATCAAATTCCCGGGCGTGCTGCTGTTCACCTGCCACGACCATCAGTTTGTACAGACCACAGCAAACCGTATCATGGAGATCCTTCCGAACGGCGCGCTGATCGATAAGATGACCACCTACGACGAGTATCTTGCAAGCGATGAGATGGCAAGAAAACGTCATGTCTACACAATGACAGAGGAAGATAATTAAAGATGAGCAAAAAGACGACAGTTTCCGGCATTCTGCTGGTGTTGCTTGTGCTGGTCACAACGCCGCTTCTTGGAACGGACAACGTTTCGTTCCTGAGTGGTGGCTTATGACCCTGGTGCTCGGTATTGGATTTTATCCGGCTGCCGCAGCGCTGTTTCCGCGGTTTCATGACCGAGGATGGATGTTTTCTAAAGTGCTTGGCATCGTTGTTTCCGGTTTTGCTGTATTTGCTCTTGGAAGCTTCGGACTGGTTCCGTTTACCGCACCGGTCTGCCTGATCACAGTCGGCGTACTGATCCTGGCTTCTTGGATTTTCGGATGTTTTAAGGTACGCGTCCATGCGCCGGAAATCGACTTCCTGATGATGGAAGAAGTGTTGTTTTTCGCCTTTTTCCTTCTCTGGACCTACCTTGCGGGCTTTCACCCGGAGGCACACGGAACCGAAAAATTCATGGATTATGGTTTTATGAAGGCCATGATGCGCAGCACCGCCGTTCCGGCAGAGGATCTCTGGTACAGCGGAAGCGGTATTAACTACTATTACGGCGGCCAGTTCTATGCCGTATTTCTGACGAAGATTACCTTCACGGATGTAAAGCAGACGTACCATCTGATGCGTACGATGGTGGCATCGTTTGCGTTTGTTCTGCCGTTTTCGATCACCTACCATCTGGCAGAGTCGCGTGCGTGCCACCGCATCCGGAAAGAGGGCGGCAATAAAAGCCAGATTGCACCGGTGCTTGGCGGTCTTCTTTCGGGAGGCGCCGTTTCCCTTGCCGGAAATATGCACTATGTGGTTTACGGCTGCATCCGCCAGTGGCTGGGACTGAACGAATCGGCTTACTGGTTCCCGAGTTCGACCCGCTATATCGGGTATGATCCGCTTGTGGAAAATGACCGCACGATTCATGAGTTTCCATCGTATTCCTTTGTGCTCGGCGACCTGCATGCCCATGTGGTGAATGTCATGTTCGTCCTGCTGGTGCTGGGCCTTTTATATTCCTACGTGAAAAATACCTGCCGTGATCCGGAAAAAGAGTGGAAATGGTCGTTAAAAGACGTTCTGCTTCAGCCGCAGATCATCGCGGCGGGCTTTCTGATCGGTGTGTTCCACTGGTCCAACTACTGGGATTTTGTTATCTATTTCGTCGTGATTGCAGGTTTTGCGCTGTACGGTGCGCTGTACCGGTATCATGCGCGGGCGAAAGAGACGATCGGAACGGTTCTCCTGCAGGCTGCAGAAGTTTTTGCAATTGGAACGATTGTCGCCCTTCCGTTTACAATGAAGTTTGAGACGATGGTTTCCGGTGTCGGCATTGCCAGGCACCATTCGATGCTGTATCAGCTGGCGATTCTCTGGGGCCTTCCGACGGTGCTCGTTGTGCTGTTTATCGCAGCCGTTCTGCTAGCATGGCGGAAAAACTGTCATCTTCCGGGTATGGAGAGGCAGGGACAGATTGTACTTGCCGATGGAAAGACGCAGGAAGAGGTGGAAAAGCAGGCCGTTGCCTGATTCTGGGAGAGAAAAAACCGGAGCCGGGCGAAAAAGAAACGGCGGAAAAGCCAAAAAAAGTTTCTGCCTTCTGTAATTTCTGGAGAGAGATTGCGGTGAGCGATATGGTGATCGGTATTTTAGGCCTCTGTGCCATCGGCTTATCATCATTCCGGAGCTCGTCTATGTGCGCGATATCTACGAAGAATCGTATGCGCGCTCCAACACGATGTTCAAGCTGACGTATCAGGCATTTATCCTGTTCGGTATCTGCATGAGCTACATCATCACGCGGTTCCTGCTCTGGAAAAAGAGCGGATTCTGCAGGTGTTCGGCGGAATCGGGCTGGTACTGCTTTTATGGACCTTCGGCTATTTTGGAACGAGCGTGTACTCCTGGTTCGGAAATGTTTTTGATCTGTCCGAGTACCGCGGACTCGATGCGACAGCGTATCTGGAAAATGTCTTTTCCGAGGACGCAGGTGCCATCCGCTGGCTGGATGAAACAATAGAAGGACAGCCGGTTGTGCTTGAGGCGAACGGTGACAGCTACAGCGATTACGAGCGCGTTTCCGCAATGACCGGTCTTCCGACCGTGCTTGGATGGTATGTCCATGAATGGCTCTGGAGAGGAATCCCGCAGACTAAATGTCCGCGCCGAGGATGTGAAACAGATGTACACATCGACCGATACGAATGAAGTGCTGCGCCTGCTGGAGCAGTATCATGTGACCTGCATTTTTGTGGGAAGCAAAGAAAAGGAGAAATACGGCGATGCGCTGAATGAATCGCTGCTGCAGTCCATCGGAGATATCGTTTACCAGGATACTGCGTCCGGTACGTATATTCTTCAGGTGCAGGATACATAAAGAACAAAAACAGGAGAAAAGAACCGCCGGGTGCGGCATCTTTTCTCCTGTTTTTCATATAATACAGAGAATGCAGAAGAAAGTGCGAAGGGCAGACCATGCGGAGATTCCGAAAAGTGCGGCACGTTCCTCTGCCGCTTCTGGCTGTGATAATGGCGGCTATTCTGTTTGCAGAGCTGGCACGGTGTGAAAGAGAAGGCGCGAAAGAGACAGCGGCGGAAGCAGAAAAAGTGTGCCCCGCCGTGCGGCGCTGACATTTGATGACGGGCCGAATGCGTGCTATACGCCGGAGGTGCTTGAAATTTTAAAAGAAAATGAAATTCCGGCAACGTTTTTTCTGCAGGGGCAGTGTCTTGCCGGAAACGAAGAAATCGTCTGCCGGATGCATGCGGAAGGCATCTGATCGGAAATCATACGTTTCATCATGTTCAGCTTACGAAAGTATCAGAAGAGGAAGCGAGGGAGGAGGTCGTGAAAACAAGCAATGCAATCTACGAGATCACAGGGGAATATCCCGTCTATATCCGTCCGCCGTTCGGGGAATGGAGAGAGGGGCTGGACCTTGCAGTGACGATGATCCCGGTACTCTGGGATGTGGATTCCCGCGACTGGGAGAGCCAGAACACCGCGTCGATCTGCAGCGAGGTGCTTCCGAATGTGAAGGATGGCAGCATTATTCTCATGCATGACGGCTACCGCGCGACGGTGGAAGCGCTGCGGCGGATCGTAAAAGAATTAAAAGAAGAGGGATACACGTTTGTGACGGTGCGTGAGCTGATTGAAGAATAGCTTCCGCGGATTCCATCGAACATAGTTGCGGAGAATCCGAGATTAAGGGGTTGAGGATACCCGCCAAAATGTGATAAGATAAATGGCAGAAAGAAAAATGGGGTGAAAAATACATGGATTTGTTTGATTATATGAAAGAAACCACAATGGAAAAAGAGTCCCCCCTCGCATCGCGCATGCGCCCGACAACGCTGGACGAGGTGGTTGGACAGGAGCACATCATCGGCCCTGGAAAGCTGTTGTACCGTGCGATCAAGGCGGATAAACTCGGCTCCGTCATTTTCTACGGCCTCCGGGAACGGGAAAACGACGCTTGCCCGCGTCATCGCCAACACGACAAGCGCAGAGTTTACCCAGCTGAATGCCACGACAGCCGGCAAAAAGGATATGGAAGAAGTCGTAAAAGAAGCGCAGCAGCGGATCGGCATGTACGGCAAAAAGACGATTCTTTTTGTCGACGAGATCCACCGCTTCAACAAGGGGCAACAGGATTATCTGCTTCCGTTTGTGGAGGACGGCACACTCGTTCTGATTGGCGCGACGACGGAAAACCCGTATTTCGAGGTCAACGGGGCGCTGATTTCGCGTTCCATTATCTTTGAATTAAAGCCGCTCGAAAAAGAGGACATCGAAAAACTGCTGGAGCGCGCGGTGACGGACCCGGTAAAGGGGCTCGGGACGTACAACGTTGTGCTCGATGCGGATGCAAAAGAGTTCCTCGCCGACATCGCAGGCGGTGACGCGAGAGCGGCCTTAAATGCAATCGAGCTGGGCGTCCTCTCGACGGAACGTCAGGCGGACGGAAAAATCCATATCGATCTCGAAACGGCATCGGAGTGCATCCAGAAGCGCGTCGTGCGGTACGACAAGACGGGCGATCAGCATTACGATACGATCTCTGCATTTATCAAGAGCATGCGCGGTTCTGACCCGGATGCGGCGGTCTTTTATCTGGCCAAAATGCTGTATGCCGGGGAGGATATCAAGTTTATCGCCCGCCGCATCATGATCTGCGCGGCGGAGGATGTCGGCCTTGCCGATCCGAATGCCTTAAATGTAGCAGTTTCCGCGTCCCTTGCCGTGGAACGCGTCGGCATGCCGGAGGCGCAGATTATTCTGGCGGAGGCAGCCACGTATGTTGCCTGTGCACCGAAGAGTAATTCTTCGTACGAGGCAGTCTTTGCGGCGATGAAGACGGTCGGAAGTGTGCGGACGTCGGTTCCGCCGCATCTGCAGGACGCCCATTACAAAGGTTCTGCCAAACTCGGCCACGGTGAAGGCTATCAGTATGCACATGATTACCCGAATCACTACGTCGAGCAGCAGTATCTGCCGGACGAGATCTTAGGAAGCCGTTTCCTTCATCTTGGAACGAACGGCTATGAGCAGAAGATCCGGGAAAACTTCAAAAAAATTGGAAAAGACATCGAATAAAAGGGGAAGAAATCATGACAGACTGGCTTGGAAAGCCGTATTATTCGCTGGACGCCTATCTGAAAAAGACGTTCGGGGAAAAAGTGTACAAGCTCTCGCTCGACGGCGGGATGACGTGTCCGAACCGGGACGGCACCTGCGGTGACCGGGGCTGCATTTTCTGCAGTGCGGGCGGCTCCGGTGATTTTGCCGGGGACAGAAACAAATCCATCCCGGAACAGATCCGGGAGCAGAAATCCCTCCTGCAGCAAAAGCGGCCGGTGCATAAGTTCATCGCCTATTTCCAGGCGTATACGAACACGTACGCGCCGGTGGAATATCTGGAAAAATTTTCCGGGAGGCAATTTCGGACGAGGAGGTCGTGGTCCTTTCGATCGGAACGAGACCGGACTGCTTAGGGGAAGAGGTTCTTTCTCTGTTAGAAGAGCTGAACCGGATCAAACCGGTCTGGGTGGAGCTGGGACTGCAGACGATGCATGAAAAAACGGCACAGTATATCCGAAGGGGCTATCCGCTTTCCTGTTTTGAACAGGCAGTAAACGAGCTGCACAGGCGGGGATTCCCGTGATTGTCCACACGATCCTCGGTCTGCCGGGGGAGGGACAGGAAGAAGTCTTTGCAACAATGGATTACCTGAATGGACTTTCCATTTCCGGCATCAAGCTTCAGCTGCTTCATGTGCTGAAAAACACGGATCTTGCGGCGGACTACGCGGCCGGAAATTTGAGGTGCTGGAGCAGGATGCGTATCTTACCCTTGTCATCGACTGCCTGCGGCGCCTCCGTCCCGATCTTGTGATCCACCGTGTGACGGGAGACGGCCCCGGGGATCTTCTGATTGCACCAACATGGAGCCAGGCAAAACGCACCGTCTTAAATGAGCTGCATCATCGCATGAAAGAAGAACATGCGTATCAGGGACAGCTTCTGGACGAAGAAAAAGGAGGAAACACACCGTGATTGAATCATCCTTTACGTTATACAAACTGATTATTCTCTACATGCTGCAGAATGTGAATTTTCCGCTGTCAAATACACAGATTTCGGATTTTATCCTGGAAAAAGAGTACACGAACTACTTTCATCTCCAGGAGGCGTTAAGCGAGCTGCAGGATACAAAGCTGATCGAGATCGAGAAGGTGCGCAACACCTCGTACTACCACATGACTGAGGAGGGCAGCAAGACGCTTTCCTTCTTCGAAAACGAGATCTCTCCGGAAATCCGGGAGGAAATCGACCGCTATATGAAGGAACACTCCTATGAACTGCGGAAAAAAGCGTCCGTTGTGGCCGATTACTACAAGACCGCGGGAGATGACTACGAGGTCCGCTGTCAGGCAAGAGAGCGGAAGACGACTATTTTTGAGATTGTCGTGACGGTTCCGTCCGAGGAGGCGGCCAAAAAGATCTGCAGCAACTGGGAAAACCGGAGTCAGAAGATTTATGCTTCGATTATGAATGAACTGTCAAGATAACGATTGACAGGAATGGTGGCATATAATAGAATGAATTAGTATGTCTAAAAAGCATAAACATGGAAAACATAGTAAATAAGATTTTATATTCCAAAGGAGACAAAACCGTGCCTGATTATACAAAAGAAATTGAAAGACGGCGTACCTTTGCCATCATTTCCCACCCGGATGCCGGTAAAACCACACTGACTGAGAAATTCCTGCTGTACGGAGGAGCGATCAATCTCGCCGGTTCCGTAAAAGGAAAAGCGACTGCGCGCCATGCCGTATCCGACTGGATGGAGATCGAGAAAGAGCGTGGTATTTCCGTTACCTCTTCCGTTCTGCAGTTCAATTACGACGGCTACTGCATCAACATTCTGGATACCCCGGGACACCAGGACTTCTCGGAGGATACGTACCGTACCCTGATGGCAGCCGATTCCGCCGTCATGGTTATCGATGCATCGAAGGGTGTCGAGGCACAGACCAGAAAGCTGTTTAAAGTCTGTGTCATGCGCCACATCCCGATCTTTACCTTCATCAACAAGATGGACCGCGATGCGAACGATACCTTCGAGCTGCTCGACGAGATCGAAAAAGAGCTCGGCATTGCAACCTGCCCGATCAACTGGCCGATCGGTTCCGGAAAGAAATTCCGCGGTGTTTACGACCGTGACAAAAAGAAAGTCCTTACCTTCTCCGATACAATGAAGGGAACAAAGGAAGGTATCGAGGAAGAAATCGATATCGACGATCCGCATCTTCTCGATGTGGTCGATGAGGACCAGAAAGAACAGCTCATGGATGAGATCGAGCTGCTCGACGGCGCAAGTGCAGAGTTTGACCAGGAGCTTGTCAGCAAGGGAGAGCTCTCCCCGGTATTCTTCGGATCTGCGCTCACCAACTTTGGTGTGGAGACTTTCCTGCAGCACTTCCTCACGATGACGATGCCGCCGCTTCCGCGTACGGCAGACTGCGGCGTGATCGATCCGGTCAAAGAGGATTTCTCTGCGTTTGTCTTTAAAATCCAGGCAAACATGAACAAAGCACACCGTGACCGTATCGCATTCATGCGCATCTGCTCCGGCAAATTCGACGCCGGAATGGAAGTCTTCCATGTGCAGGGAGGAAAGAAAATGCGTCTTTCCCAGCCGCAGCAGATGATGGCGAGTGACCGTCATATTGTTGATGAAGCATACGCCGGCGATATCATCGGTGTATTTGACCCGGGCATCTTCTCCATCGGAGATACGATCTGTATGCCGGGCAAAAAATTCGCATACGAGGGAATTCCGACCTTCGCGCCGGAGCATTTTGCAAGAGTGCGCCAGCTCGATACGATGAAGAGAAAACAGTTCGTCAAGGGAATTTCCCAGATTGCACAGGAAGGTGCGATCCAGATTTTCCAGGAGTACAAAGGCGGCATGGAGGAGATCATCGTCGGCGTTGTCGGCGTCCTGCAGTTTGACGTTTTAAAATACCGTCTGGAGAACGAGTACAACGTGGATATCCGTCTGGAGAACCTGCCGTATGAGCACATCCGCTGGATCGCAAACAAAGAGGAGATCAACCTGGACCGTATTCAGGGTACATCCGATATGAAGAAGGTCATGGACCTCAAGGGAAATCCGCTGCTTCTCTTTGTCAATCCGTGGAGTGTCGGCATGGTACAGGATCGAAACAAAGACCTTGTGCTGACCGAATTCAGCAAAAACTAAGAACAAAAGAGCGGGATGCCGCTTAAAAAGGAGAAGGAATGAACTTATTCGATATTCTGGGCCCTGTGATGGTCGGTCCGTCGAGTTCGCACACAGCGGGGGCAGTGCGGATTGGATGGATGACGCAGAAACTTCTCGGGGAACAGCCGGTGGAAGCAAAAATACTGATGTACGGTTCCTTTGCCGCAACTGGAAAGGGCCATGGAACGGACCGCGGTCTCGTCGCGGGTCTTCTCGGCATGCGGCCGGATGACGAGCGGATTCCGGACAGCTTTGAAATTGCCCGGAAGATGGGTCTTTCCTATTCATTCGGTATCGCCAATCTGACGAGTGCCCATCCGAACAGCGTCGTTCTGAAAGTAAAGGGAAAGAGCGGCCGGACGCTCGAGGTGCAGGCGTGCTCCCTTGGCGGCGGCCGTATCATGATCAACCGCCTCGACGGGCTGGATGTCAACTGCAGCTGCGAGATTCCGACCCTGATCGTCCACAATCTGGACCAGCCGGGCCACGTAGCCGAGGTTACGTCGATGCTGGCACATAAGTCAGTCAACATTGCGAATATGTCCCTCTACCGCGACAAGAGAGGCGGATCGGCCGTCATGGTCGTGGAGATGGATCAGCCGCTTCCCAAAGAGTCGCTGGAATGGCTGGAGCATCTTGAGGGCATTGTAAAGGTAACATACATCAACGTAACGGAAGGAGAAGAGGACGATGTCTTATAATTCACTGGAAGAAATTGTCCGAGAGTGCCAGGAAAAAGACCTGCCGTTTGATGAAGTCATCCTTCTGGATGATATGAATGAGAGAAATGTAAGCCGCGAAGAGTCCATTGAGACGATGCGCGGCATGTGGGAAGCCATGAAAGGCGCTGAACGGAATTACGACGGTTCGCTGCAGTCGAGAAGCGGTCTTGTGGGCGGCGCCGGAAAGACGATGCGCGCGTATGTCGAGAGCGGGAACACGCTCTGCGGACCGTTTGTCGGAAAGTTATGGCATCTGCACTTGCGATGGGTGAGTCAAACGCTGCATGAAGCGGATCGTTGCAGCACCGACCGCAGGAGCGTGCGGTGTGCTTCCGGCTGTGCTCGTGAATTACCAGAAAGAGAAGGGGACAGCGGATGAGCAGATCGTGCGTGCGCTCTACACGGCAGCCGGTATCGGCCAGGTCGTTGCGGCGCGGGCCTACATTGCGGGCGCTTCCGGCGGCTGCCAGGCCGAAATCGGAACAGCAAGCGCGATGGCGGCAGGCGCACTGACCGCACTTGGCGGCGGCACTCCGTCCCAGATCACGCATGCGGCAGCGATGGCATTAAAGAACCTGCTCGGTCTCGTGTGTGACCCGGTCGGCGGTCTTGTCGAGGTCCCGTGCGTCAAACGGAATGTGATCGGTTCCGTGAATGCACTTCTGCGGCGGACATGGCACTTGCGGGAATCATAAGCCGCATTCCGCCGGATCAGGTGATCGATGCGATGCGGGAAGTCGGCGACCAGATGCATCCGAGTCTGCGCGAAACCGGCCAGGGCGCCTTGCCAACACGCCGGCAGCCACGCGAGTGGTGCGCGGCACAGGAAGAAGAATAAAAAAAACTTTTATTTTCGGAAAACTTTTGGTATAATAAAGGAAAGTCAGCCAAGGAGGAGGTTCTTTAAGATGGCAGAGGCAAAAATTCAGAAAAGAAACACTTATACGATATATGATGACGAAGGAATCGGAACCGTGCAGATTGCAGACGAGGTGGTAGCTATTATCGCAGGACTTGCGGCAACGGAAGTGGACGGGGTAGCCTCCATGGCCGGAAATATTACCAACGAATTAGTCAGCAAGCTTGGCATGAAAAATCTTTCCAAGGGTGTCAAAGTTGATGTACTCGACGGCGTTGTCTGCGTGGATCTTGCCCTCAATCTCAAATATGGATACGAGATTCCGGCAACCTGCAAAAACGTACAGGAAAAAGTAAAAACAGCGATCGAGAATATGACAGGCCTGGAAGTTTCCGATGTCAATGTAGCCATTGCAGGCGTGAATATGGAACAGACGAAATAAAAAACAACGAACCGCGAGGGAATAAGGCGACCCCTTACAACCCCGCGGTTCTTGTTAACTATTCAGAGCCAGATGAAATGGAAGAAAAATAGTTAATTAACTATACAGGAAGGAATTAAAACAGACAATGAACAGAAGCAAACTTCGCGAAAATATTTTTAAACTTCTCTATACCGCAGAGTTCCAGGAGAAAGAGGAGATGCCGCAGCAGATGTCTCTTTACTTTACGTACTCTGACGACAACGACGAGGATGAAGAAGTAACCGTAAGCGAAAAAGATCAGACCTATATGGAAGAGAAATACCATCATGTGACCGAGCACATCCCGGAAATCGACGAGATGCTGAACCGTACTTCCGAGGGCTGGAAAACGACCCGTATGGGAAAAGTAGACCTGGCGATCCTGCGTCTTGCCGTTTACGAGATGAAATTCGACGAGGACGTTCCGGTCGGTGTAGCCATCAACGAGGCCGTTGAGCTGGCAAAACGCTTCGGCAGAGACCAGTCTCCGTCCTTTATCAACGGTATTCTTGGAAAACTGGCAAGAGAAGAAGATGAGAAATAAAAATCAGAATGTTTACACCGTAGGCCAGGTCAATTCATACATCAAAAACATCTTTGACCAGGACTATATGCTCCGCCGGATTTACGTCAGCGGAGAAGTAAGCAACTGTAAATACCATCCGTCCGGCCATATCTATTTTTCCTTAAAAGATGCGGAAGGAACCATTTCCTGTGTCATGTTCGCCGGTTCGCGGCGCGGCCTTGCTTCCCGATGCGGGACGGCGATAACGTGATTGTCGGCGGCAGCATCAGCGTCTATGAGCGGGACGGAAAGTATCAGATCTATGCAAAAGAGATCACAAAAGAGGGCGCCGGCCTTTTATACGAAAAGTATCTGGCCCTAAAAGCAGAACTGGAAGAGATGGGCATGTTTGCCCCGGAGTACAAGCAGCCGATTCCTGCGTATGTAAAGAAAATCGGCGTTGTCACAGCACCGACGGGAGCTGCTGTGCAGGATATCAAAAACATTGCACTCCGCCGGAATCCCTTTGTCCAGATCATCCTCTACCGGCCCTGGTGCAGGGAGAGGGAGCGGCGGACAGCATCGTGGAGGCATACGCCGTCTGGACGTACTGAATCTGGATGTGCTGATCGTGGGCCGCGGAGGCGGTTCGATCGAGGATCTTTGGGCGTTCAATGAGGAAAAGTAGCGCGTGCCGTTTTTTCCTGCCATACGCCGGTGATCTCCGCCGTCGGCCATGAGACCGACACAACGATCATCGATTTCGTGGCAGATCTGCGCGCCCCGACCCCGTCCGCAGCGGCGGAGCTGGCGGTCGCTGATGTCCGCGCGGTACTCAACACACTGGAAAATTATAAAAGCCGCATGAACCATGCATGGCAAACCAGACGCAGAGAGCGAGAAGCCGCCTTCTGCAGTACGAGACAAAGTGGAAGTATCTCGGACCGGAAAATAAGATCCGTGACCAGAGAGCACGCCACGCCGAGCTGGAGCGTCGGTATACAGATGCGATGGAAGAAAAGCTCAAAGAAGCGCGCCACCGCCTTGCCCTTTACATTCAGGCGATGAAGGGTCTGTCCCCGCTGGACAAGCTGAACCAGGGCTATTCCTACGTGGAAAAAGAAGGAAAAGCCATCACTTCGGTGCAGGATGTCAAAGAAGGTGATCTGCTCGAAATCTGTGTATCAGACGGAAAGATCACAGCGCGCGCAGAGAAGACATCGGCCGTATCCTGGATGGAACAATCGTGAAAAAGCAGAGAATCGAGAAAACATGGGAAATATGGAAGCAGAAGAGAGAAAAGAAGAAGGAACCCCTTCCGGTGAGACACTGGAAGCAGCATTTGGAAAACTGGATCAGATGCTCGAAACGCTGGAGAGCAGCGATGTCAGCCTGGAAGACTCCTTTCGTTTATACAAGGAGGGAATGGAGCTTTTGAATGAATGCAGTCAGAAAATTGACCGCGTCGAGAAAAAAATGCTCCAGATGAATGAGGATGGAACATTCAGAGAATTTTAAAGCGGTACTCGAAGAAAAAACGCGGGAAACGGAAAGTATCATTGCCGCTTACCTGCCGAAAGAGGAAGGCTTTGCAAAGGAACTGGCAAAAGCATGAATTACAGTATGACAGCGGGCGGAAAGAGGCTTCGTCCGCTGCTTTTGCAGGAGAGTTTCCGTCTGTTCGGCGGAACCGGGGAGCTGTAAAACCATTTATGGCAGCCATGGAGATGATTCACACCCATTCCCTGATCCACGATGATCTCCCTGCGATCGACAACGACGATTACCGCCGCGGCAGAAAAACGACCCATGTCGTCTTCGGGGAGGCCGTCGGCGTGCTGGCAGGAGACGCCCTTTTAAACTATGCATACGAGACAGCCTGGAAAGCCTTTCCACTGGAGGAGCACACCGACCGCGTAGTGCGTGCTTTTGGCATTCTCTGTCAGAAAACCGGAATTTCCGGCATGTTGGGCGGTCAGAGTGTTGACGTGATGAATGAAAAAGCCGGCCATTTCGCCATCGACCGTGAGATGCTGGACTACATTTACGAGAACAAGACTTCGGCGCTTTTAGAGGCTGCCATGATGGCAGGTGCGGCACTTGCAGGAGCAAACGACGATGATCTTGACGCGCTCTGCCGGATTGCCTCCAAAGTCGGAATCGCGTTCCAGATCCGGGACGACATCCTGGATGTCACATCCACGATGGAGGAGCTTGGAAAGCCGGTTTTCAGCGATGAAAAGAATGAAAAAACAACGTATGTGACGCTGTTTGGCACAGACGGGGCGGAGCAGGAGGTAAAACGGCTCACGAAAGAGGCCGTGGACGAACTGAAAAATCTGTCCTGTCCGGGAGATAAAATATTTCTGGAAGAGCTGTTTGAATCTCTGACTTCCAGAAAAAAGTAAGGGATGATTTCATGTTAGAAAAAATACAGAAACCAAACGATATCAAGAAGATTCCGGCGGACCAGCTTCCGGCGCTTGCAGAGGAAATCCGGGAATTTATTATCGAGTCTTTGAGCAAACCGGCGGCCATCTGGCGTCCAATCTTGGTGTCGTGGAACTGACGATTGCGATGCACCGCGTCTTCGATCTTCCAAAGACAAGCTGATCTGGGATGTGGGACACCAGTCCTACACGCACAAGGATTCTGA